>Ga0187878_1004083_pt1 | contig 11513 bp, 21 predicted proteins | sample June2016WEW_17_1_FD_132979 | JGI IMG/M metagenome (GOLD analysis project Ga0187878, IMG submission 132979) | Peatland microbial communities from SPRUCE experiment site at the Marcell Experimental Forest, Minnesota, USA - June2016WEW_17_150 | ecosystem: Environmental > Terrestrial > Soil >...
ATGTTAGCGATGAGTAGAAGCCGTTAGGCGGCTACGCCTTTGGCCTTATACTTACCAATAAACTTCGACTCCGATAGGTGTGGGGGTAAGAATTTGTTTCCGTGCTCGGCTCGTTTCACTCGCCTGCGCTCGGACAAATACTTACCAAATCTCGAATATCATCTCTCCGCCGACACCGGCTTTTTTGGCGTCATCGCCGGTCATTATGCCTTTGGGCGTGGAAATCACGGAAACTCCAAAACCGCTTTTGACCGGCTTCAGATCGGCTTTGCCGGCATACATCCGCCGCGACGGTTTGGAAATGAATTTGATGCCGTCTATGGCGCCAACGCCGTCATTATATTTCAGTTTGATGCTCAAAAAAGAAATTTCGCTTTTGCGGCCTTTCCTTTTTTTGACCTCGACTTCCTCGATGAATTTTTTTTCTTTCAAAATCTCGGCAATTTTATTCTTCATCTCCGAGTATGGCACGGCAACATTTTCCAATCCGGCCGATTGGGCATTCTTTATCTGGATTAACATGTTGGCGATTGGTGACATAATGTTTAATTTACCAGCTTGATTTATTAACTCCCGGCAATAATCCCTCGCTGGCCAGTTCGCGGAAATGGATCCGACACAAACCGAATTTTCTCATATAGCCATGCTTCCGGCCGCAAAGAAAACAACGATTGACCTTTCTCGTCGAAAATTTGGCTTTCTTTTTTGATCTCGCAATGACTGATTCCTTGGCCATGAATTATTTTGTTTTTATCGGAAAACCGAATAATTTCAACAACTCCAATCCTTCTTCCTTGGTCTTGGAATCGGTGGTGATCGTAACACCCAAACTGAAAATATCCTTCATTGATTCGTAAGCGATCTCTGGAAAAATATTATGTTCCTTGATACCAATGCTCAGGTTGCCGTTGCCATCAAACGACTTCGGATCAAGCCCCCGAAAATCGCGGGAACGCGGTAAGGCAACGGCGATCAGCCTATCTATAAAATCATACATTCGCTTTCCGCGCAAGGTCACGATCATGCCCACATCCATGCCTTCCCGGATCTTGAAACCGGCAATGGATTTCTTGGCTTTTCTGACCGCCGGTTTCTGGCCGGTGATCTTGGCCAGATCTTGGGTCACGCGGTCAATGAATTTGGGTTCTTTCACGACCCTGCTAAGACCGACATTGACCAGCACTTTTTTTATTTTCGGCACGGCCATCGGCGTTTTGTAACCAAATTTTTCCATCATCGCCGGAATGATCTCTTTTCTGTATTTTGTAAGTAATCGTGGAATCATATCCAAAATTTAATATTTAAAAATTTAAATATCCGACAAACATTTCTTGCAAATCCTTAATTTCAGATCGCCTTCGATCTTGTGGCCGATCCTTGTCCGCTGACCGCATTTCGGGCAGATCAGTTGGACGTTTGATACGCTGACTTTTCTTTCCTTGCTGATGATCTGGCCTTTCTGGCCTTCCTTTCTGGCCCGTTGATGTTTCTTAACCATATTTAGACCCTCAACGATGACCTTATCGTCCTCCGGAAAAGTAAACAAAACTTTCCCCTTTTTTCCGCGGTCTTTTCCTGAAAGCATTATTACGTTGTCATTCTTTCTAATTTTCATGTTAAACAATCTCCTGGGCCAAACTGACTATGGTATCAAAACCTCTTTCTTTTATCTCTCTGGGTATCGGGCCGAAAATTCTTCCGCCTTTGGGTTCTTTGCCTTCCAAGATCACCAAGGCGTTCTCATCAAATCTGACATAGCTTCCGTCTTTCCGGCGAAAATTGTTTCTTTGCCTGACGATGACTCCCCTGATGATATCTTTTTTCTTGACCGCTTTTCTGGGTTCGGCTTCTTTGACCGAGGCCACGACAATGTCGCCGAGCTGGGCGTAGCGTCTTTTCGATCCGCCAAGCACCTTAAAGACGGCGACTTTTTTCGCTCCGGAATTGTCGGCAACATTCAAAATACTTCTGTGCTGTATCATATTATTGCTTGCTTATAACTCTCCACCTTTTTTCTTTCGATGTCGGCCGTGTTTCTTGGATCAAAACCTTGTCTCCGGCGTGATATTCCCCTTTTTCGTCATGGGCTTTATACCGCTTTGTTATCTTGTAATATTTTCTGTATTTCGGATGCATCGTCAAACGCGAAACCTTAACCACGACGGTTTTTTGCATTTTGTCCGAAACCACGACTCCTTTTAATACTCTGCTTTTTTTGATTTGTTTTTCCATGTTTTTATTCTTAATTCATGATTCTTGATTCATGATTCTTCTTCATTGCGGTCATTATCTGGGCGATCTCTTTTCTCGTTTTTCCGATCTGGCTGAAATCTTTCAACGCTTTGTTGGCCATTTCGAATCTAAACTTGCCCAGTTTGACTTTGGCTTCTTTGAGCATCACTTCCAGCTCGCGATTATCTTTGTTTTGCAGATCTGAATATTTCATTACTACGAAATTACGAATTTTTGCGAATATACGAATTTTTCATATACTCGCATAAACCCGCTTGACAACATAACGTATTTGACATATACTACCCTAAACAATGCTTTTTGACAAATGGGGGAGGTCAAATTATGAAGATTTTCAGACATTTGCCGCATTTTTGTTTGCATTTGAAAGATAGGAAAGTTTTGATCGTTGCATGGTTTTCCTTTTTATTGTTCGCAATCCTTGCTATTGAACGCTGGTTGCATATTTTTTCAATCAGTTTTCAGTTTCTTGGAAGACATTGTTTTTTAATCTCGGTTATAGTTTTTGCGATATTGTTTGCTGCTGAAATTCTTTGTGCCGTCCTTGAGTGCACTAATCTTGAACATGTGAAGAAATATTATTTGAAGAAATAATATTATTGAATCTTTCATTATCCTCCTCTGGGGGATTTTTTGTTAAAAGAACTTATCGAGTACCTTTTCAAAATCAGTGTGAGCCAATTACCATTTCGAGGGCACTGCCAGTCCCGTCGAGCATGGTTTTCCGAGCCGTAATCGGCGCGGAAATCGACGGGAACTGGCAATGAGCGAAAGGCTTCATATAATTATGCCTCGTAGGGGCATAGTGCCGGAGCGTCCCGAGAAATGGTGGTTGGCGAACTTGGTTTCTGATTTTGAAAAGGTACTCGATTCTATGCCTTCTTGATAAACCTCGTTTTCACCGGCAGTTTGTGCCCGGCCAATCGGAACGCTTCTCTGGCCGTGGCTTCTGGCACGCCGTCCATTTCGAAAATTATCCTTCCTGCCTCGGCCGTCGCCTCAAAATGCGACAGCGAGCCGGCGCCGCCGCCCATACCGACTTCAGCGCCTTTTTGGGTTCGGGGTTTATCCGGAAAAACCCTTATCCAGACCTTTCCGCCTCTTTTGATGAAATGGCTGATCGCCCGTCTGGCCGCTTCCAACTGCGAACTTTTCAGCCAACCCGATTCAGTCGCTTTCAAACCGTAACTGCCGAAACTCAAATAATACCCGCGGCTGGCGGCCGCCTTGATCTTGCCTCCGTGAACTTTTCTGTGTTTTATTCTTTTTGGCTGATACATGCAATTTTGTCCAAGAGCGACAGCGATTGAGTAACAAAATGTGCACCCAGCACATATTTTGAAAAGCTTTTCAAAATATGTGCTGGGTTAAATTTTGTTTCCGTGCTCGGCTCGTTTCACTCGTCTGCGCTCGGACAAATTTTAAAATTTTAACCCTTTATAGATCCACACCTTTACCCCGACCGTGCCGTATGTCGTGTGGGCTGTGGCTTTGGCAAAATCCACATCTGCACGCAATGTCTGCAACGGCAAACTTCCCTGTTCCAAATGCTCCGTCCGGGCGATATCGTTGCCGTCCAACCTACCAGCGATCGTGACTTTAGCGCCTTTGACGGCGCGATTAGCGACGATCTTGGCTAACGTTTGTTTTAAAACCCGTCGGTAGGGCGTTCTCTTTTCGATCTGCTCCACCATCGATTCGGCCATTATCGCCGCCGACATTTCCGGACTCTTGTATTCCTGGACATCCAGCCGGATGGCGGTTTTTCTTTTCACGATTTTGGCAATTTCTTTTTTAACGTCTTCAATGCCGGTTCCGCCGCGGCCGATTATCAAGCCGGGTCTGGCCGTGCTGATAATGACCGATAAAACATCCGGGCTCCTCTCGATCTCGACTCTGTCAACGCTCATGTTCTTTAATTTTCCGGTCAGAAATTTCCTGATCGCCAAATCTTCCTGCAAAAACGCCGGATATTTTCTAGCGCCAAACCAGCGGGATTTCCAGTCCTTGTTGATGCTTAACTTAAATGATGTTGGATTTATTTTTTGTCCCATGTTAAATCGCTTTTCTTCTGAAAAATCTCTTGCCCAAATTCCTCAATCCGCCGGCTTTGGCTTTGGGCTGGGTTTCTTTGACGTCTTTTTTCGTAAATTGCTTTTTCTCCGGCGCAGTTTTCTCTTCGGTCCTTTCATGTTCGTGTTCGCGTTTTATTTCTTTGGCTTCTTTTTTCTTGTCGGCTTTCATCCCCGGCACTCTTTCGTCCAAAATTATCGTGATGTGCGAGGTTTTCTTTTCTATCGGCGAGATCGAACCGAAACCCTTGGGCTCGCCTCTTTTTAACTTGGTTCCTTCGTCAACGATGATATTTTTTATGAAAAGATTTTCTTTGACAAGGCCGAAATTATTATGGGCGTTGGCCATGGCCGAATTCAATAATTTCGATATCGGCTTGGCACTTCTTTTAGCCAGATAGTCCAATTGGTTCTTGGCATTGCCGGCATCCATTCCTTTCAGTACGAAGGCAACGCTCCTCACCTTTCGAGGGGATATTCTTAAACCGTTCAGTTTTGCCTTTATCTCCATCTTTGAATCATGAATCTTGAATCATGAATCATGGTTTTTTATTCCCGTGATTCGTAATTCGTGATTCTTACTTCTTGGGTGCTTCCGCTCCTTCTGCCGGCGCGGCCTTGGCCGCCTGGGCGGCATCAATTTCTTTTTGCCGGGCCGCGGCTTCGATCTCTTTCTGCATTCTGCCTCCGTGCCTGACAAATTTCCTGGTCGGCGAAAATTCACCGAGTTTGTGTCCGACCATATCTTCAGACACAAATACCGGTAAATGAAGTTTGCCATTATGAACGCCAAAAGTGAACCCGATCATCTCCGGCGTTATCGTCGAAGCCCTGGCCCAGGTCTTGATGACCGTTTTATCGCCCGCCCTAAGTTTGCCCAATTTCTTGAGCAACTTTTCATCAACATATACGCCTTTTTTAATACTTCTTGACATATTATTTTATATGATATATACTATATTAAACTAGCTTTTTCGACAAATAGGAGGGACTTATGAAACCGTGTAAGAAATGTTTTAGGTTTACAATCGGTATCGTGATGTTTTTCAGCATTGTAATCACGCTGATTTTTCTTTCTAGTAACACGGGGATCAAAGCGCCTTTGGCCGGTGGCGGTATTTTCTTCCTCGCCTTTATGGGTCTTGCGACTATTTTGACTCTTGGGTTCAGGTGTCAAACCCCGGACAGGCATTAGAAATTCTCGTTCTTTATATCCTTTCCGAGCATCAGAGATCATCCTGATGCTTTTTTATTTTCCAAAGAACTTGAATAATCTCGATTGCAGATTGCTCTTTTGAATCCGCGATAAGCATTCTGGTAACAAATCGGGAGCGACCGAGCTGTAATCAGCGAGGGTAGCGCGGAGCGAATAGCGGGATACCCGACTCGGAAGGGTTAACACCCGCCCGCATGGTCGGGAGGGATTCCCGCGTCCGTCTACTGACGGATGAGCGACCACGATTTGTCAGAATGCGTTCAGGATTTCAAAAGAGCAATCTGCAATGCGCTACTTCTTCCTTCTTCGAACAATGAACTTCCAACTTTTCTTTTTCGGATCTCGCGTTCTGACTCCATACGCATTCTTGCCCCAGGGCGTTTTCGGATGAGGCATACCGATCGGCTGCCGGCCTTCGCCTCCGCCATGCGGATGGTCCACCGGATTCATCGCCGTGCCTCTGACCGCCGGTCGCCAGCCAAGATATCTATTTCTTCCGGCCTTTCCAATTTTTATCGTATCATGCTCCGCGTTCGACAATTGGCCGATCGAAGCCATCACCTCACCATTGAACTGCCGGATTTCAGACGAGGGCAAAACCACTTGCACCAATTTACCTTCATGGGCCAAGACCGTCGCGCCGGCTCCGGCTGACCGTATCATCTGACCGCCTTTGCCCGGATGCATTTCAATGTTATGGATCATTGTGCCCTGGGGAATATTTTTCAATCTCATCCGGTTGCCCGGTTCCAATGCCGCTTTTTCGGAAACAATAATCGTCATCCCGACTTTCAGGCCTTCCGGCGCCAAGATATATTTTTTTTCGCCATCCGGATAATGGAGGCGGGCGATGCGGACGGTCCGGTTCGGGTCGTATTCGATGGCGAAAACTTTCGCTGGCATGTCGAGTTTGTTCTGTTTAAAATCAATGGTTCGGTAAAGCCGTTTGACTCCGCCGCCCCGGTGCCGAGTCGTGACCCGGCCTTGATTGTTCCTCCCGACCGAACGCTGAAAACCGCCGGTCAGTTTTTTGAGCGGTTTTACGCCGGTCAGATTTGAGAAATCATAACCCAGCATGTTTCGTCTGGATGGAGTTGTGGGTTTGTAGTATTTCGGCATACAATTTAAAATTTAAATTAACTGATTATGTCTATCTTATCTCCTTCGATCAAAGTCACGATCGCTTTCTTGAATCCGGTTTTCTCGCCTTCATATTTGCCGACTTTTCTGGCTTTCGACCGACCGAAAGAAATTGCTACTTTGGCAACTTTCACTTTGTACATTTTTTCTATCGCTTTTTTTATATCGGTCTTGCCGGAATTTTTGGCAACTTTGAAAACATATTTGTTCAAGGCCGCCAATAAACTCGACTTTTCGGTCAAATGCGGGCTCAAGATAACTCCATAGGCATGCTCGTCCCCGCCTTTGGGCATCTGGGCCGTCGGTTTGAGTTCCTCCTTTTCCTGTTTGCTTGCCGATGCGGTGTCTTTAACCTCCGCCGTCTCCACCGGTTCGATTTCCTTTTTCTCTTCTTTTTTCTTTCTTCCGAATAAAGCCATGTTTTTTAAATTTTGTATGTCTTCTCAATCACTCCCACCGCGTCTTTTGTCAAAATCAAATATTTATTTTCCAAAATTTTCCTAATATTCAGGTCATTGGCCGTCGAAACACTGGCGAATGGAAGATTGCCGACGGCTTTCAAAACATTTTCATTCCTTTTGGATAAAATTATCAAAACGCTGTCCTGCATTTTTTTTCCGAAACGATAACCCTCCAACGCCGCCGACAATGTCTTCAGGGAATTGAAGGCCTCTTTCGTTTTTGGATTTTCCAACCGGAAATCGTCGAGCATCAAAAATTGTTTGTCGGCGATCTTTGAAGACAGGGACATGAACAGCGCCTGGCGTTTCATTTTTTTGTTTATCTTTTTTTTGAAATTCCTTTCTTTGGTCGGCCCGAAAGCGACGCCGCCGCCTTTCCAGATCGGTGAACGGATGGACGCGTGTCTGGCCCGGCCAGTGCCTTTCTGGCGCCAAGGTTTTTTGCCGCCGCCCCGGACTTCGCCCCGGCCTTTGGTGTGAGCCAGAACTTGTCGGCTGTTGGCGTCCATTGCCGTCAAAACCTGATGCATCAGATCGGGCTTCAGTTTCAAACCGAAAATCTTATCGGGCAGTTCCGTTTTATTTATTGGCTCTCCTGACTGGTTATACATCTGCACTTCCATTGGTTTCAATTACTACGAAGTTACGAATTGGTACGAATATACGAATAAATCCCCATTCGTATATTCGTAAAGATTAGTAATTTCGTAGTAACTAAATCTTCACTATCTCCAGCAATGTATTCTTTCTTCCCGGCACGGCCCCTTTGACCGCCAGCGTATTCGTTTCTTTATCAACAAAAACGACTTTCAATCCCCTGACCGACAAACGTTCGCCGCCCATTCTTCCGGCCATGCGCATACCCTTCAAAGTGTGCTGGGGAAATCTTTGCCCGATGGAACCGCCATGGCGCAAAACGTGATGGTGACCGTGGCTGGCCGGCATGCCGTGAAAGCCGTGTCTTTTGACGACGCCTTGAAATCCCTTGCCCTTGGTAATTCCGCTGATCTTCAGGATATCCCCGATATTAAAAACTGAAACGTCAAAATTATCCCCTCTTTTAAAATCGCCAGCAACCTTTTTGAATTCCTTAATATGTCTCAATTTCGGCAGATCCTTCAATTGCCCGGCTTCGGCCTTGTTCAATTTCTTTTTTATCCCGAATCCGATCTTAACCGACTCGTAGCCGTGCTTTTCTTTGTTTTTGGTTTCAATGACGGTCGCCGGTCCGGCTTCAATCAAAGTCACCGGTACAACCGTTCCGTCTTCATTGAAAAATCTTGACATTCCGATTTTTTTTCCAAGAATGAAAGCCATATTTCTAACAAAAAACCCAGATTCAGCTGGGCCATTTTAAAAGCCGCTAAATCAAATTATAAATTCTAGGTTTTATTGAAAATTAAAACCATTAAATTGCTTGCTACCACAGAGAAAGTAACAAGTGCAATCCTCCGAAAATCGGAGAATTGCATTTATGACCTTACATTTTTATTTCGATATCCACTCCTGCGGGAAGGTTAAGGTTCATCAATGAATCAATTATCTTGGAGCCGGGATTGGTGATGTCGATCAGCCGCTTGTGGACTCGCATCTCAAATTGCTCGCGGGAATTTTTATCAACAAAACTGGAACGGTTGACCGTGTATTTGTGGATCTCGGTCGGCAAAGGCACTGGGCCGATGACTAGACCGCCGCTTCTCTCAATGGTGTCAATGATCTGCTTAGCGGATTTATCAATGACCTTATTATCATAGGCCTTTAGTTTTATCCTGATCCGCTGGCTGACTTCAACTGGTTTTTCTTTTTTGGTCGGCATTTGAATTAATGAGCTAACCCCCACACCTAATAAGCATAAGTTCTGCAATTTGCAAGTTCTATCAAACCAATCCACATTCACAAACTGTACACTATGCGAACGATTATTTGGCCTAATAAACAGAACCGAATTAGCTTGCAAATGCTTATTAGGTGTGGGGGCTAAGGAACCGCCGAGCCCCGACTCCGTCAACTGACGGACGTCGGGGCTCGGGTTAAATTCTTCACGCGATAACTTTCGTGACCACGCCCGCGCCTACCGTCTTGCCGCCTTCACGAATGGCGAAGCGCTGTTTTTCCTGCATGGCGATCGGGGCGATCAGTTTGACTTTGAAAGTAACGGTATCTCCGGGCATGACCATCTCGGTTCCTTCGGGCAAGGTCACCTCGCCGGTAACATCGGTCGTCCTGAAATAGAACTGCGGTTTGTAACCCTTGAAAAACGGAGTATGGCGGCCACCTTCCTCTTTCGACAAAATATAGACCTCGCCTTCAAATTCGGTGTGAGGCGTGATCGAACCCGGCTTGGCCAGAACTTGTCCGCGGGAAACATCTTCTTTTTTGACGCCTCTCAAAAGAATGCCCGCGTTGTCACCGGCAATACCCTCGTCCAGCTGTTTGTTGAACATTTCAATGCCGGTGATGACGGATTTCGTGGTCGGTTTGATGCCGACAATTTCGACTTCCTCGTTGAGCTTCACTTTGCCTTTCTCGATCCTGCCGGTCACGACGGTGCCACGGCCTTCAATGGCAAAAATGTCTTCGATGGGCATCAGGAACGGCTTGTCGGTTTCGCGGACCGGTTCGGGAATATATGAATCAAGGGTATCAACCAATTCTTTGATCGGTTTCAAAGCCGGATCGTCTTTGGTTTTGGCTTCAAGGGCTTTGGTGGCTGAACCGCGGATGATCGGGGTTTTGTCACCGGGGAATTGCTGTTTGTTCAAAAGTTCGCGGATCTCGGCTTCGACGAGGTCGATCAATTCCGGATCGTCAACCATGTCGGTCTTGTTCAGAAAAACGATAACGGAAGGAACGCCGACTTGGCGGGCCAAGAGAATGTGTTCTCGGGTCTGGGGCATCGGGCCGTCGGGGGCGGAAACAACCAAAATCGCGCCATCCATCTGGGCGGCGCCGGTGATCATGTTCTTGATGTAATCGGCGTGTCCCGGAGCGTCAATGTGGGCATAGTGCCGCTTGGGCGTTTCGTATTCGGAATGATGCAAAGCGATGGTGATACCGCGGGCTCTTTCCTCGGGCGCATTGTCGATCTTATCAACGCCTTCAACTCTGGCGCTGTAGCCCTCGCCTTTATACAGATCCAGCGTATGCAAAATCGCCGCCGTTAATGTGGTTTTTCCGTGGTCAACATGACCGATTGTGCCGACATTCAAGTGCGGCTTGGAGCGTTCAAATTTTCCTGCCATTTCAAATAGAGCCGACCGCGTCCGTCCACCCGGTCAAAAAAAAGACATGCCTTGCCCGGTAGTCGTTAGCTTTTGGCTGTGACTTATCAATTAATAGGCGACAAAATCTAGTATAAGCGATAATTATCCACGGGTCAAGAGGCCAGGTTTTACTCAACCTTCATCTCGGTTTCATCCGTTTCTGCCGGCATCTCTTCTTCCTCTATCAATTCGGCTTCCTCTTTCTGCCTGATCTCCTCTTTTAAGACCAGGATCTCCCGATTCAGCTTCTCAATGGCGGCATTTTCCTCTTCGCAAGCATTTGGCGTATCGCCGGAAAAGCCGTTTTCTATTTTTTGATACTTCTCGAACGGCAAAACCACGAATTCCGGCGTATTGCCGTTCATGACCAAAATACCGCCCAGGTTTCGTGCTAATTCTTTAAGTTGATTAAAATCCATTACCTTCTATATATATTACTTTCAAAATTGGCGCAAGTGCTAGACGATTTGACTCGGCTTTTTTTGTCTGGTAAACTGAGCCAAGTCGCAATTATGGAAGACACGGAACAGGAATTAGTAAATCGAAATTACGAGTTTGCCTACCATCTGAATTCCGACATCGAGGAAACGGATGTCAGGAAGAACGCTCAGGAACTCGAAAATATCATGGCTCAAAACGGAGCCGATGTTTTGATTTCGCGCGAGCCCAAGCGGAAGCATCTTTCTTATCCAATCAAACACAAAAATTATTCTTATTTCGGTCAGATAGATTTTTCGGTTCTGCCCGAGAAAATTGAGAAGATAAACGCCCAGATGAAATTGCAATCGAATGTCATGAGATATTTGGTCACCGAGAAACCCGATGAAAAAAACCTGAGGATCCTGGGCACCGAGAGGCCACACTCGAGAATGAAAACCCACGAAGCGACCGCGCCCGGCAGAGACGAAGCCGGAACCGGCAAACCCAAAGAAGAAATCAAACCGGAACAATTGGAAAAAGAAATTGAGGAAGTGCTGGAAAAAATATAAATAAATGTCCGAGTGCAGACGAGCGCAGCGAGTCGAGCACGGAAACAGTTATTTACCCTGACACCTATCGGAGTCAAAGTTTGATGAGCCACATAGCCCACAGGCGTAGCCGCCTAACG
>Ga0187878_1004087_pt1 | contig 11505 bp, 12 predicted proteins | sample June2016WEW_17_1_FD_132979 | JGI IMG/M metagenome (GOLD analysis project Ga0187878, IMG submission 132979) | Peatland microbial communities from SPRUCE experiment site at the Marcell Experimental Forest, Minnesota, USA - June2016WEW_17_150 | ecosystem: Environmental > Terrestrial > Soil >...
AATACCCAGGCCCTCCAACCATATTTCAATAATCAGATATCGGGAGAAAAGGCCTTTGAACTCAGCGCGCAACCAGTCAGAGACTTTATGCTTAAACAGACAAGGGAAAAAGATCTCGCCCTTTTTGTAAAGATTTCAAAAATGAAAAGACCGGAATCACCGGCTGACATATCCCTTTCCGTCTTGATTCCTTCTTTTGTAATAAGTGAATTAAGAACAGCTTTTCAGATCGGATTTTTAATATATATGCCCTTCCTGGTACTGGATATGGTTGTTGCCAGTGTACTTCTTTCAATGGGAATGCTGATGCTTCCGCCCATCATGGTAAGCCTGCCCTTCAAATTGCTCCTTTTCGTCCTGGTCGATGGCTGGTATTTGATTGTCGGGTCACTGGTTCAAAGTTTTGGACCTATGTAATTTAATCGCAGGGATATTTGAAATGTCCACTGATTTTGTAATTGGTATAGCAATTGAAACGATAAAAGTGACCCTACTGATATCAGCGCCAATGCTGCTTATCGGTCTGATTGTAGGACTTGCTATCAGCATCTTTCAGGCCGTTACGCAGATTCAAGAGATGACATTAGTTTTCGTTCCCAAGATCGTAGCCGTTTTGATTGCTCTCATTATCGCATTACCGTGGATGCTTAATATAATGATAACGTATACCCAAAACATATTTTCAAATTTTCCGATGTATATCAGGTAACAAACAGTGAAGATATTTTTGATATTTGCATTCAACCTCGACTTCCTCAGTTAGTTCAATTGAAGCATATGCAAATCATAACAGCCGAGCAGGCAGAAATATTCATCCTAACTTTTCTTCGAATAAGTGCGATGATTATAACGATCCCGATACTGGGAGACATTACAGTTCCCGCCAGGGTCAAGGGTGGATTAGCTCTTTTAATTACATTTCTTGTTTTTCCTTTTGTTCAAACGGTGTCGTGGAGACTAAGTTCCGATATCTTTTCTCTGATATATCGTATGATAGGGGAGATTATGATCGGTGTTATGGTCGGGTTTGCCGGCAGGTTGATTTTCGACGGAATCCAACTCGCCGGACAGCTCATAGGGTTTCAAATGGGTTTTTCGATCGTGAATGTCATCGATCCTGTCAATAATGAGCAGGTGTCCATTATATCTCAGTTTCAGTATCTTATAGCCATGCTGATATTCCTGGTTATGAATGGACATCACATTTTTTTATACGCCATAGTAGAAAGTTTCAGGATACTACCTCCCCTTGGTTTTCATTTTTCAGGAGAATTGATGCAATTGGTACTCGTTTTTGTGAGAAATATGCTGGAGGTTGCAATCAAAACGGGGGCGCCTATAATTGCCGTTTTATTATTTATGAGTGTTGGAATGGGTTTGGTAGCAAGGACGGTACCTCAGATAAATATATTTATAGTCGGCTTTCCCTTACAGATAGCAATCGGCCTGATAGGTCTTGGAGTGACACTGCCGATCTTCCTGCGGGTCGTGGAAACTTATTTCTCAAATCTTGAGGGAGAGATTATTTTGCTTCTCCGTCTCATGCAATGAGATCTTTGAAAATTGACTTCGCAGGGCTCAAAATCTTTTTTCGCTAATGCATTATCCCGCTTCTGTGAGAGAAATGGTGTGCAAAAAAAATCTTTTAATTGCATGTAACGAAATCAATTTTCAGTTTTGTAAAAGTCCCATAGTAAAAAAGACGGTTTTTTGACTGAAGTGTCATTAAAACCGCCCGTAGGGCGGATTCGATGAAGTTATTCTCACAAAATTTCTTTTAACCCTGCCCAAAGGGCGGTGTCAAGGATTGGTCTATGGCAGACGACGATAAAGATCAGGAAAGAACAGAACAAGCGACGCCGAGGCGGCGGGAAGAGGCAAGAAAAAAAGGGCAGGTTGCAAAGAGTCAGGAAATAGCCTCGGTTGCAATATTATTAGCATGTCTGACATATTTTAATTTTGATTCCGCCCGCCTAACACATAAAATGATGGGTCTTGTAAGTGGTTTTCTGAAGGAATCCGGAACGCTGCTTATCAATACCAATAATATTCAAACACTTACTATTGGGTGGGTGTATGAATTCTTTATCCTTATCGCTCCACTCCTTATGACTGTCCTTATTGCAGGGATTCTGGCCAATTTCATCCAGGTTGGTTTCGTATTTTCAGGAGAGGCACTGGAACCAAAATTTTCCAAGATAGATCCGGTTAAGGGATTTCAGAGGTTATTCTCACTGAAATCATTTGCTGAATTGACAAAGAGTATAGTGAAGCTATGCATAGTAAGCTACGTCGCCTATGTGACGGTAAAGGGTGAAATAGAAGGTCTTCCTTCCCTGATGGACAGGGATGTTTGGAGCATAATGGTCTATATGGGGGAGATTTCCTTTAAGATTATATTAAGGACATCATGGGTGTTGATCGTTCTGGCAGTCTTGGATTACGTGTATCAGCGATGGGAATATGAAAAGGAACTCAGAATGTCGAGGCAGGAAATAAAAGACGAATACAAACAGACAGAGGGTGATCCTCTTATGAAGGCGAGGATCAGGCGTATCCAGAGGGAGATGGCCAGAAAGCGAATGATGGCAAGGGTCCCCAAAGCAGATGTCGTGATTACGAACCCCGACCACATTGCAGTAGCTTTAGAGTATGATCAATTAAAAATGTATGCCCCCGTCGTTGTTGCAAAGGGAGCGGGATTTATTGCTGCAAAAATAAAAGAAATCGCCAGGCAAAACAACGTACCCATCGTTGAAAATAAGCCTTTGGCACAGGTATTGAATAAGATGGTAAAAGTGAATGAGGTGGTACCGGAAAATTTATATAAAGCCGTCGCCGAAGTACTGGCGTATATTTATGGCTTAAAGGAAAAAAGGATAGCGGTGTAAAAGAAATATGGCGACTGACGCAAGGGTTGATTCTTTAGGGGTATGGGAAAGAAGCGGGACTGCCATTCTGGGTGTCGGTGTTATTGGTGTGCTTATCATAATGATTATACCACTACCGACGTTCGTGCTCGACTTGCTCCTTTCGTTCAATATTACCATCTCAATTGTTATTTTACTGGTGTCCATGTATGTTCTGAGACCCTTGGATTTATCCGTTTTTCCTTCTATCCTGCTCACTGTAACTCTTCTTAGGTTATCTCTAAATGTAGCTTCAACGCGCCTGATTCTTCTTCGTGGAAATGAAGGGACTGCCGCTGCCGGTCAGGTCATAAAGGCCTTTGGAACGTTTGTGGTTGGAGGGAATTATTTTGTTGGTTTGATTGTATTCTTTGTTCTTACCTTGATCAATTTTATCGTTATTACTAAAGGTGCGACAAGAATAGCGGAAGTTGCAGCGCGATTTACACTGGATGCCATGCCCGGCAAACAGATGAGCATAGACGCAGATCTCAATGCAGGTCTAATAACGGAAGCGGATGCGCGAAGGAGAAGGGCTGATACTGAAAGAGAGGCTGATTTCTATGGGGCAATGGATGGTGCGAGCAAGTTTGTCAGAGGTGATGCAATAGCGGGTGTAGTCATAATAGTGATAAACATTGTGGGAGGATTGATTATCGGTGTACTGCAAAAAGGTATGGATATTGGGGACGCAGCATGCACATATACCCTCCTTACTATTGGCGACGGTCTCGTTACACAGGTACCCGCCCTTATTGTATCGACAGCCGCAGGCATGCTAGTAACGAGGTCCACAGCATCTTCTAATCTCGGCGCTGAGCTTACAAGCCAGCTCTTTGTCCAGCCGAAGGCTATAGCCACGGCATCGGTTATGCTCTTTATATTCGGCTTAATCCCGGGTATGCCGAAAGTTTCTTTCATGATTATTTCCCTGATCAGTGGTGTGTTAGCGTACAATCTATTTAAGTTTAAGAGAAAAGCGGAAGAAGTAAAAGAAGAAGTTCCGGCGGTTGCACCGAAAGAGGCTGTAGAAAGACTTTTGGCGCTTGATTTGATGGAACTTGAGGTTGGTTATGGCCTGATACCCCTTGTTGATGCAGGGCAGGGCGGGGAACTGCTCCAGAGAATCAAGTCACTGAGGAAACAGTTGGCTCTAGATATGGGGTTCATTATACCGGCCATTCATATAAGGGATAATCTTCAATTAAAGCCTAACGAATATTCTTTCCTATTGAAGGGGGTTGAAATAGCAAAAGGTGAGTTAATGCCCGGCTATTACCTTACCATAACACCCGAAGATAGAGAAGTTACCGTAAAAGGAGTGCAAACGAAAGAACCAGCCTTCGGCCTGCCCGCGGTCTGGGTAAGTGAGAAAGAAAAGGAAAATATCCAGGCTCGAGGTCTTATCGTTGTTGATTGTGCAACCGTAGTTACAACCCATTTGACAGAGATAATCAAATCACACGCCGATGAATTATTGGGCAGGGAAGAAGTTCGATCACTGTTGGATAATTTGGCAATAAGCCACCCGAAGGTTGTGGAGGAACTCGTTCCTACCGTCATTCCTATGGGAATTCTTCAGAAGGTTTCACAGCGACTCCTTAAAGAACGAATTTCTATTCGAGATCTTTTGACAATACTCGAAACCCTGGCGGATTATGCACCAATAACAAAAAATGTCGATCTGTTAACCAGTTATGTAAGGCAAGCATTGGCACGATCTATAACAAAACAGTACAGGGATGATAAAGGGAACATCTCCGTAGTGATACTTTCACCGGAGGTTGAAGATCGTATAAACAGTTCCATCCAGCATACCGAATATGAGTCGTACCTCGTCGCAGATCCCAATTTGATACAAAGGATTGTGAGCAATCTACAAAAATTTGTCAGCTCCTTTACTACAAGAGGTCTTCAGCCGATCGTTCTCTGTTCTCCAAAAACGAGGATTCATTTTAAAAAGATATTGGAAAGGTTTTTCCCGAATATCGTTGTTCTCTCCCACAATGAGATTACACACGATGTGAATATCAATTCGCTGGGCATATTGGAGTTGTAAAATGCAGATTAAAAGATATGAAGTCAGGAGTATTCAGGAGGCAGTGACTAAAATTAGAAGCGATCTGGGCGAGGAAGCCGTTATCCTGTCGACAAAGAGGTTGAGAGGTGGAAAAGTACCGCTCCTTGAGGTAACAGCTGCCCGGGACGAAAGTGAGAAAAGGTCCAGTTCCCGTGAACCACACGATACACAAGTAATCGACAATAATGTGATAAGCGGGTCTGCTGATCTGGATAAGATCAAAAACGATATAGATGAAATGAAATCCCTGTTACGGGATTTCAGGAGAGAGGTTCCCATTCGCAGAGAACTGAGCCAGTTAAAAGAATATCTTAATAACCTTATGAGTGTCCTCGGCACCTGGGAGAAAAATCTGTTTCCTGGGGCATTGTCGAAAATCTATTATCATTTAGTCGCAAACGGTGTATCTCGAGAAGGGGCCTACAATCTTGTTAACACAATAGATAAGATTGATAGTTTCGAGAGTACATATAAATTATTGGAGGATAGAATCACGAAGTCTATCCCCGTTTCAGATGAAAAAAAGAAAAAGGGTGTCATTGCATTTGTTGGTCCCACAGGCGTAGGAAAAACGACAACCTTGGCTAAAGTGGCGGCTCATTATGCAATGAATGAGAAATTAGGTGTAGGCCTTATATCGGCTGATACATATAGAATAGCGGCAGCTGAACAATTAAAAACCTATGCCAAGATTATGGGGCTTCCAATAAAGGTGGTATCCGAAAAAGAAGAATTTAAACAAGCCCTCAACCGATTTTCCGACAAGGATCTTGTTTTGGTAGATACTCCAGGAAAAAGTCGCAATGATGAAGGCTATATGGAAAAGCTTAGTGATTTACTTAATGTTAGCGCTTCTCTAGAAACTAATCTTCTTTTGAGTTTAACGTCCAGTCGGGAAAACATGCTGGATGCTGCGTCCAGGTTTGGGATGGTTAACTATGATAACATCATATTTACAAAAGTGGATGAAGCTACGGGCTACGGTTCCATGTATGATGTGATAGGTCAGGTTGGCAAACCGGTTTCATACCTGACCAATGGGCAGAATGTGCCGAATGATATAGAAAAGGCTAATTCGGGCAGAATTGCCAAACTTATCATGCATCAGTCATAAATTGTGGAGGATTAAAGTGGATCAAGCTGCGGTTCTCAGAGTGATGAAGGAAACAGACAAAGGGGTTCATAATATGGCATCAAAAATCAATAATATAGACGATGTTGCTGGTGACAAGGGAAAAGAGAATATTAGGGTGATTGCGATCACCAGTGGTAAGGGTGGTGTAGGAAAAACATATGTAACGGCAAACCTTGCTTACATTCTCTCAAAAATGAAGAGGAAGACTTTAATCTTTGATGCGGATATGGGACTGGCAAATATAGATGTTATCCTTGGAATATCCCCGAAGTACAATATGCACCATGTTCTCTTGGGTGAGAAATCCCTGTCAGAAGTTATTGTGCCTGGTCCTGGTGGTATCAGGATGTTACCGGCTGCTTCCGGAATTCAAGAAATGGCTGAACTGTCTAAAGGTCAAAAGCTTACTCTTATGGACGAGTTGAATGATTTGAACGAGGACTTTGATTTTATGTTAATAGATACGGCCGCTGGCATAACGGGTAATGTTTTATATTTTAACATGGCAGCCAAGGAGATAATAGTCGTTGTTTCACCGGAACCGACTTCCCTGACAGATGCATATGCCCTGATTAAAATACTTTATAGTGGTCACGCCGAAAAAAGGATAATGCTAATTGTAAATATGGTTAAAAACTCCCATGAGGCTCAGGAGGTTTTTGCAAGATTAAGTAAGGCAACGGAACACTTCCTTGATCTTTCAATCGAATATCTGGGTTACATAATCTACGATGAAAAAGTAACAGAGGCTGTTAAACAGCAGAAGATGTTCGCAGAAATCTTTCCTTATACCCACGCGAGTAAATGTCTATCATCAATAGCCAAAAAGATATGTCGTGAGAAGCCTGAGAAGTATAATTTAGGAAGTATGAAATTTTTTTCACGAGCAATTGTTGGTGCAGATCATGGATAAGAAAAACCATGATGGATATGTCATGGACAAAAAAAAACGTGATGAATTCATCATGAAATATGCTCCTCTTGTGAAAAACATTGTGGAGCGGATTTCTGCAAGACTGCCATCCCATTTGAATGTCAAAGAAGATTTGTTAAATGTGGGCATTATTGGTTTGATTTCGGCGATTGAGAAGTTTGATAAAAAAAGGAATGTAAAATTTGAAACATATGCCAGCTTCAGAATCAGGGGTGCAGTGCTCGATGAGCTGAGATCGAGAGACTGGATGCCACGTTCGACAAGAAATAAGCATTCAAAGTTAGAAGAATCTTTTTCTTCCCTTCAGAAAATGTTGGGCAGGCCGCCTGATGAGGAAGAAATGAGCCGATATCTTAATGTTTCACTTGATAAATACTATAAAATTATTGATGAGGCAAAAGGGGTAACACTTTTCAGCAGTGAAGATCTTCCTCCCGATTATCATGAGACTTATACTAATTATGATGTTCTCGAGGATTTAGACCAAAACAATCCTTTTTCATTTCTCGCCACGAATGAGTTAAAAGTTGTACTGAAAAGGGCCATAGATGCTCTTCCGACAAAAGAGAAATTGATATTATCACTTTATTATTATGAGGAACTGACTATGAAAGAGATAGGAATGGTGGTAAATTTGACGGAGTCAAGGGTCTGCCAACTTCATACACAAGCTATCCTGAGGTTGAGAGGCAACCTGAAGGAACTCCGGTGCGTGTATCGCTGAAGTTTCATTGACACAATAAAGGGTTTTGTAATATGGTACGAAAAGTAGAACTTGATCTTTTGGAAGAAATAGATCTCCATGGCCCTGAAGGTCCACTTGAAGAAGAACCGGGGAAGAATGGAAAAGTTTGGAGGTCTTGGAAATGGTTGATAAAAAAGAAGGTTATCGTTGCATCGCTCCTTTTTGCCTTTTCAGGGCTTGTCGGGATTTCTCTGTTGTTATTTCCAGCAGGGAAAGACTCACGCAACGATCACGGTATAGAATTTACGGAAGTCAGACCAATACATGACGATGTAGAGAATCTGGAAAGTTTCTTCATCGACCTTAAGGACGAGCATGGACATTACAGGGTACTTGTCTGTGATATCGCTATTATGATGAATCCGGATAAGAAGATTTCAGGAGACAAAACAGAGTTGAGAAAAAAGACATATAATGCCTTAAAAAATAAGGGTACGTATGTGCTAACATCGTCAAGAGCTTACAGTACAATAAAAAAGGAAATACGGGATGAATTGAATGGACTCCTGGGCGGAGGAATAAAAGAGGTATATTTCACCAAATTTATGGTACTGTAATTCGCTGGTTTCTTTAAATGAACTGGTATAGACTTAAGGCAACTAAACTATAGAGAAGGAATACAATGATAAGGAAGTGTTTTTTTATTGCTTTGATTTATATTTTCATAAGCAGTTTTTTAAATCACTGCTATGCCCTAACACCTGATCAGATCATTAAGTTAAAAAAAGAGGGTGTTAGTGATAAAACAATTCAAATGATGCTGCAACAGGAAAAGGAGGCTAAAGAGGCGAATCCTTACGACCAGATTGGTATGAGGGAAATTAAAGACAAGGAAGGCAATGTTGTCACGATATACTCTACCGGACGTTCGACAAAAGAAGGCACCGGTGATTCTGAAGAAGAGAAAGCGGATAAGGCATGGAAAATGTTACAACACATGATCATCGATAATAGGAAGTGAAATATTATATCTAAAAAAGGGGAAGCTCGACAAACAGGAGAAACAGCGCGAGAAGAGAAAGAAGATATGGATTATCAAGATATATACAACGTTCTGGAGAAAGAGTTTCAGGATACATTTATTGAAGAACTCGTTCCCGGCATCGTTCACAATTTTGCTAATCCTTTAAATGGGATTATGGGCCGCTCCAAGCTTTTGCAGAGAAAATTAATGGAAATTATGAAAAGAATGGATGCCGAAAAAGATGCATTTTATATAGAACATAATCAAAAACTAGTCCGTGATGTTGAATCCATAGCACGCGAGGCTGACAGACTTTCCAGCCTGCTCCAAAATGTTACGGGAAAATTTTGTGCAATAAGTGACAGAAACATACAGAAAATAAACTTATCTGAGCTCATCGAACTCGAAATGAAATTTTTTGATTTTTATCTGGATTTTAAGCATAGCATTAAGAAGACCGTGCAACTGGATAGAGAAATACCGGAGGTAAAAGGATCCCCCGCTGACTATTCCCTGGCCCTTTCGGCGTTAATCAGATATTCAATAAATATGATGAAGGAAAGTGCCACAAAGGAGTTATATATCTCGACGCAATTTGAAAACGGTAATATATGCATTAAGATTAAGAATCAGGGGATCCCAGTTTCTGAGGATCAGAAGAAACTATTACTCGAAGAATCACAAATAGATATTTCTTCTTTGGAGATACCCGGAGGTGTAGGATTGTTATGTGCTTTCTCGCTGTTGAAGAAATGGGGTGCACATTTTGAAATACATAGTGAGTCTGGTTTGAACACTATTACTGTATCGATACCTGCTCAGTAAATGAAGGGTCGTTACAACGGCTAAAGTTTATAACATAATATGACGATTAATAGTTCAGAAGAACCGTAATCTTACGTTGTCATTATAAGTATTTCGCATTTTGTTTAGGTAAACTCGAAAGGAGACAATCTCGGTCTTATTGTTAAACATCAGATTGCCACAGAGCTGATAGACCTCGTAAGGATGCGAAAAACAATCTTTCAAATGTCTCTCAAAATGAAAAGAGAGGTATGGAGGAGTCGTGCTAAGGCCGATTGATTTACAGCAGATACTGACACAGTCCAATTCGATGGAACGTGTCCAGCAGGCACAACAGCAGCATCCGGACATGCAGCAGAGGTACTTCAGTGTTCAGTTGAGTCAGGAGAGAAAGCATCTGAAAGAGACTGTAAAGAATACTGAAGAGACGGAAAAATCTAAGATAAAGGCTGACGAAGAAAAAGATAGACGTCAAAAGAAGGCAAAGGCTGAGGAAGAAAGCATAGCAAAAATAGAAGTGAAGCAGGACAGTAGAGAACCGGATGATGTTGAACACGGGGGGCTGATTGATATAAAGGTTTGAAATGAGCACACAACTTCTACTTGCCTGCCTGTTGATTACTGATCTCATCCTGTGTCTTGCTATTATAATTTTGGTTGTCATCGTCAATAGGGAAATCAAGAAAAGGCGCAGTGGACCTGATGAAAGTGCCTTCCTAGAATTTAGGAAGATACTGGACGAGTCCCAAACGTCTACAAATAACCTTTTGGATGTTATGAATGAAAGCAGAAAAGCGCTGAAAGAGATTGCCTATGTTTTGGATGAGAAGGAAGAACAGTTAAAGGCGTTGGTTGAAGAATCAAAAATTGAATATCAGAAGCTGAAGTCAATAGTCCCTCATACTAATGCAGATACATTAGATAAAAGATATGAAGATGTCATAGCCATGGTCAGGCAGGGTCTAACGAAAAAAGAGATATCCCAGAAATTGGAATTGACAGTTGGTGAGATAGATTTGATAATTGACCTGGACAGAACGAGACACAGGGCTTAAAAATGAGAATATCTCATGTCTTTGATTTATATTCCTACAATTTCCAGCCATAAACTTAATCAAGCACAATTCCAAAATAAGAGTTCCACGGTTCACTCAGGTTTGTCAGTTGGTGAAATACTGGAGGCCGGTGTAATTGACAAATTGGGTAATCAGAAGATACTGATAACGCTCAAGGGTATCAATATACCGGCGAACTGCGAAGTGAATCTGAATGCCGGCGACATGATTCGGGTAAAGGTAGAGAGCCTTAATCCTCAGGTTATTTTACGTATTGTTGGAAGAGGTGACCTGGAAGAATCAAGGGCCGCAGATTTTCTAAGATGGTATAGGGCAAATCCGGATGCCCTCTCTCAAATGGTATCAGAGGCCTTTAGGCAATTTAATACAGAGAATCTCGGCAAACTCTTGCGCTATCTTCCTAAGGAAGATTTTCAGAACTTACTCAAGGTTCTGAAATCACTGTTTCTTTCCTCAGAGGTAAAGGGGAGTAATTTTGTTAAAGATTATCTCAGCAATCTCGGTCTATTAACGGAAAGTCAATTGAGGAAAGTTCTTGAGGGAGAATCGGGTATAGGTGAAGGCGATTTTCATAAGCAAAGCCTTAAAATCCTTTTGATGAAATTGTCCGATGATCTTCATAATCTGTCGACGGGAAAGGAATTCTTTGATCATGAAGAAGGTATGAGGCTGAAAAGCCTTTCTGAGTACGTAGATTCGTCCATTAAGACGATTGAATCTCATCAAATTATTAATGTCATTTTACAGGAGACTGAAAGTAAGTATTTATTCCAGATTCCTATTTTATTCTCGGATGGTGTCAGAAAAAGTGATATTTTTGTGGAATATGACCGGAATACCAGGGGAGAGAGATACAAA
>Ga0187878_1004094_pt1 | contig 11490 bp, 17 predicted proteins | sample June2016WEW_17_1_FD_132979 | JGI IMG/M metagenome (GOLD analysis project Ga0187878, IMG submission 132979) | Peatland microbial communities from SPRUCE experiment site at the Marcell Experimental Forest, Minnesota, USA - June2016WEW_17_150 | ecosystem: Environmental > Terrestrial > Soil >...
CTGTTTGAAGTTGCAGCAGCATTCACGTCAAACGACGCTGGAAACGCTCGAGAGAATCACAGTCACGGATCACGGTGTCGGCAAAGAGCTGCCGGCGGCATACTTAACTTAACAGCTATGGGCTGGACCGGCCTTGTCGAACTCGGGCTTTTTCAGCTAGATGGACGCCTCCAGGCCGGCAGGGATTCCGGATATGCCGCCGCCGCTCGCCCGGCCAATTATTTCGCAAGTTCTGTATACTTTAAGTTAGATGCCACGGTAGAGTCGCTTAATCGAATGGAGATTATTCGTTCCATCATCGCGGTGCTTTTCGTCTTATTGGCGATCGGCATCTTTTCCAGGTACATGACGGTGCGCCGCCGGGGTCTCTTGCTGGGTGCGGCGACGTATGGGACGGCAGGCGTCCTCGGTCTGGTCCTTGGAACGTGGTGGCCTCTGCTGGCCGGCTTCGCGACAGCCTGGATCCTCCGTCGGGCAGGAGCAGATCCGCCAACCGACCTGCGCCTTGATCTACCGACGATCGAGCGCGCCGATGTATCGAACGATGCTCGCGTTCGGGAATACCTCAGGTGGTGGCTTGCGAACGACGCGCAAGTGAGTCTCGTCGCGTCACGTCTGGTCCGAGAGGCTTGGCAGCGCGGCCTGCGCCGACCAACCTGCGTTCTCGACGATGATTCTTGGGCGGGTTCCGCCGCAGATGAAGCTTGGTTGCGCAAGGTCACGGCCGACATCCGCAGCCTAGCTACAGCATCCAGGCATGACTTCAGGGCTCATCTCGACGAGATCGATGCCCTTTCCACTCAGACGCTCATGGCGGCAGGGGAAGCAACCGACAGATACGAGCTTCCACCGACCCCTCCCGATTTCGATACTGTTGCCAAGCAGATCCACAGCACAACTGAGTTGAGGGCCTATGCACAAAGCTACGTGGCTGACGCCATCCTATCCGCACGCCTTCGTGTTCTCGCATGGACATACCAGCACTGGCACGGTGAGCGATACGAGTTGCCCCACAAGAGATTGCGACGATAGGAGGAAGAGGTGGCACAGTCTTGGCAGCGGAGCAATACTACGTGACAGTGTGCGTGGCGTCTAACAACCGGTTGCAGCGGACGGTCCGCTGCGCGGCCCGCCGCTGAACCGGAGCGTTATGGGCTATTGATGCACGCGAGAGCAATGGAGCGGCGGTGAACGGCAGATGGGGCATTAGCATCGATATCGAAGGCTTCTCGAAGCACTACGAGTACGACGAGGAGCGCAAAACCTACGCGATACTCGCTCTCGGGGAGCTAATGAATTCGATCTTTCGAATCGGGGGTCGGTGTTTTCCTGGCACACCGGAAAGAAATTACTCGGAGAGGCTCTTCGCGCACCAGTATGGCGACGGATTCCTAGTATGTTCTGATTTTCCGGAGCCCGATGCGTCTAGAGCAATAGCGATTGCCGTCGCCATAATGCGGCACATGACGATGAAGGGATACGCGACCAAGGCCGCTATTTCTGCCGGAGACTTGTCAGACATAAAGGGCTGTTACCCGAAGCCAATGCGTGATGCGAAAGACGAACGCGTGTACGTCGGCATGGGTCTGATGACGATTATCTCTGTAATGGGGACAGCTTTAACCAAAGCACACAAGCTGGCGGCGACGAGGAGGGGTGCGGTTCTGATTCTGGACAAACATCTACTGGAGTTCGGCCTACCAGTGGGCACCAAGACCGGCGCTGCCTCGAGCAACTGCATTGACTGGGTCGCAAGCAACCTGCCCTTGGCTGATGAGATTGCGAGAAAGTCTCAACTCCAGACAGCGAGCGCCGAAGAGTTGTGCGAGAAGTTGAAGACCTATTGCGCCATGCAGCCTACGCCGCCGGCCTCCTGGATTGAGGCGACCTTCGCAAGTGTCAATTGCGGTGGCGCATAACAAGCCCATGCAGCGGACCCGCTACAGCGGGCTTCGCCCGCCTCCGCGGGCCGCTGATGGGCGGCGTTATGCGGCATAGGGAACCGACGGGCACATGGCATTCCCGGTTGTAGAAGAAACAACGGTGATGAAGGCGACCACGGACTACTTGATTAGCCGAGGAGTCCTTCCGTACCGTTTTTCGGTCGCCCGCGGAAAGGGCATCGATACGTCTCAGGCGCTGACCGCTCTTTCCGAGAAATTCAAAGCTGTAGGCTTCACTCCGCAATTTTTATCATACGGGGCAGACATCGAGGGGTTGTCCGAGACAGAGTGGTGGCGCGTCGAGTGCAAAGGTATGGGCGTCGGAAAAGGTCCGACTCAGCGAAACCATTTCGATCGTGCTCTCGCGAGCGTTGTCACGTATTTCGAAGCACCACCCTACCCGCTGGGTCCAAACTATCCAGCTGCAAAGCTGTTTCTTGGCTTGGCGCTCCCGTCATCATCGGATTACCTGCGGGAGCTAAAGCGCCGAGTCCGGTTGCCCCTGAGAAAGCATCTCAACCTATGGGTTCTCCTTTACGAGCCGGTCAGTGGCTCCGTGAAGGAGGTCTCGCCGGATCAGGAGTTCTAATGCCGCATAACCCGCCGTTCCAGGGGACCGCTTGCCAGCGTCGCTCAGCTGCGCTTCGCTCCGCTGTCGCGGCCCCTGAACGGCAGCGTTAGGCCGATGGAGAACATCGACGTTTTATGTCAGCGCACGCGAGGATCCGAACCAAGACCGTGAACTTCATACGCACCCAGAACCCATCGATGGGTGTATGATGTCCCCGTGAGCCCGACAATCTTCCGCCAGAAGGGTTTTCGGTTTTTCTTCTTCTCGCGGGAGGAACCCCGGTTGCATGTACATGTAAACCACGCTGAAGGGGAAGCTAAGTTCTGGCTTGAGCCGGAGATTGAGCTGGCGCAGAACTACGGCCTCAGTGCTCATAGACTGAGTACGGCTCTCGATCTCATCCGGAGGCACGAGCATGAGATCCGCACTGCCTGGGAAAAGCATTTCCGAAATTGAAGTCATCAATGTGTCACAGCACGGGTTCTGGCTTCTCATCGAAGAGCGTGAGCTCTTTCTCCCTTTTGATAAGTTCCCATGGTTTAGGGATGTGCCGATCGGGCATCTGCTTAGGGTAGAGCAACCTCATGCCACACACCTTTATTGGCCCGATCTTGACGTCGATCTCGCAGTTGAGTCAATAGAGTTTCCCGAACGCTTCCCTTTGGTAAGCCGTGCACGGCCTAACAATCCGCTGCAGCGGTCGCGCGCGGCCAGAAGGGGACGCACGACGAAGAAGCAGAGCCGCGCGCGCCGCTGAGTGCTAGCGTTAGCTGTCAAGGGGAACTACATGCAGGACCACTGGGCTGAGGAATTCGTGCAGTACGCAGAGAACTACGGCATTCCTTGTTCACGTGTCCGCTATAGGATTAGCTGGCTGGAAACGGTGGACATTGCGCGCTGCCGATGCTTCATCAAGTGCATGAGTTACAACGAGCAACGACATCTCTATTTCCAAGGCGTCGATCCTGACAAGCTGTCTGAAAAAGGGGAAGCTGTTGTTCTCTGCGGTGGCCGCAAGGGCGAACTAGCCGATGTGTTCATCGTTCCTTGGAAGCAATTTTTTGGAGCTGTCGCTCAATCGGAGGCGATAAACACTTATCGTGATCGCAAGTACTTCCAGTATAAGTTCTCCGTGCGAGACCGAGACTGTGCGTGGATCGCGTCCTTCCAGGGGGGTACCCGGCCTGTACTCGATCTCACTGATAAGCGATTCGATCCAAAGAACGCAGTTCTACGTTTTCGTGCTATCGAGTGTCGCGCAGATGCAGCGCAAATCGACAGCTAACAGCGGCATCCAGCCGCCGGCGCAAAAGGCGCGCCGCGGCTGATGCCGAACGTTAGACGCCAAAAGAAGGATCCATGCGTTTCGAGTGGGATCGAAAGAAGGCAGCATCAAATCTAACAAAGCACGGCGTATCATTCGATGAAGCGGTAACAGTGTTTTTCGATCCGCTTTCGGCGACGTTTGATGATCCTGATCATTCCTTGGGCGAGCGTCGCCTTTTTACAATCGGCTATTCTTCCCAAGACCGGCTCATCGTAGTGTGCCATACTGAACGAAAAGGCTCGGTGCGCCTCATCAGTGCTCGCCGTGCCACGAAACGTGAGAAAAATCGCCATGAAGGAAAAGAGCCAAAGCGTAATCGATGAAATGCGGCCTGAGTATCAATTTGACTACTCGAAGGCCGTTCGAGGAAAGTACTATCGCCGCCTTCTGAGAGAGGGTGCGAACGTTGTGGTGCTTGAACCTGATGTCGCCAAGGCATTTCGAAGCTCCACCGCTGTCAATGAGGCTCTGAGATCATTGCTCAACATGTCTGAAGCAACACGGCGTCTAACAAAGCGTTCCAGCGGCCGGGCAAGAAGCGCCCGCCGCTGAACGCTGGCGTTAGCTGGCATGGAGGAAATATGACCGACTACATCTATGACTCGCGGGGCAACGCTGTTGGATTCATTCGTGGCAAATACATTCACGACATGCGCGGCAATGCAGTTGGCCAAATCAGTGGCACCCATGTTCACAAGCTGTCAGGCGGTTATGTCGGAGAACTGCACAAGGACATGGTTGTGAACAAGCATCTCAGCAACTACGGCAACATTGGTAACCCCGGCAATCCGGGCAACCCTGGGAGCCCCGGGAATCCTGGTAACCGCGGCGCTGTGAACTACGGTTACCCAGACGTATTCGATGAGTTGCTCAATTAATGCCAGCTAACCACAGGTTGCACTGGACGCAGCCGCCTTCCGGCGACTGCGCCGGTGAAGCTGGGCGTTAGGTGGACGCGATACGTTCAGAATGCGGACGAACACCAGGTCAGGAGGCACGGCAATGAAATCCTTTGGGCTTGCGTTGGCGATTCTTGGATGCCTGGCGAGCGGCTCGGTTTTATGCAAGGTCGGCGGCCAAGCCAAGGCCTCCGTGAACGTCGCCGTCGTCGGTGAGAGCAACCTGAAGTCGAACTTCATCGAAGACCTCAAGGGCGCGGCGAAGGATCTCGGTCTGCAAGTCAGCATCGTGCCGCGGGGCGACGACAGCCTCAAGTACACTCTGGCCATCGCGCAAGAGACGACAGTCGGAAGCGCCGCTGGCGCAGTGATCGGTATGGATCGAACGGGCGACGTTGTGATGTCGGTCGTGCGTTCAGGACGTTTCTCAGGACGGGGCGCGCTGAACGCATGCGCCAAGGAAATTGCGAAGAAGATGGCGATCTTGGAACGCTAGCCCGTGACGAGAAGGCGTGGGTCCGCGCACGCCATGATCATGCTGCCGAGCGCCAGCGAAATTCGGAACGAACTCGTGGAGACGTGGGAGACTCTCAGCGGAAACGTACGGGTCCATTTGGATCCTGCAACAGGGCCGCCTAACACCCGAATGGAGCCGACGCGCGCTGGCTTGTGAACGCGCGCGGCTCATTTGGCACGTTAGCCAGCGACAGGAGCGACGAAAGCATGGAATTTCGGCTCTCGTACCGGGGCGAGCTGAAAGGCAATGGCGACCCGGCCCACAAGCATGCCATACGCCGAGCATTTCATGGGCAGTTGGCGGAGCTTTGGCGACAGCCGCCTCTGATCAACCGACCGGCACTCGCTGCGGCCGCCCCCGCCGCTGGTGAACTCACGCTCTCCGTGGAGCGACTGCCGTATCGCTTTGTCCCGCTGGTGAGCACAAGACTCCACGCGACAGCCGATCTCGAGATTGTCCTTCTCCGCCCAGGGCCTCCCGGTCACATCCTTCGTGCTGGGGGCGACATCGACAATCGGCTGAAGACATTGCTCGACGCGTTAAAGCTTCCGGAGGCTAACGCCTTGCCGCCAGGCGCCGCGCCCGGCACAGACGAGGACCCGTTCTACTGCTTGCTTGAAGACGATAAGCTTGTAACCGGCATACGGGTAGAGGCCGACCGCTTCCTTGATGCAGCGAATGAGAGAGAAGTCCTGCTGCTCATCCGGGTCACCACCAAATATACGGAGGCGATTTGGGCGAACATCGGCCTGTAGTCCGCATCCTGGCTAACAGCACGTTCGACCGGACCGCTGGCTCGCATTCGCTCGCCGCGACCGGTCAACGTGAGCGTTAGACGCCAGATGGAGAGCACCACGTGACACCTGATCAGTACGTCGAAACCGTTCTCGCGAAGTATGCCGTGCCTGGGGGTCCAACACCGCCAGCGGAACAACTCGGGGCGACGGTTGCGGGTCCGCTGCACACTTGGGCGGGCCAGCAATTGAATGCACTGCAGTACTCTGGTTCATATGCGAAGGAGACAGGAGTCCACGGGATCTCCGATGTAGACATCTTCATTTCGCTCAAGTCTGACACGACCGACACTCTGGCGGAGATCTACGAGAAGCTGTTTTCTTTGGCGCAAAGTAACAGATGGTCACCACGGCGGCAGAACGTGTCTGTCGGCGTTACGATCAATGGAACTCGCGGCGATCTGGTTCCTGGTAAGGTCCAAGCTGGCTATCAGAACTATCACAGTCTTTACCTTCGCAAACGGGACTCCTGGACGCAGACTAACGTGACCTTGCACGTCGACACCGTCCGGAACTCCGGCCGCTTGAAGGAAATCCGAGCCATCAAGATCTGGCGAATGCTCCACGGGTTCGACTTCCCTTCGCTGTACTTGGAACTGTTTGTGATCCAATCTCTCTCGGGGCACTCTCGTTCCACACTCGCAGACAACGTCTTGCATGCGCTTCGAACAATCAGCTCGTCCCTACCATCCACGCGCATCGAGGATCCGGCCAACACAAACAACGTCTTGTCGGATGACTTGACGCAGACCGAAAAGCGACAGATCTCAACCCAGGCCGTCCAGTCGGCCCAGGAGCAGTACTGGGGGAGGATAATCTGGTGACGCCCCCGGCCCCTGACCGACTGACGGAAATTCTCGACGGGCTTCAGGCTCGGCTCGAGGGCGGCCTGCGTGGAAGCCGCGCTGCGTTGACGCATCCCGGCGCGCGGGGGGAGGCTTCTGAGGAAGACTGGTTGCGTGTGCTAAGCGACCACCTGCCTTGGCGGTACCAGGCTGATCGAGCGTTCGTGATCGACTCCCGGGGTTCCTGCAGTGAACAGATCGACGTCGTGATCTACGACCGGCAATACTCCCCGTTTCTCTACAACCAGGCGAATCAGAGGTACATCCCTGCCGAGAGCGTTTACGCCGTGCTCGAGGTCAAGCAGGACTTGAGCCGCGAGCATGTGCGGTACGCAGGGCAGAAGGCGGCATCTGTACGACGGTTGCATCGCACCTCGGCGCCGGTCCCACACGTTGAGGGAATCGCCAGTCCTCGGTCCCTGCCGCGGATCATAGCGGGCATCCTGACTTATCAAAGTTCCTGGGCCCCACCGTTCGGCGATCCCTTTCGAGACGCGCTGGCTGGGCTTGGCGCCGACGAGCAACTGGACATCGGGTGTGCGCTCATTCACGGCGCCTTCGAAGTTGACTATGCGGGCGGGGGCAACATTGACCTCCAGATTATCGATGGTTCCAGGTCGCTCCTCCAGTTCCTAATGCGCTTGCTCAAGCAGCTGCAGGCCTTGGCCACCGCACCCGCGATTGACTACGAGGCATATTTGACTCGCTTCCAGCGAGACGGTGGTACAACACCATGAAGAACATCCGAATGACAAGCGCCCGCGGTTGGGCGTCTAACAACAGCATTCAGCGGACGGTGCTGCGCGCCGCCGCTGATGCTGGGCGTTAGGCCGCACCCAAATCAACAAGGACATAATAGCAATGGTACTTCTACAACCTTATATCAAATCACTATTCTTAAAAAGGAGGAATGACTATGAAACGAGTTACAGGCATCGGCGGAATTTTCTTCAAAGCCAAAGACGCTCCGGCACTACAGGCTTGGTACAAGCGGCACCTCGGAATCGATGTCCAAGAATGGGGTGGCACGTCTTTCACCTGGACCGACGGTGAAGGTAAGCCGGTTGCCGGAACAACCGTCTGGTCTATTGGTTCGGCGCAAGGTGATCAGTTTGCGCCCAGCACTGCAACTTTCATGGTCAACTACCGGGTGGAGGATCTCCACGCCCTGGTCAAAGTCTTGCGCGAAGAAGGCTGCAACGTTCTCGAGAAGATCGACGATTCCGAGTATGGGAAGTTTGCCTGGGTCATCGATCCAGAAGGAAACAAGGTAGAACTTTGGCAACCGCCTGCCGGCCAATGATCAGGGCAGTCGGCCTCAGCACGAATCTGCGGCCTAACCCTTCGTTCAAGCGGACAGCCCCCGGGGTACCGGTGTCTGCCGCTTAACTCAAACGTTAGAGGGCTTACCAACCAACATGGCTGCAACTAAATTAGACAATCTGGCGTATGAGTTTTTCCGCGAATTTGCGCGTTATGAATACTGTCTTAAAGCAACTGGGCTTCGCGAAGACACACGTGCAGCCAAGGCCAGTTGGAGAAAGTACGCGGCTGAAGTCTCGCAGGTTATCGACGCCCCTCAGTGTCAGGAACTCAAAGATGCTGTTGCTTACTTCACGGCTCATCCGCCCAAGAAGCAGATCGTCAACGATGGCGCACTGGATTGGGATGAGACCTTGCCGGCCCACAACAGCAAGGCCGAGCTTATCTTGCTATTGATCTGCCGTGTCAGGAACAACCTCTTTCACGGTGGTAAGTTTAATGGCCGGTGGTTCGAGCCACAACGCAGCGAGGAACGGATGCGTTATGCATTAGTTATCCTCAGGGCATGCGGCCAAAGCCATCCCAAAGTGAGTGAGGCGTATGCAGGCAGCGCCCTCTAACAATTCATTCAAGCCGACGCCGCTGCGCGGTGCGGCTTAATTCAGGCGTTAGGCCGATATCTGTTTTGCGAGACGAGGAGAGATCCATGACGTCATCAACCGTTTTCAAGGTGACCCGGTGGAGCGCCGTCTCCGGCACGCTGCTTGTTGGCATGGCCATGCTCCTCTACCCGGGCGGCACCTTCCGCAACCCATCGACGCACGGCTATTCGTTCTTTCAGAACTCCCTGAGCGATCTCGGAAGCACCGTTGCATGGGGAGGTCAGCGCAATTCTCTTGGCGCACTTTGCCTTGCTTTCGGTTGTGGCATTGTGGCACTCGCCGGTGTCGGATGTCTTGTTGCGCTCGTGCGCGTGTACTCCTCGTCGGGGATGACTCGCTGGTTCGCGGGGGCGGCAGGAACGATCGGCGTGCTTTCCTGTGTGGGCTTCATTGGGGCAGCTCTGGCGCCCGAGGACCTCTTTCCGACTCTTCACAGTCAGTTCTCGGCGCTCGCGGTTCAAGCGTGTCCCGTGGCGTCGTTGCTGTTCGCCTTGGTCACTGCACGAGACGATCGCTTCCCTCGGCGGGTGGCCGCCGGATGGTTGGCCCTCGCGCTTGTGCTCGTCGCGTGGGCTTCAGTCATGTACTGGGGACGTCCGCCTACCACCGACGAGTGGCTTACGATTCCGGTCACTCTTCAGAAGATCGCCACGGTCGCGCTACTCGTTGTCTTCTGGTTTCAGAGTTACGAAGCCGAACGAGTTTTGGCCAACGTCGAGGGGGACGCGGTCTAACCAGCGCTTGCACCCGACGGCGCTTGGTACCGTCGTGAAGCGCCGCGGGTGAAGCGCGATCGTTAGACTGCCGAGAAAAGCGTCGTGACGCGATTCGAACTGGCGACATTACTGAATTACGACGACGAGGCGCTCGTCGCGGAGATTTGCCGTGCCGTAGGGCAGCTCCCGGCGGGGCCGGTCACGCGGGCCGCGTTCGACCGCGTTTCGCGAGTCTCCTCGTCGACTCTCGTTCGCCGACTGGGAGGATGGCAGCAGGCGAGACCTGGACACCCATTTTTTGCACATTTTTTCTTGGCACTTTCCATGGGTCGGCAGTTAGAGGTATTCGAGGAGGTGACCCATGGGTTTGCCGCGCAGCCATTACGTTCAGGAAGGCGAGGAAGGAGTCTATCACTGCTACAGCCGGTCCGTCCGCCGCGCGTTTCTCTTCGGGTTCGACGCGCTCACACGCCGGGACTTCTCCCACCGCAAGGCATGGCTGGTCGACAGGTTGCGACATCTCGCGTCGATCTTCGCGATCGAAGTCTGCGCTTACGCGGTCATGATCACTCACTACCACAGCATTCTGCGCACCCGGCCCGACCTCGCCGCCCTCTGGTCCGACCGCGAAGTCGCCGCCCGCTGGCTGACGCTCTTCCCCCGGCATCGGGATGTCGAGGGTGCCCCGTTGCCGCCCACGGAGAAAGAAATCCGGGCGCTGACGGATCTTCCCGACCGCATCGCCGAGTTGCGCAAACGCCTCTGCAGCCTGAGCTGGTTCATGGGCCGGTTGAACGAATTCATCGCCCGGGCGGGAAACAAGGAGGATCAGGTCAAGGGCCGGTTCTGGGAGTCGCGGTTTAAATGCCAGGTGCTGCTCGACGAAGCGGCCATCGTCGCCTGCATGGCTTATGTGGACCTGAATCCGATCCGGGCCGGTGTGGCGGAAACTCCCGAAGACAGCGACTTCACGAGCATTCAGGAACGCATCCGCGCCTGGGGGAAGGAAATGGCAAAAAGGGACTCCGTTCCCGGCGAGATGACGGCGCAGGCGATGCCCTTGGGATCTATCGACACGTGCACCCCGTTGCCGCAACAGGCCGGGCAAGTCCCGGAGGCCAATCCCGACAGCTTCTCTGTTTTGACGCGTCCGCAGGATGCGTGGCTGTGCCCGATTCAATCAGAACCCGGGCGACGCGGGATACTCGAAATGACCACCGCCGAATACATCGATCTGGTGGACAGGTCGGGACGGTTGATGCGGCCGGGCAAACGCGGCGCCATCGATCCAGAGCTGGAGCCGATCCTGCTGCGGATCGGGGCCAATCCGGATGCCTGGCTTGACACGGTCTCCCGTTTCGGTCCGAAATTCCGGCTCGCGGCCGGGCTGGCTTCCAGTCTGCGCAGCTTCGCAGAACGACTCGGCAGGCGCTGGTTTCAAGGCGCCGCGACGGCTCGCATCGCCTTTGCACCCACACGGCCGCAATTGGCCTGACAAGAAGCAAACCCGAAAGCGGACTCTTCCTAAGATCTGCAGGAATCGTCAATTCGTCTCACGACTTTCGGCACCTGGTTAAACAGGGTTGCCGATACCCCTGCGCCGAGAATCCTACCGGTCTGCCCCAAACAAAACTGTCCCGCGCTGTCGTCACCAACCCTTCCTTCCAGTATCCTCGAGCGAGTGGACGCCACCGCTGAGGCACTCGAACAGTGATAACCATCGCGCGCAGGCGTCCAAGAATCACCGGAACGCAGAATTATCTAAGAGTGCTGTGATCGGTCGGCGGGTGTCCAGGTCTTATTGGTCAGCGGGTGTCCAGGTCTTCTGCGGGTGTCCATCTTTTCCATAAGATCTTGTCAATTATTAAAAAGATCTTTATCATGATTGACAAGATATTTTGTATAATAGAACAGATCTTTTGAATCGCTGAAAAGATCTTTTACCTGATAGAA
>Ga0187878_1004096_pt1 | contig 11488 bp, 8 predicted proteins | sample June2016WEW_17_1_FD_132979 | JGI IMG/M metagenome (GOLD analysis project Ga0187878, IMG submission 132979) | Peatland microbial communities from SPRUCE experiment site at the Marcell Experimental Forest, Minnesota, USA - June2016WEW_17_150 | ecosystem: Environmental > Terrestrial > Soil >...
AGACTTTCGGCTGCGCCAGCGCCATAGCATCATCTTCCGCGCTTACCGAAATGATTAAGGGCAAGACACTGGATCAGGCACTGAATGTAACCAACCAGGAGATTGCCGAATTTCTGGGGGGGCTTCCCGAAGAAAAGATGCACTGCTCCGTCATGGGCCAGGAGGCGCTTGAAGCAGCCATTGCAAAGTACAAGGGTACTGCTCTGAAAGTGCATGATCATGAACATCTTGAGATGGAAGGCGAGGTCGTCTGCAAGTGTTTTGGAATAACCGACCAGTTTCTGAAAAAAGTCATTGCCGCCAATAAACTCCACACCGCTGAACAGGTAACCAATTTTACCAAAGCGGGTGGCGGTTGTGGTGGCTGCATTCCAAGGATTAAGGAACTTATTGCCGAGGTTATGGGTGAACAGCCCAAGGAAGTTCACAAAAAACCGGAGAAACTTACCAACTTGCGTAAAATGCAACTCATTCAGGATGTCCTGGAGAAAGAGGTGCGTCCGCTTTTGTGGACCGATGGAGGTGACCTTGAGCTCATTGACATAGCCGGGAGTGAGGTACAGATTGCCTTCAGAAAAGCTTGTGCCGGCTGCGTCTCTTCCGGGCATACGGCAAAATTTGTTGAGCAGAAGCTGCGCGAATTTGTAGCTGACGACATCAACGTAGAGGAGGTTGAGGGATGAAAGAGATCTACCTCGACAATAATGCTACCACGAAAGTTGATGAGGCTGTATTCGAAGAGATGTGCCCATATTTCTGCGAGCTTTATGGCAATCCCAGTTCCATGCATTTTTTCGGCGGCCAGGTGCAAAAGAAGGTCGATGAGGCCAGGAAAAGGGTAGCAAACCTGCTTGGAGCAATGCCGGAAGAGATTATTTTTACCTCTTGTGGTACGGAAAGCGATAACGCTGCCATCCGTTCTGCGCTGGAAATCTTTCCGGAAAAACGGCATATTATTACAACAAGGGTTGAACATCCTGCAGTTTTGACCCTTTGCCGGAACCTTGCCAAACGCGGATACCGTGTGACGGAATTGTCCGTAGACGGGGAGGGGCGACTTGACATTGATGAACTTAAAGCAGTGATTGACGAAGATACCGCCATCGTATCGGTTATGTATGCCAATAATGAGACTGGTGTGATTTTTCCGATCGAGGAAGTAGGAGCTATTGTGAAGGAAAATGGCGCCCTGTTCCATACCGATGCTGTGCAGGCGGTCGGCAAAATACCTATGAATATGGCTGAATCCACCATTGATATGCTGTCTTTGTCCGGGCACAAGCTGCATGCGCCAAAGGGTATCGGCGCCCTCTATCTGCGCAAAGGTGTTCCATTCAGACCTTTCATGGTCGGAGGTCATCAGGAAAGAAACCGTCGTTCCGGTACGGAAAATACTGCTTCAATCATTGCGCTGGGGAAGGCCTGCGAACTTGCCGGCCGGTTTATGGAGGATGAAAATACCAGGGTGAAGGCAATGCGGGACCGTCTGGAGAAAGAAATACTGTCCGGAATCCCTAATGTTCGGCTCAACGGAGGGTTGGCGGAAAGGCTCCCCAATACCTTGTCGGTCGCCTTTGAGTTCGTGGAAGGCGAGGGAATTCTCCTGCTTCTGAATGAAAAAGGCATCTGCGCGTCTTCGGGCAGCGCCTGCACCTCCGGGTCACTGGAACCGTCCCATGTGCTGAGGGCAATGGGAGTTCCATTTACCTGCGCCCACGGTTCAATCCGTTTTTCACTTTCCCGCTTCAATACCGACGCGGAAATTGATTTGATTGTCAGGGAACTTCCGCCTGTCATAAAACGTTTGCGTGAGATGTCGCCTTTTGGAAGGGAAATATTGGCGAGCAACTAAAATTTGCATTTCCAACTTCAGACCCATGGTCGGAGACTTTGAGGAATAATGAAAAAGACTGCAGCCATCGTACAAATAGTTATTGTCCTGCTTATCGTGGGCTATGGCACCTATAATCTTTTTTTAGGCAATTTTGAACAGAGTATGACTACCCTGCCACTTCTTGTGGTCTACTACGTTTTTGTGGTTGTCCGGCAGAAGAGAACGCCAACCGAGGTGGAACAACACAGCCGGGGGGACAAGTAAGGGAAAAGTCTATTGTTGTTTCCATGGAGGGTCGGAAAGCCACGCTTATTGCGCAGCTGCCCGACCTTCTTTGTTTATGGTTATCATCAATGCTTCCAAAACAGTGGTGATGGTGAGAATCCCTGCATTGTAATAAAGCAAAAGTCGATCAAAAATGTATCCGATTAGCGTCGAACTTCAGCCTGTCCCTTCTCCCGGGGGGAGAAGGTGGCCGAAGGCCGGATGGGGGGGTAGCAGTACACTGGAAGCCCAACTTTTCCCCCTCACCCTAGCCCTCTCCCTCAGGGAGAGGGGATATATTGACGCCAAAGATGAAGATTAGCGCTAATCGGGAAAATGTATGAGGTCATTTGCCATGGGTTACCGGAACCTGAAAGAATGTGTGCATGACCTGGAGGCACGCGGTGATCTGGTTCGTATCCAGACTGAGATAGATCCCGCGCTTGAAGCAGGCGCCGTGCAACGGAGGGTTTTTCAGGCCGGAGGACCAGCACTCCTGTTTACCAATGTCAAGGGCAGCGGATTCCCGATGCTCGGCAATCTTTTCGGCACTATTGAGAGGACGCATTTCCTGTTCAGGGATACCCTCGAGGCCATCAGGAAATTATGCCGTTTGAAAACCCGTCCAACCGAGCTTTTGCGGTCTCCTTTAAGTTTTGCCTCGTTGCCGCTGCATGCATTACATATGTTTCCCCGGATGGTGAGGGGTGGACCCGTAATGGCCAATCAGACCTCAATTGATCAGCTCCCCCAGCTGCAATCGTGGCCGGGCGACGGAGGTGCGTTTATCACCCTCCCACTGGTATACAGTGAGAGCCTTGCACGCCCGGGGTGGCGTTTTTCCAATCTTGGCATGTATCGGATTCAGCTTTCCGGTGGGCAGTACAGGCAAAACGAGGAAATCGGGGTTCATTACCAGATTCATCGTGGTATTGGCGCCCATCATGCGGAGGCCATTCGACAGGGTGTTCCGCTGAGAGTTAATATCTGGGTCGGTGGGCCTCCGGCACTGACTATAGCAGCTGTCATGCCTCTGCCTGAGAATCTGCCGGAACTTGCCTTTGCCGGCCTGCTCGGCGGCAGACGCCTTGATATGGTAAGATTACCAGGACTGCTGCCGTTTCCCGCCGAAGTCGACTTCTGTATCACCGGGGTGATGATACCTGGCAAGACTCTGCCGGAAGGCCCGTTTGGCGACCATCTCGGCTACTACAGCATGGTCCATGATTTCCCGGTTCTCAGGGTTGAGAACGTTTTTCATCGGCATGGGGCCATCTGGCCTTTTACCACGGTCGGCAGACCGCCACAGGAAGATACTGTCTTTGGCGAACTTATCCATGATTTGACCGGAGCCCTGATCCCGGAGGTCATCCCGGGCCTCAAGGCCGTGCATGCAGTAGACGCTGCCGGAGTTCATCCGCTGCTTCTGGCTGTTGGCCAGGAGCGGTATGTACCTTATGCGCAGGAGCGAAGGCCGCAGGAACTGCTGACGCTGGCCAACGCCATCCTGGGGCAGGGCCAGCTTTCCCTGGCCAAGTACCTGCTGATTGCTGCTCATGAAGATAATCCTGTGCTGGATATTCGTGATATCCCCGGTTTTTTCCGTCATGTGCTGGAACGGGTCGACTGGCGGCGTGACCTTCATTTTCAGTCCGGAGCCACCATCGATACCCTGGACTATTCAGGGACCGGCCTGAACGAGGGCTCCAAATTGGTAATCGCAGTTGCCGGTAAGCCCAAACGTTCATTGCCGGTGGAACTTCCCGGAAATCTCGCGCTGCCCCCGGGTTTCGATTCCCCACAAGTCTGCATGCCTGGGATTCTCGCTGTACGCGGACCTGTATGCAACAGCTGCGGATGTGCGAGTATGGATGTGGAAGCTTTTTGCAACTTCTTTGACGCAAAGGATTCGATCACGGTTTTTCCACTTGTTGTTATCGTAGATGACAGCGAGTTTACGGCACGGACTCTTGATAACTTCCTCTGGACAACCTTTACCCGTTCCAACCCGGCCTCAGATATTTACGGTATTGGCGCTTTCACTCAATTCAGGCACTGGGGGTGTGGAGGATCGCTGGTTATTGACGCCCGCTGTAAACCGCAACACGCTCCACCCCTTATCGATGATCCTTTAATAGAAAAAAGGGTGGACGCATTAGGAGCGCCAGGTGGGCCATTACATGGGATTATATAAAGTGAGCCCGGCTTCGAATGAAGGAAATAAAACCATGGACATGCTGGAAGGGATTTACACGCGGCGAAGCGTGAGGACTTACACTGATCAACCTGTTTCACGGGAGCAGGTTCTGGAAATAATCAGGGCCGGTTCGTGGGCGCCTTCAGGGCTGAATAACCAGCCCTGGCGTTTCGTAATTATCCGGGAAGCCGTAAAACGTAGTGAATTGGCCAAACTGACCCGCTACGGACATATTATCGAGGCCGCCCCCGTCTCGGTTGCCGTATTCATAGATCACAGGGTGATGTACAATGATACCAAGGACCATCAAGCTATTGGCGCCTGTCTTCAGAACATGCTCCTTGCAGCTCATGCATTGGGTCTCGGAGCGGTCTGGCTGGGCGAAATACTGAAAAATGCGGATAAGGTGAAGCTTCTCCTTGAGTTGCCGGCTCAGCTGGAACTAATGGCGATCATTGCTCTTGGGCATCCAATAAACAGGGAACAGCATTCCGCCCGCAAGGACATTACAGAGTTGCTGCTGCATGAATTCTGACGGTATGCCTTTAATGGTCTTTCCGCTTCTCCTCCATTTCTTCCCTCAATCTGCCGGCCGATAACACGAGGCTTTCCAGCCTGGTCTCTACCAGTTGCGGAAAGGGGTTGCCATCACTCTCTATTGCCAGAAACGGCAGTGGGAGATTGTTTTTGTTGCGGCCCCAGAATTCGCCATTATGCTTGGAGAAGTTCTCCTTCTCATCAGTCATGCGGTAATTGACAATCGATTCCGCAATACGGCACGGCATGCAGCCGAAAGGACCAATGCTGATAACTCCATGGGTGTCGTCTCCCACTTCGGATAATGCTGAACTGACGGTTAAAATAGCCTCGCCCGAAAGCTCGGGGCTCACCAGGCTGGCCCCCCGCTTCATGAGATGCTCCATATCAATCAAGTGGCTTTCATAGAAACCCGAAACTGCCAGGAGTTTTTTAATCAGGCTTTCATCCTTCCTCATAAAATGATTCTTTAGCATTACCTTGAATTTTTCTTTAATCGAAAACCTTTCGGAAATACCATTTGCCAGGCAGTAATCGGTATAATAAAGCCATTCGGTAATTGGTGCGGTTTTTACCACTATCTCCTGCCGGGCCAATTTTTCGATGATATTCTGCCGGGAGAAGTCGTCTCTTCGCACATAGATTTCACCTATCAACGATATTCGAGTGGCCTCGCTGATAGTGCGTTTTTTTCTGAAAGAAGCAAGCTTTTGCATTTCCTCCCGCAAAACTGCCATCAGGCTGTTGTAGCTGTCGGCTGCTACACTTTCGATAATCCTGGTTTTTGCCAAGGCGAAGGTCTTGAGCGCTTCGGTCGAGTCCAATGCCAGAGCAAGAATGGCGGAATAAATATCATCCAGACCATCGCTGATGTTCAAGGCCAGCCAGGCCCGGCGGGCGAGCGATCCCGGCAAGCCCGCATAGCTGTCTTCCGAGGAAAGTGTCAACAGTGCAACATCCTTGATTTTATACTTGCGGATGAAATTCTTCAGAAAGACGTTGTATTGCCCGAAACGGCAGGGACCGTCAGTCTCGGGCATGAAATATACTACCGTCTCGTCTTCATTTTTTCGTTCATTGAGGTAACGCACCAGGGAACCCGCGGTGAGGATAAGCGGCAGACATTCCTTGCAGGTTGCCAGACCCTTGCCCAGGGTCAATTCCTGTTGTCCGGGCGGTGGTAATGCGCTGGCGTTGATTCCGGCAAAGCGCATGGCCGCAGCCAGGCATTTTGAGGCGGTATCCCCCATGGAAGGTACTATCATGTGAACGTGGGGATCGGTGATTGCGTGATAGTCTCCTCCACTGGTCCGGATAAGGTGCTTGTTATTGATCTCTACCAATCGGCACTGTACGAAGTCTGATTCTTCAACCTGCTCAAGATTCAGTTCCTGGTACCCCTTGATGACATCGAGAAAGGCTTCGATCCTGGTGTCGATTCCGGTATCAGAGGTGTGGGCATCCAGTTCGAGTGTAAGTGACGGTTTCTGTCCCATGACGTCACGGAAATAACCGGTGATAAATGAATCCGGTCCGCAACTGAAATTGGTGATAAACACTCCGAACAGATTGTGTTCCTGCCGGACATACCCCGCAGCCTGCATTATTCCCTGTCCGCTGGCCCAGAACATCTGGTCGATTGTGCTACCCCCCAGGTCCTCCAGGGGCAGGAAGTCATGGGGAATAACCTTATAGCCGCGACTGGCGAATTTATGGGGGATGCCCATATTCCCGAATTTACTGAAAGCGTTATAGGGACGGCCAAAAATCACCAGGGCGTTTTCCTCGGGTCGCAGGGTACGTAGAAATTGTCGACCGTATTCCAGCATTTCAAAGCGCATTGCCTCAAAAATTTTACAAGCCTCTGTAAAAGCACGCTTGGCCTTTTGTTTACTGAAGCCCAGCCGTCCGGCGATCCTTATGAAAGTCTTAAGCAGTTGTTTTGGATTATTAAATTCCAGAACCTCAGTAATCAATTTTGGCTGCAGAGCCTTGTAAAAGGCCGCTTTCAGATAATAAGGTTCCGCCTGCACGAAGGGGCAGGTGCAATTGGTTTCACTGCTGGTTTCCACTGCGAGGGTCTTGACGTGGGGAATGAAGATAAAATCCACATCTTGTTCCAGCAGGTTGTAAAGGAAACCGTGGCTGAGGGCAACCGGAAAGCAGAATGCCGCCCCGGTTGATTCCATGCCCTCGGGGTGTGGGGTTGAACTTGCCACTACCCGGACTCCAAGCCCGGTAAAGAAATGAGCATATAAGGGATAGAAGGTATTCGTAAGTAAAGAGGTGGGTATCCCAACAGATATTTTACCGGTACGGTCAGTTTCCTCAGGGGCATATTTGCGGAAGACAAGTTCGTCGCGGATTTTGACCAGATCCAGGTCTTCTGAGTAAATTTCTTTTTTTCTCAGCAAATTGTAATACTTGTCGCAGGCGCCGCCAAAGGGGTAGGTGGTTCCGTCAATGGACAGCATTGCAATAGAGCATTTTCGGTCACACTTTTCCCGGCCGCCGTTACAAATGAAGGGTTCGAGGTAATCGACTTCCCGTTCCGCCAGATCATGGAGATCAAATTGTTTTTCCTCAATTTGCTGCCGACTGATCTTGCGGTGAACTTCCAGTGCGACGCCGAACGCACCCATCAGGCCGGGTTCCGGGGGCACGATCACTTCCTGTTCACAGAGGGCGGCCATGGCAATCGGTACTGCTTTGTTATAGCAGACCCCTCCCTGCATGAAGACCTTTTTCCCGACCGGTCGGTTGCCCTTGACCCGGTTCAGGTAATTCTGGCAGATGGAGTAAACCAGTCCAGCCACTATGTCTTCCTTAACGACTCCCTCCTGAACGGCCGTCTTGATATCGCTGCTGATGAATGCCGCGCACTGGTCACTAAAGTTGGGAGGGTTTGACGATAGTAAAGCGACTGTGGCGATTTCTTCGGTTTTAATGCCGAGCGATTCGTGGCATGCCTCTTCGAGAAAAGAGCCGGTACCGGCTGAGCAGGCCTCGTTCATTGCGTAATCACTGGCGACCCGGTTGGTAATATAGGTATATTTTGCATCCTGACCGCCTATTTCGAAGATGGTCTCCACATCGGGATCGAAGAACACAGCTGCAGAGGCATGGGCAACAATCTCATTGATCACTCCGGAGGTCAAGGCATGCAATCCGGCGATCTGTCTACCACTTCCGGTTGTACCGAGACCGATAATTTCCGGTTTATGCCCGGGAGGCAGCTGTTCGATGAGTGCCCGGTAACAGTTGCGGCTCGCTCCTATCGGGTCACCATTCGTGCGAAGATAAGTGTTTGCCGTAATGGCATAATTATCGGTCCTCAGCAGAACCGCCTTGGTTGTGGTACTTCCCACGTCAAGACCGAGTACATACGTGCCGTCATAGAATTCGCCCTTCGGCATCGATTTGAATGAGACCCTGGGTAACGCCTTATGTAAATCAGGTAAAAATGAGAAGGAACTATGAGATGATTTGATCAAGTTACTGTTATCCTGTACCGGGAGCCCGTTTTTTTCGGCCCAGAGAAGGGCTCCCAATGCTTCAAAGCAGGGGACATCATCGGCTATGTATGTTGCCGGGTATGCTTCCCGGATATATTTCACCACGGTCTTGATCTGGCCCACACCGCCGGCCATGAAGATTTTCTCCGCCCTGGAAATTTTCAGCAGTTCAATAATCTTTCCCGCCATCATCAGGCAGAGGCCGGCACTGACACGACCTTTGGCAATCCCCTTGTTCAGGGCGTGCGTGCAGTCGGATTTGCAGAAAACCGAGCATCTGCCGGCCACTGCATAAGGTACCTCTGTTTCAGCGAGGCTTATGGCGTCAGCCACGTTCAAGTCCATACGCTTGATCTGCTGCAGGAAGAATTCTCCCGTTCCGGAGGCACATTTGTTTCCGGTTTGCACAGACCTGATTCTTCCCTCGGAATCCAGAAGGTAAATTAGAAAGGTTTCGGCGCCGGCAGAAATGATGCAATCCATCCCGGGATAAGAATCTTTGATACTTTCATAGGCCAGTTCCACTGCTTCCGGTTCGGAGAGTGTTGGTATGGTGACCATATTTCTAAATTTGCGGCCGGTAATACCCAGCCTGGCAGGCAGGTTCCGCTCAAGAATCTCACGAAATACCTGTGCAACCTTACCGTCGTGATTGATGCGCGAATAATCTATTTTTTCGCCGGATCTTCTGGCGATACTGATGGTACTGGCTCCAAGACAAATTCCAATTGCGTTATTCACCTTTACCGCTCCTTTCATCTTAGCCATGGCATTAAAACAAAATCAGATTCGAACAATAACGTGTTATTACAGTTGCAGTATGATTACTCACTGCAAAGTTCCAGAATTATCGGGGCGTCCGTGATTATGCAATGAGCTGGATATTCAGGATCATTGTTTGCCGAACTGGAGTGTGTTTTGTTGACCTGATACTGTTTGGGAAAATAATTCGTCCGGTATGCCGGACACAGGGACTATTCGAAATTATAACAAAAAAATAACATTAACCAACCCCGCACGAGTTCTACTTTTAATTCATGGTCGCTTTGAACCCTGTTAGTTGTGGCGAAACATGCCGGAAATAAGAGTTCACTCACTCAGGATCAGCAATTGTTGGCCTGAAACGATTTGAAATTTTATCGTGAACCTTTGCTTTTGCGGATAATACGGGCTTTATAACGTAATTTCAATGGTGAAGTTTGCATGACTCTGATTTTTCCTGTGCTTGCAAAAGAGTTTTTTAATCAGTATAGTGAGCTTCTGCAAAAGCCTGCTTTTCTTTTGCCCTTGTCATCCTGAACAGAGTGATGGATGACAAGGTTAGCGATTTGCAAGAGCCTCTAGTGTTTTCCATCAGAATGTGCTTGCAACAGGATGCAATTAGTGACTTTGAAAGGTGAATTATTATCGCTGTGATAATCCGTTTCTTTATCGTCATTTTTCTTTTTTGGTGGACTGAGGCCTGCGCTGATATTTACAAATATGTCTCGGAAGAAGGAGTTGAATGTTATACTGATTCACCGTTGCATAAAGATGCAGTATTGATTATAAGAGAATCCAGACCTGCCCGGAAATCTTCATCCAATAATACCATAGTTTCCAAGCAGCAAATAACCGGAAATATAAAAAAACAAGTTATGCCAAGCCTGAAGGCGAAAACCGGAACATCTTGTCTTACCGGTAACCTACCTGTGCCAGGTAAAATTTCTTCCCCGGTAGGCATGCGCAGCGACCCTATTGATGGTGTTCTCCGTGCTCATAATGGAGTCGATATAGCGATTCCGGAAGGAACTCCGGTAAAACCCGTAGCTGCCGGCACAATAGTTTACAGTGGTAACAGGTCTGGTTACGGTAACATGATAATTGTGGAACACCGGGACGGAATGAGGACTATTTACGCCCATAACAGCGTCAACCTTGCGATTTCCGGTGAGCAGATTGAAAGGGATTCGACCATTGCGCTTTCCGGCTCGACTGGACGTTCTACAGGGCCGCATCTGCATTTTGAAGCATGGAAGGACGGTATAAATGTAACATCTGCAATTTTAGCATATGGTAGCGGTGAGCAGCTCAATGCCACTTTTCACGAAACTTCACATAAAAAAAGACCGGTTCGCACAGCGATTCTTCCAGACGGTTCGCTACTGTTCACCAATTTACCTTATGTACACCCCTAGGAGCCTGATTCAAAATGCAGACCAGGCAACATTTTCGCCTCATTGAATTAATTTCTCTCCTTGCATTCTTTGCCGGTCTCGATAGACTTTTTATACCATAATAAATTTTTACGGAAAGGAACGAGAAAGATAATGACGGCAAAGGAGGTTATTCCGATGCTGATTCGTGTAATGTATGATGACAATTCCTATGGAATGGTCGATGATTCCCAGCTTGACTCGCTGATATCCAAAGACAAGATCGTGGGGTTCCGTCGTTCAAGCGGATGGGTACGAATCGGGCGTGACCAGGTGCGGACTCATAAAATGGAAAGAAGGCGAAAAGGATGCATTATCAATACCTATGTATAAGAGTTTGTCCGTAAAAAAATCATTCCAGGCTCACATCCAGTCATGATGCCATCCTTACCCGGCCCACAATCACAAAATCCTCGACGTAACCTTGCTACTCCTGCGGTTTGGCTCAATCAGCCAGGCCAAATCTGACTTGAATCCGGGGGCGATCACTCGTAACGTTATTTACGAACAAGCTCTAAGTTGACCACAAGTTGCAGTTAGCAGTCAAGTGTCTATCGTTCAGAATATACCCTCCACCACATATCTTTTCCAATATGCCAAATATCATCCGACCTCGGCATACAGCCTTTCCCTGAATTCCACGCCGAGAGACTTTGCCAGTTTCTCAACTGCATCGATATCGAGTCCCGGTACAGTAACCGCAGAAGCGATTACCTTTGGTATATGTTTCCGGGCCTCGCTCAGAAAAGCGCATACTCCCTCGAATCCTGCCTTGCCGAAAGGAGAGTGGCAAAGATTATCGTAAGTATCGGCGTCCGCCGCGTTGAGACTGACGGAGACGCAATCTATCAAACCCGCAAGTTCCGGCAGCACATTGCGGCCATAGACCAGGTTGGCCTGGCCGTCGGTATTGATCCGCACTCTGCAGCCCTTTTTCTTCAATTCG
>Ga0187878_1004099_pt1 | contig 11481 bp, 15 predicted proteins | sample June2016WEW_17_1_FD_132979 | JGI IMG/M metagenome (GOLD analysis project Ga0187878, IMG submission 132979) | Peatland microbial communities from SPRUCE experiment site at the Marcell Experimental Forest, Minnesota, USA - June2016WEW_17_150 | ecosystem: Environmental > Terrestrial > Soil >...
AGATGACGGCCTGATTGATTCAAGGCTCTGGCAGAAGGTCTGGATTGCGGCGCACGATGAGAGGACCTGCCCCCTCTGCGGTGCCCTGCATGGACAGCGACGAGAGCTGAACGGCACCTATGCCGATGGGACAGGGATGCCGCCCAGGCATCCAAACTGCAGATGCAGCGAGGGGCTGATCAAGCGGTCAGACAAGAAGGAACTCCTGCCCATGCATGCTCAGGTTGCGGATAAGGTAGCGATGCGGCTACTCGGGTAGGAGGGTCAGTTTCCAGTATGGCTTTGACATGACAAAGGGGAGCCACCACTTCCCAACAGCCCGTTTCTTGGGAGCTTGACCCAGGGCCACTTGTCCGGATAGCCAACAATTCAGCCATCTGACGCTTTCCCGACGATTTCATAGTGGAAAACTCACCAGACAGCCAGAGAGTGACATGGCTCTCATTTCATGACTGCTCCCAAGTCAACGTGATCTTGACAAGAGGGAGCATCAGCTTTGGAGCGTCGCCCCGTAGATGACTCGATTCGTTCCATGAAAGGTGCACCGCCACCTACGAGTCCGGTCGACAATATCCGGTACCTTCTCGATCTCAACGTGATGGAACGAATTCTTCTCTTATGTGGATTTCGATGGTGGCGCAGTACCCGTCTAGTCCCTAGGACGATGATTCCGAACAGTGCTTCTGGTCTAGTCGCGCGGCCTTCGCCTTTGACCGACATCGACTGCGGTTCAGGATCATCCGCTCCCCACCAACTGGAATCGGAGGGTGGTGGCCAAGTTGACAATGCCTCCATCTGTTACAGCGGCCCAGCGACCTTTAATCACTCGTGATGAGTTATCATCAACGTGCCGCACGCGAACGCTTACCCACTGCAATTACATATACCGGGACCTCTGTAGTTGCTAGATCAAGCAACGAGGTTATGTGCGGCATAACAAATCCTCCCACGCAGCATGTTCCCAAGCCGAGTTGGCTTGCACTGATAAGCAGCGTCTGTCCAATGTGTCCCGCTTCGAGGAGAGAGTAGGAGTAACCGCGAAGGCCGTATTTGATGACTACCCGCGACAGACAGGAGGTAAAGATAATCGCAGCCGATGCATCCTTGACGTAAGGAGAGACGATCATTTCCTGTTGCACATCAGCTATTGCCGTACCCATGCGCTCGAGACGATGGCCCCGGACATCGTAGTGGTACACGCCGCTGTGAATCCCCCTAATCCGCCAGGCAACTAAGTAGGTCTCGATCGGATAACGTGCGCCGGCGGATGGATACCAGCGAGCTGGCACAAGTCCGTTCTGACGTTCACCGATAGAAGCCAGTAGTTGAGACAGTTCGTGGAAGGAAATCGAGCGCGAACGTGAGTAGTGTCTGATTGTGGCTGAACGATGTATCACAACGTGCTTAGGACTAGCACTGCGATCAAGCTCTACAGACGGAAACCTGGGATACCGTTTGTAATAGGTATTAGTAAGAGCGTCAGGTAAATGTTCGGGTTCATGCACCATCTCGGAGAGCGAGGACGCAGCATGGAACTCCAGAACTCTCTTCATGCTTCGCTGATAACGGCTCTTCACTTTAATTACCTCGCTCGGTTTGGCTAAGTGATCGGGTGAGGAGGAAGTTTCGCGGGGACTCTAATCTCACCGTAGTGAGGTGAGAATAATGCTTGCGCTTCCTCATCCAAGTACAGTGGGTGGAGTTCAGGTGAGAGAACTTTGACACATCGTAACCCTGCTGCCTTCAACTCGGGAATAGTGGTATCAACAGTGTACATCGAGATGTTATGTCGTTGGAGTCTTTTGTAAAGCGCCTTCAGGTTCCCCCGTACAACGGCGGCACACCCCGGTAACCGCAGCCTTGCCTTGGGCCGGGTTCTGACCCAGTGCTCTAAGTGATGAATCCGTCGCGAATCACTCCAGAATGAAAATCGCGAAAAAACGTCACGGACTTCGGTGACCGTCGTGGCGGCGGTGTCATTGCGCAAACCTGTCAAGAACCGCATGGTGCGGCGAGGTTGGAGCGCCTCTTTGATCGCTCCGGCCAGTGCAGACTCCATGTCGAAAGCAGCACGCGCCCCTGCTGTAATTGCGGGCCCAACGCCGCTGCGATCAACGCAGAACACAAGTGCGACCGGAATGCCTATATCAGGAGTTATGTCGAAGGCGATCAGTTCTAGCCAATAGCGATTGACGTATCTCCAAAGAGGTGCCACGGCCCCGGGAGGGCGCCATAGACGCGAAGCAACATTTACACCGAGCCATGCGCCGATAGACGCATCTCTCTCCAAGCACTCGAGGATCCCCGCAGTTTCCGGATCGGCCGAGGCGGTGTCGCCAACTGCAGCTCCCGTAGTAATGCTCTCTCTTCTAACCGGGTACTCGGTTGACAGCGATGGGTCGACGAAAACCAGCTGTGCGGGAACCAATGTCTTTCTAGCAAAGGGAAGGATCTGCTTTGCCACACACCAAGTCAGTGACTCTCGACGAATCATTCTGTCGTGATCACGGCGTTCCGCGAGCTGTGCGACAGAATAGCAGTTGAAGTCGAGCGGGTCGACAACACAGCGCCCTCTTCGGGAGAGCTCATCGTACGAACCTCTCATAAGCCCAGGAGGTAGGCTAGACAGACATACTCGTTCGACGAGTTCCGCATACGCTCTCGTGCGTGCAGAGGTTTCGTCAAACCCGCTCCCCTGACCGATTAGCCCACCAGCGCCGTACAGTCGCTTTGCAGACGAAGAAGGGAAACAGAGATACGATGGCAAACGCGGCTCGTCGGTGACCTGCGGAGTTTCCTCTTCGATGCCGAGTCGTGTGCGACGAAGGCGATCAAGTGCTCCACTTCCGGAATCAGGTCGCGGCAGTACGTGAATACTCAGCGAACTGAGCCGAGGCATTGCAAAAATATCGGTCCGCGATCTCGTTACCAGAATCCGCACCTAGTCACGATAGAGTAAGGCGAATACCTGCATCCAGGGCGATTAACATGCTTTGCGTGCCAGTAGCAGCTCGTCCCCGTTGGGTTCGTCGAGGACGTCCGTCAGCATGCAGGACGATGTGGCCGACGCACTACGCCTTATTGGATAACGCACCACAATTCGAAATGTTGTTGCTGCACCCTACAAAAGTCTGAGTTTTGGGATCGAACGCCTCGACGACGCCGGTCAGTCTGTTCAGTCGTAATCCTGCCAGAACTTCCGGGGCGTCATCAAGGGCATCGGCCAAGAGGGTTAGAGCAATCCGAAACTTCCTCTTCGTGTGCGAATTTACGGTGCTAGACTTCTTAGGCAAGCAGGCCTCCCTGTGGGTGGTTGGCGATCCTCCTTAGTGTAAAACTACCCGCGGCAACTCTCCCGTGCGCCGCAATTCGCAAGAGTTGGAGGGAGGTCTACGCCAATTCCATTCCCTATGCAGCAATATAAACTACCTTTCAAGCCCTGTCAACGGCACCGCAGCATGCTTCGAACCCGACGCCGCAGCACGTGGAACCTATGCAGCGGAAGGCCAAGTGAACTATAATACGCGTTACCCGTCGAAGTGAAATCCCCGACATGTCCCCGAAGTCGTGATTTGGTAGACCTACGCCTGCGCACGGTGGCTGCCGCCGCATGTTTTCAAACGCCTTTTGTAAAGAATCCGCACCTGTAGGGTGCGGCTTTGAAGTTGCCCCCATAGGGGGGCCACAGAGATAGTGCCAATCTGAGATATTCTCATGATAAATTCTGAATTGCTGTTCGCTGCTTCCTCACTTGCTGCGAAGTTGCGGCTACAACTCAGCGTAAGTGACAACAGCGAGCGGCCTTCGGCCATACCCATACGGGACCGGCATAGCCAGTCCCCATTACCCCACCCGTAGGGTGGGGGTTTCTACTTGCATCTAAATTGCATTCGCGGTTCCGATTAGAGACTGACGCGAGTTCACTCCGGGGCTTTCTGTTACCGGGATGGTGATTGAATAATTGCCCGCAATGGGGCTCGCGTCGAGCCTGCTTGGCGAATCGATGCACATTCTGAAAGACCCACTTCCCGGACGGGTTCCGGGACGCGGGCCTTTCTTTTTTATGGAGATAGTTTGAATGGCTTTGAAGTTGGTTGTTCCCAAGGAAGAGTATGACGGCCTGGATGAGGCTGTCAAAAAGCTGTACATCGAGAAGGATGGGAAATTCACTCTCGATGCCGAAGTTGAAGATGTTTCCGGGCTGAAAAGCGCCCTGGAAAAGGAACGCGGCAACGTCAAGAAGCTGAAAGCCGACCTGCAGTCCACGACCGAGATGTTCAAGGACATCGATCCGGCGAAGGCCCGGGAGGCCCAGCTGAAGCTCCAGGAGATCGAAGAGCAGAAGATGATGTCCGAGGGTAAGGTCGAGGAGTTGTTCGCCAAGCGCACGGAACGTATGAAGGCCGATCATCAGAACCAGGTCACCGAGTTCAACAAGCAGGTTGATGCCTTGAAGAAGGAGAGTGGGGTGCACAAGAAAAGGCTCTCCGATCTGCTCATCGACGGCTCTCTCAGGCAGGCGGCCGTCAAAGCCGGCGTGCATGACAGCGCGATCGAAGACGTGGTCCTTCGTGGCCGGCGCGTCTGGAAGCTGGTCGAGGACGTGCCGACGCCTCTCAATGGAGAGAACATCATATACGGCAAAGATGCGAATCAACCCGTGGAGATGGTCGAATGGATCACGGGTCTGCAGCCAGATGCTCCGCACCTGTTCAAGCCTACTGGCGGGAGCGGCGCTCCCGGCAGCGGCAGCCAGAACACCGCAAAGAATATCGTGCTGACGCGCGAGCAGGCGCGCGACCCTCAGCTTTACCGCAATGCGAAAGCGCAGGCCGAGAAGACCGGCGCCGCCGTGACCATTTCCGACTAAGCAGTCGGAACCCACGAGTTTCAAATACAGGGGCGGCAGTGTAGCCGCCCTTTTTCATTTCAACTGCTTCACGAAGGCCTTTCTTCCGCATCCGAGATCGGGATGACCTCAGACAAAAGAAGACCGGGGACCGGACAGCCAGAGAAGCATACCTAACGAGGAAAACACGAATGGCTGGTAACGTTCTTTCTGTCTATGATCCATTGTTTTACGCCCAGGAAGCCCTGATTGTGCTCGAGAAGGCCCTGGGCATGGCGGCCCGCGTCCACCGTGGGTACGATAAGAGCCCGCAACAGAAGGGCTCGATCATCTCCATCAGCAAGCCCGGCGTCTTCACGGCGCAGGATGCTCCCTCCACGGCGCAGGATGTTTTGGCCGGTGAAGTGCAGATCGCGCTCAACTTCTGGCGCGAAGTGAAGTTCGCACTCACCGACAAGGAACTCACCTTTACCACGGAGAAAATTATCGCCGATCACATCCGTCCGGCGGCTTACGCCCTGGCCGATGACGTCGACCAGAAACTCTGCGGCCTGTACAAGGATATTCCCTGGTACGTCAATACCACGGCTCCCGCGGCGGTCGCTGACATCACCCTGGCCCGCAAGGTCCTGTTTGACAACAAGGCTCCGATGGATGACCTCCATATGATGCTCAACGGCCAGGTGGAGTCGGAGTTCCTGAACCTGGCTGCCTTCTCCCAGGCGTCCGGCGCCGGCCAGGCCGGCGTGGACACGCAGATGCGCGGTTCGCTGGGAACCAAGTTCGGGTTTGAGATCTTCTCGAACCAGAACGTCAAGTCCCACACCGGCGGTGTCTGTGCTGATGCGGGTGGCGCGATCGCCAATGCCCCTGGGTATTCGGCCGGCGCGACCATGATCAACATCGATGGCCTCACCGCTGCCGGCACCGTGAAGGTCGGCGACATCGCGGAGATCTCCGGCCACACGCAGAAGTACGTCATCACCGAGGATGCGACTGCTGCCGTCGGCGCCATCACCCTGAAGATCGCCCCCGGATTGGAGAAGGACACGGATGATGCCGTTGTCGTCAATCTCATCGTGGGCGACAAGACCGAGAGCATGGGATTCAACCGCAATGCGTTCGCGCTGGCGATGGCTCCCCTGACCGAGATCGGCAACCAGCTGGGCGCGAAGATCGCCACCGTGGTCGACCCGATCACCGGGCTGGCTCTCCGTTCCCGCCTGTTCTACGTCGGCGACGACTCCAAGGTATACGTGGCTCTGGATTGCCTGTACGGCATCAAGACCCTGGACCGCAACCTTGCGGTTCGTGTCCGCGACTAATCGCGACTGAGTAAAACTGAGGGCGACTCCGAAAGGGGCCGCCCTCTTTCATTTTCGAGGAAAACCGATGGCATTCGTAAAAGTTCAGTTGAAGAACCGGGTGGAACCGGCGCTGCTGGATGAGAAGGAGTACAGGGCCAATCCCGACAAGTGGACACTTTATGTCGAGCCCAAGGAGGAGGCCTCCGCGGCCGAGCCGCCACTCAGGAAAGTCAAGAAATGCAAGAAGGCGGAAGAGATTGTTCCTTCCGAGCCGCCAGTAGAACCAGCAACCGAAGGAGAAGATTCGCATGCAGCCAGCCGTAGTCAGCAGGACCGGACTTATCCCGATGGATCTCGTAATCAAGAAATCCCGTTTTCTGAAAGTTCGGCTCTGGATGAGTCACAAGCTGATCCGTCTGGCCTATCGGATCGCAGGAGTCCGCTTTCAACGGCCCGCGAAGATAACCCGGGCCGACAAGAGGAGGGTGAAGCATGCCAGCCGTCATTGATGCAACCCCTGGCGGAGACAGCGCCAATTCCTACTGTAGCGTCGAGGAAGCGCAGGGGTACCACGATTCCCGATTGAACAGTACCACATGGGACACCGCCACTCCGGAAATGCAGGTGCGCGCGTTGATCACGGCTACACGGCTCCTGGATGAGCACATGGAGTGGCTCGGCGTACCGGCTACCTACGAGCAGGCCCTGTGCTGGCCGAGAATCGCGGCCTTGGACACCGAAGGATATCTGTACGATCACTTGGGCCGAGAGATCGAGATCGACGAGATCCCCTCCAAGCTTAAGCAGGCCACGGCGGAGTTCGCCCGTTTCCTGCTGGAAGGCGACCGGACGGCGGACCAGACCGAGGGCATCGCGGGTGTCACGGTCGGAAGCGTCGGGGTCCAGTTCAACCAGAGCAAGCCGGCGCAGCGCAAAGTGATCCCCGATGCCGTCTATGAAATGATCGGTCTATGGGGCGAGCCTGTTTACCGTAACAGCGGCATGGTGAATCTGCTGAGGGGATAGCATGGGTCTCGACTCCAAACTCATTCACGGATTGGTGAAACAGGCGCGCGGCATTCTCCTGGGAATGGCCGCTACCGTCATCCACAAGACGAAGGTGTCTCAAGACGGATACGGAAAGATCAAGTGGAGCGACGGCGTCCCCCTCCAGGCGTTCATCAGCAAGAAGCAGAGAAAAATCGTGATGACGGATGGACGTGAGGTGGTGTCGGGATTTCAGGTCCTGATCCCCGAATCTGTGCTGATAGGCGTCAATGACAGGATCGTGATGCCGGACGGCTCAACCCCGCCCATTCTACAGGTCCAGGCCCCTCTCGACGACACCGGGCAGGCCTATGTTACGGAGGTGTTCTTCTAATGGAAAGCATCACCTGGCGAATGCAGGCCACGAACCTCAAAGAGACAATCACACTCCTGGGTGAACTGAAGTATGGAGTCGTAGAGGTCACGGCGTCTGCCCTTTACGGGATCGCCGAAGAGGTGATGACCAGAAGCAAGGACATCGTTCCGGTCGACACCGGCGCACTCAAAAGCACCGGGCATGTCGAACTTCCCAAGATTGTCGGTCCTATTGTCGAGGTGACCCTCGGGTATGGAGGAGTTGCGGCCAACGGCGAGAAGGTCGGCTACGCCTACTATGTTCACGAAAATCCGGATGCCCACCACGACGAGCCGACTCAGTGGAAATATCTCGAGACCCCGCTCAATCAGAAGATGGGCAAAATCGACCACTTGCTGGCTCAGGCAATTGCTGAACTGGTGGCGTTGAGATAGGAGACGATCATGCTACTTGACGACATCGGCAAATACATCGAAGACAATTCGAAACAGGCGACCGTCCTGACCCTGATCGACATCGCTGTCAATGACGCCATCTCCCTGGATGCAGGAGAGACCAAAGAGATCACAGCCGGTTATGCGCCTGCAGATGCCGTGGTCACCTGGGACACGATCGACTGTGAGGCGTATGCGGCCGATGACGGCACCGGGGATGATCTGAGTAAGGACATAACCGTCGTGCAAGCAGTCAAGGCCGGCAGCACGGTCACCCTGGACGTCACCAATAACAGCACCGGCAAGGCCTACGTGACCCTGCTGGGAGTCAACGGGATGGAGACGACCAGGCCCATCGGCACAAACGTGTTCCTTGGGATTCTACCGGCATCAGCCCCCGATGCCTGCATTCTCCTGACCGAGTATCAGGGAGCGGGCTCGATTCGCACCTCCGGCGGCGTGGCGATAGAGCAACCCAGACTCCAGATTCTGATCCGCGACACCGATTATCAGGAAGCCAGGAAAACGTCCGAGGAGATCTACCGGCTACTTGACGGGCAGATGAACGAAACCATCAACGGCGTTCGATACCAGAAAATAGAGGCCCAGGCTCCTCCTAGCATTTTGGACCGGCTTGGAAACGTGGACCAGGGGGAGCGCTATCGCATCGTCACGAATTTCGCGATCATGAAGGAGTTGGGATGATGTCCATAACAACCCATTTGCAGGCAGTTGAGGCTTCCGCCCAGGCGGCGGCTTTATCAGCCCAGGCTCTGCTGACACAGATTGCGGCTTTCAGAGCGGCCTTGAAACAACAAGTCGAAGAAAACCCGGCGGTGGAGTTGCCAATGGTATGCCCGAAATGCGGGTCCGGCGTCGAACTTCACATAGCAACGTCGGACGGGCGCATGGCCTGCCGGAAATGCAGCGCCATCTTTTAGGAGGGCGAGAGAATGACAGCGATTGCCAATGTTATCAAGGACCGCAAGGTGTACCTGGGTGGCGTGGACCTGAGCGGCGACGAGAATGAAGTGGTCATGACCCTGGAGATTGACCAGAAGGAATCGACGACATTCCCTGACGATTGCCACACCTCCACGCCGGGGCTGGCCAAGGTCACTTTGAATCAGAAAGGCTTCCTTACCTTCGGCGAAGACATGGTGGATGAGGCCCTGGTGAATCGGCTGGGAACGGCTGGAGTTCCAGTTTCAGTTACAACACTGAAGGGCGCCGTAGGTGAAGTTGCCTATTTTACGAAGGCGTGGGGAGCCAACTACACCCCGAAAATTGCCGTCGGAGAACTATCCAGTTTCGACTTCTCCATGAGCCAGGATGCCGGCGATGTAGTTCGAGGCACGATCCTATTCGCCAAGGGAGCACTTGCCGGTGGAGTGCATTCGAGCCTGAGCTACAACCTGGGGGCTGTGGCGGAAGGCAGTAGAGTGTACGCAGCCGTGCATGTTTTCGACGGGACGGCCGCAGTCGCCATCAAGTGTGGCGGCGCGGCCGAGATCAGCTTCAATGCGATGACGGGTCCGGAGTCCGGCTTCAAGTTTCACGACGGGCCGATTGTCGGAACGAGTTGGAGCGCGGATGTTACGGTTACGGGGAGTGCAACCGTGGTCGTGGTGATTGGCATCGTGTAGTTCGGGTGAGGGGATAGAACTTGAATGGCCTCGGAACAATCCGAGGCTTTTTCTTTTTGGGGAAGGAAATTTCAATGACCGCAACGGTTGAAGTCATCAAAGATCCGTTTTTCAGCATGGACGGCACCGATCTGTCCGATCAGTGTTCCGAAGTGCAGCTGAACTTCGCGCTGGACGAACTCGAAACCACTGCCAGCGGCGACGGCTGCCACGTCTATGTGCCCGGCCTGGAGAAACCCACGGCGAGCTGCAAGCTGTTCAAAAACTACGGCGCAGGCAGTGTGGATGAGGTTCTGTGGGGCGCACGGGGCGAGCTTGTGCCGATCATCATCCGGCGCAAACGGGCCGCCAAGGGCGCGGACAACCCGGAGTTCACGTTCACTGGATTCCTGGGCCAGATTCCACTGATTTCCGGAGCAGTCGGCACGGTGGAGGAATGCACGATCAACATCGGCATCAACACGCCGATCAGTCGCAGCACGTCCTAATCATAGCGGGTTACGGTATCGGCCACCGGGAGGGCCCGTGCCTCGATTAAGACTGGTTCGATTCCAGTTCCCCCCACCAAGCAAAATCTGACCCCGCGCGTCGCGGCAGTAGGATTCATCCGGGGGCGAGAGAGATCTCGCCCCTTTAACTTTCAGGAGTCAATGGCATGGGAAACGTTGCCGTAGCGAAGGAAGATGGGATTTATTATGAACTGTCCGGGGATGAGATCACGTTTCCCCTGCAGTTCGACCAGGGTGGTGAAGACGTGGTCGGCTATTTCGTGATGGACGCCCAGGTGGGCTCTCACGAAATCAAGGCCTTCCTGGGCGACCTCATGCCCAAGACAAAGTCCGCCGACCTGGCGGATGAGACCGAGATGGAGTCCGGGGACGATGCCGGTGTGCGGGCATTTGTGACGAAGCACTTCCGCGGCATCCTTGGGATCGACGGCGAGGCCACGAAGGAGGAGATGACGACGTGGCTCGATGTCAATCCTCAGATCAAGACCCGGATCTACACGGAAGGGTACGGAAACATCAACATCGCGACCGAGGAAGGCACGGGCAAGTTGAAACTCGTCCTTGGCTCCGGGGAGCAGGAAATCAAGGCCAAGCGCCTGCTCTATGTGCCTGCACTGGAAGGCCCTGCCGTTCTCAATCTGACTTTCAAGCATCGCCGGGTTACCGAGGAAGAACGGATCCGGCATCGACGCGCCGGCAAGCAGGTCCAGAAGGGACGCCGGACGATCGTGCGCATCAATTGGGACACGATCGAGCAGCTTTCGGACTCACTGATCAGCGGACTCGGACACTTTCTGATCAATGGCGAGGCCTGCACGGAAGCGAACAAGAATCTCTGGCTGCCTAAGCTGCAGCTGTCCGACAAATTGTTTTTCGTCAACCGCATGATGTCGAAGGTGGCCGTAAAAAACGGCTAGTCGCGAAGGTTTTGAGTCGGAGTCTTCGCGGGTATCGACTCTTGCGTGAAGACGCCGTATGTGGGCGGGAGGAGAGTTTCCCAGACCTCTTCCCGCTCCTCGGCGACAAAGAAGGCCAGGAGGAAGTGCGCCGGGCCGTACCTGATCTCAGGCACTGCCGACTGCTGGAGAAAGACCCGTCCTGTTGCCTCAAGTGCAATTTGAAGGAAAACCCCTACAAGGGTAAAGACGTCGAAGCGGTGTTCGAGGCGACCAAGAATCTTGAGTTGGTCCTCGACGCCCTCGACCTGCATTCGAACTGGGAGATCGGGCTCCTGCCCAAAGAGGACCTCTACAACCTCTCGCCCCATCAAGTCGCGGCGTTGGAATCGGCTCAATACGAGCGCCAGGTCCATATCGCGGAACTCCAAGCCAACATTATCGCTGCCCGACTCGCAGCGGCCTTTGCGAGGTAGC
>Ga0187878_1004100_pt1 | contig 11480 bp, 8 predicted proteins | sample June2016WEW_17_1_FD_132979 | JGI IMG/M metagenome (GOLD analysis project Ga0187878, IMG submission 132979) | Peatland microbial communities from SPRUCE experiment site at the Marcell Experimental Forest, Minnesota, USA - June2016WEW_17_150 | ecosystem: Environmental > Terrestrial > Soil >...
GGGTCGTGGAATGCCGGGCTTCCCCAGAGTCTTGGTGATGTAACGGTTCGTTGTCCCGCTCCGCACCGTCTCTTCGATGGTCTATTGGAATCCCGGCGTTGTGCCGATATAAACGCTGGCGCATTCCTCCATTTGCCGCAGGGATACGCCGGCACGCTCTAGAATACTCCATCCCCCTACACAAATATGACTCTCAAGTCGGGCCGAGGATGAAGACTATGAAATCGGGATCTTATCGTGGTTTTCCGTCGCAGCTTCTTCGTGTCTCCAGCGTATTCGTGCTTCTATTTCTGGTGGATGCGGCTTCGCGCTTGGCCACAGGCGCGATGCAGCGTGCGGGGGGAGATCGGGAACAGATCGACAGGATATTGGCGCGCTACGACAGAGTGAGGCTCGACACCCAACAAGTAGCCCGGCAAGTACGCCAGACCGGTGAGTTCAGATTTGCTGCCCGGGATCAGACCTTTGACGTCGTCCTCGAACCCTATGATGTGCGTGCCTCCGGCTACCGGGCTGAGGAAGAGTTGGGCGGAGGAAACAGGCGCGATCTCCCACCTGGGCCGGCACACACCTTTCGTGGCACGGTACCTCGACTCCGGGGCTCCGAGGCGCGCTTTACAGTCAACGACAGCTCCCTGGAAGGGGTAATCCTGACACCCTCCGAGTGGTATTACATTGAACCGCTCCGCAATTACTCCCCATCCGCCGATCCATCCGAGATGGTGGTGTATCGCCGATCGGACATTCGTCTTGATGCCCTCGGCGTCTGTGGAACCACGCTGGCTCACAGGATTGGGGAGGCTGAGGAGATTGTTGAGCCCCAGGCCCTTTCCGGAACTTCCGGCATCGGCACTGCGGAAGTGGCTACAGAGGCCGATTATGAGTACGTGATTGCCTCCGGAGGAGCAGCGGCCGCGAATTCCACCATTCTCGATATCCTCAATCAGGTGGACGGTATCTACCAGACGCAGCTTTCGATCTCACTGCGAGTTACCTACCAACACGCCTGGTCGACGGCGGACGATCCCTACAGCTCAACCGCACCGACTACAATGCTTGGCGAGTTCCAAAACTACTGGAATGCCAATTTCTACGGCGTGCCGTACGATCTTGCGCACATGTGGACCGGCAAGGATATGGATGGCAGCACCATCGGCATTGCTTACCTGTCTGTCGTGTGTGGAGCCCGAACCTTCAGCTATGGCGTTAGCCAGCGGTTTACCTCTTCCCCTGGCAAGTACATACTTACGGCCCACGAGATTGGGCATAACTTCGGCGCCACGCATCCCGATCAGGCAAGCCCGCCGCAGACCGATTGTGCGAACACCATCATGAATAGCGTAATTGGCACAGGAGCCAATTTTTGCCCATTTTCGCGCTCGGAGATCGCATCGTTCCTCTCTCATAGCTCGTCTTGCCTCTCCACGGAACCGACTGCGCCTTCGAACCTGACCGCGACCGCCGTTTCCAGCTCTCAAATCAACCTGGCGTGGCAGGACAACAGCTCTGACGAAACCGGCTTCTCGATTGAGAGAAAGATCGGGGCGGGAGGCACCTGGTCGCAGGTTGGGACAACTGCGGCCAATGTCGCCTCATTCAACGACACGGGGCTGGGGACCAACGCGGCCTATTTTTATCGGGTCCAGGCGACGGGGTCTTCCGATGCGTCCGGCTATTCTAACGAGGCCTCCGCTACGACCTTATCCAGCCCGCCCGCGATTACGGGAATGTTTCCATCCAGCGGCGGCATTGGAACAGTCGTAACGATCTCCGGCACGAATTTAAACGGGGCGACGTCCGTGAAATTCAATTCGACCGGCGCGACCAGCTTCACGGTCGTGTCGCCGGTACAGATTACGGCGACCGTTTCAACAGGGGCTACTTCAGGCAAAATCAGCGTTACAACTCCCTTGGGAACGGGTAATAGCTCTGGAGCATTCACTGTGAACACGAGCCGGTGCGACATCAACAGCGACGGATCGGTGAATGTTCTGGATATCCAGCTCTTGATCAACTCTATCCTCGGAATCCTCGGCAGTCCCACCAACTGTGACATCAACAGCGATGGGAGCACAAACGTCCTGGATCTTCAGTTGCTGATCAACGTCATCCTAGGTATAGGCAGCTGTTTTGTCTAGGATCGGTAGGACCGGTGCCGGACCTGGGCAAGTGCCTGAATGCTGTGAGCATAAGCTTCGGGCAAGCCCCCAGATGGTATCGGGGACAGTCACCATAATCCCCAAACTTTTCGGTAATTTTCCACATCTCGGTAATTTTCCACATCAATGTTAGCCATGGGAGTTTGGCGATTATGGTGACTGTCCCCGATATCCCGGCGAGATCACCGCACTGAAAGCTTGCAAGTTGCCGTCACGGTCTTCGTTGGGTCGCTCTCGGAGGTCGCCTTGAGCGTCAACGTCGCCGACTCGGTGGCCCCGGCTCCCCGGCTCACGTAGGCAGGCACCAGCTGGGATGCGCCAAAATTGACCGCAGCCAGCACGTTGAGCAACTGCGCGGACCACCCCCGGCCTTCGACGGACACCGACAGCCGATAGATATCCGAGGTCAGGTAGGCGTTGGCGTCCATCCGATGGAGCGCCGGATCGGTCCCAGCCGCCGTGCCGGTGTTCTTCAGGGTAAAATCGCACCTGGAATTTGCCGCCTGCACCCGCAAACCGGCGGGCGCATTTAGCGCCACGCCGCGGTGCTGCGGACCCGACCCGTCCAGTGACCGCACGCCAAGCGTGTAGGAGAGGATTCCTTGCTCATTCCTTTGCACGTTGATTACGTAGAAGTGCAGCCGGTTGGGTATATCCTCCCACTCGAACTGGCTGCCGGAGTTGAGCCCGGCGTGGAACAGCGCGTCATTGAGCTGCCGGTAGTCGGCGATCGTGCGCATCACCTTCTCGCCGTTCGGCTTCACGTAGTCGACTTCATTGATGTCTTCGGGGCGCGCGTCGATCACCCAGATAAAGCTGTTGAAGCCGTTGGGGCCGCCGTTGCTCCCGCGTGAGCTGTCCTTGTTCTTGGCAAGCAGGACACCGCTATCCGGACAATACGAGTCGTATCCGATCCGCTGGACCACCTCCAGCGAGTAAGAGTTGTAGTTCGGCGTGCCGGGCGAGAGCGGATTGGTGGCCGGGTCATCCGCCGGCGTCCGGTCTCCCTGCCCGTCCAGGGTGACCATGATGCCTGCGAACGATCCCGGCAGCGGATCGACGTTGCGCGCGGTAACGTTCGCCACCGGCAGACCGGATTTGCTTAATCCGTCGCGGTTCAGCCACAGCAGTTGGGCCTGGGTAATGAATCCGTTTGACAGCCGGTTGCGGGCCATGAGCGGCGCGGGCATTGCGGCTCCCTGTGTCGCCGGCACGACCCAACGTTTGTGCGGCCCGCCGGGTCCGTTGAACGATCCACGATCCATCATGTCCCACGGTCCAGCGGCCACGCGCCGGTAGGGCTGAACGTAGGGGTTGTTGTTCAGGTCGGGAATGCTGAACGCGAAGTGGCCAAGTTCGTGCGTGATCGTGCCGGAATTCTCCCCCTGGCGGATCGACGACAAGCCCCATTGCTGCGCGCCGGCGAGCCAGGTCGTCCAGGGCACGTAGCGCGTTGGGATCCAGCGCGGTTTGTCCGGATTCGGGTTGCCCCATTGCGGCGGGATATCCTCCTTCGTGTTGAATTTCATCTCACCGAATTCCTGCCACACGCCGGTTTCGTCGTAGCCGGCGTAGATGCGCAGTACCGCGTCGTAGTTGCGTTTCAGGTCACCCTTGTCCGCGCTCCAAAGCGCGTCGCAATCCGTCTCCAGCCAGCCGCTTGCCCGGCTACCGTCGGGCGTCGAGTTGTTCTGTCCATATTCGTTGAGGCCATATTGCCACAGAGGCTTCGGCATCCGATACGGGCCGAAGGCATCGAGTTTGGTGATGCCGAACTTGCCTCGCGACTGCTCCATCCAGTAGCCGTTGATCGTCTGTCCATGGTTGACCGCGCTCGGCTTCAGGAAAAAGTCGGCGTAGAACTGCGGCACCTGGACCCGCGGGATCGGATCGATCTGCGGGTTGCCGAACGGATCCGACTGCTTTGGCAACGTGATCACGAAGGGCTGATCCGGGAAGTCGACTGCAACCAGCGCCATGTGGAATTCCCTCTGCGGCTTGAGCGACGGGTCGGCCCAGTTATGACCCGGGATGGGCCGGTAGTCGTCCCACGTCATGACGTCCTGGTCCTCGACCTTCTGCAGGTCAATCGGCGCCGGCGCCGGCGTTGCCGCTTGGCCACCGCCTCCGGGCATCCACGCGCCGGAGACGAAAGCCGTCGCCGCAATGGCGAAGGTCAAGCAGCAAATGAACGGGATCAGGCGGTTCTCGCACAGGCGATGCGTTTTCATCAGGATATCTCTCCGTTGAATTGATTTTTGTCGTTGAAAGGGTCTTCATTCAATTCGCTCAGCGTCCGCGACGGGTTGTGCCAGTTGATACGGACCCGGATGACTGCCCCGAGGCGCAAGCCATGTTCGTCCAATCGTGGAAGACAGTGGAGACCGGTTCAGTGGATAATCCGGATTGAATGCATTTCGGGTCGCATGCTGGATGCGGTCGCCGGTCAGCTGCCGAGCTAAAACTTCATGTCAGCTTCCGGCGGACCGCTCCGGGGCTTCCACATTCGCCAGCGGGATAGATTATACGCCAGCATCGGTGATCGAGCTTGTGAATTTCGCGGACAGTCACCACAATCCCCAAACTTCTTAAAAATGTTCCCACATCAAAGTTGGCCCTGGGAGTTTGGGGATTGTGGTGACTATCCCCGATATCCCCCGATATTCCTCTAGAATGAGAAAAGAGGGGCTGAAAACCGAACGTAGGCCCGATTTTTACGAGCTCCTTTGCAATCATCTGCGGGGGATTCAATAATTTATCCAGGTCCGGCACCGATCTCGTCAGCCGGACATCGATCCAAAACACCATCCAATTTCTCCTATCTGCAGATGAATTTCACGAGATGAACCACGGCTTGCCAAAACAGGTTGATTGGGCTAACGTGTGGTTATGCCAACTGCCCCGACGTCTCTCACCATCAAGCCTTTGGTAGATCTGATCGATGCGCTGCGCAGCTTGTTGCCCGCACTCTCGGCCCAATACCACATCAGGTCCCTCGCACTATTTGGTTCCTATGCAAGGCAAGAACAGACCGCGCAAAGCGACCTGGATGTCTTGGTCGAGTTTGAAGAACCACCCAGCCTCTTTGAATTCATTCGTCTCGAACGCCAGCTTTCCGAGGAACTCGGCGTCAAGGTCGATTTGGTGATGAAGACCGCTCTCAAACCAGCTATTGGAAGGCGCATCATGCAGGAGATGGTGCCAGTATGACCTCTGGTCGCGCAGTAATCGACTACCTGCACGACATGAAAGATGCTCTCGACAAGATTGCACAGTTCACGGCCGGCATGAACATCAGCGATTTCCTGGCCGACCCAAAAACGGAATTTGCAGTAGTCCGTGCGCTTGAGATCGTCGGAGAAGCAGCCAAACGAATTCCCGAGGGTGTCCGCATGAGATTCCCCGAAACGCCGTGGCGTGACATGGCCGGGATGCGTGATAAATTGACCCACGACTATTTCGGCGTCGACCTCGAGGTCGTCTGGAAGACTATTCAAAGGGACGTTCCGCAGTTGAGAATTCTGTTGGATCGGATTGTGGCGACATTCGAAGCCAAGGATCAGCAATAGCCTCGATTTCCACGGTACTGGAAAGGGCTGACGCCGCTCTGGACGCCGGGGATCACAGATTTTTGCAGGTTCCGTTGTAATCGTATGCGGAGGATTCAATAATTTCTCCAGGTCCGGCAACGATCTCCAATGACTTCCCCAGGTCCGGCACCGATCTCCCACTATTCCGCCCTACAGGGCTGGGATAGGGATTGAGTCGTGCTTCTGAGTGCACCCCCACGGCGATCTCCCGAAACGTCTATCCGAACGGATCGCCAAGCGCTTTAATAAACGCACCATTCTTTTCCAGAAGTTTAAGGTTAAGGCGTTCCAAGGCTGTTGAGAATCTTTCTAGGAGGCAACCGTGAAGTCTCTCAAACGAATTGGTCTGGCCTTTTTGTTTTCCACCCTACTGAGTTTAAGTGGCTTTGCTCAGTTTGGTATTATCACAACGGTCGCGGGAAATGGAACGTCTGGTTTCAGCGGGGACGGCGGCCTGGCAACCTCGGCGCAGTTGAGCTACTACCCTTATGGCGTTGCCGTCGATGCCGACAACAATCTCTACATCGGGGACACGGGCAATAACTGCGTCCGCAAAGTGACGCCTACGGGGTTGATTACAACAGTCGCGGGAAATGGTTTTGGTGGTTTCACCGGCGATGGCGGCCCGGCGATCTCCGCACAACTGAATCAGCCTTATGGCCTCGCAGTCGATTATGCCGGCAATCTCTACATCGCCGATTCGAACAGTGAGCGGATCCGCAAAGTCCAGGCAGTAAGCGGTGTCACGACCTTTTTCCCCCAGGTTGCCGTGGGGGTGGATATTCCACCCTGTTCACAGTAACGAACACAGGAGTAGCTCCGGCCTCGGGAAACCTGATCCTCACGGACCCGCAAGCAAACCCGTTCACGGTGAGCGGCGTGTTAACTGATTCATTCGGGACAACACAGCCTGCATCCGTTGGATATTCTTTTGCCTTTATTGTTCCCTCTGGCGGCACCGTCTTTTTGTCCGCCAACGCTCTGAATCCAAATAACCCAACGAAGGTCGGGTGGGCGCAATTGGAAAGCATAGGCGGCTCATTGACCGGGGTAGCGACATACGAGTATGTGGTTGGTGGGAACGTTCAACTCGCGGTGGGCGTCCTGCAGTCGCAGTTGCTCCAGTTTGCAACAATTCCTGTGGATAACGACAACACTCAGACCAAGCAGATTGCGTACGCCGTTGCCAATCCGAGCAGCCAAACCATTTCCATCAAACTGGCTTTGGTAGGCCAGGATGGCACGGTCATTGATGACACCGTTACCGTGACGCTCGGCCCAGGACAACAGATAGCAAGGTACTTGTGGCAGGATCTTCCGGCACGCGCGAACTTTAAAGGTTCGCTGGTTCTCCGAGGTCAAGCGGGCGCGAGCTTTATTGCGCTCGCGCTGCTCCAGAAACAGGGTCTCTTCACAGTGATCCCGCTCATTCCAGGAAAGGCTCCGGGCATGCCGGACTAGCGCCGAGCGAGGACGATCTGAACGCATCGAGGCACGTTTCTAGCGGGTAGGACCGTGTTGTCGACGTCTATGCGTAAAAGAACGGGTTGAGAGAGCCTGCGGCAGGACGAGCAGTTCCCTCGGTTGAAAACGCCGGCTGCCATCATCGAGCCGCTTTAATTCTGCCAGACTCTCGGTGCTTTTCTCCGACAGCCAGGGGTGCGGAACTTATTTTTTTATCAGGTTCAATGGGTTCTGGCCCCGACCGCCTCGTCCGGGTTCCAGAATGACGAAGATTTCAGTGGACGTCTGCAGGTCGAGTCTGCCTGAGAAGCTCCCTCGGCCCGCGGTTTGGAGACTCACTTGATAGCTGTCTCGGGCCAGTCCGCGGACCTCGAAATGCCCATCGGAAGTGGTAAAGGAGCAAGCCTTTTCACTCCGCCCGGAAGTAGACTGAAAGGCGAGTGTGAACCTTTCGACTGCCGCTCCCTTTACGTCGCTCACGGTTCCGCGGAGGGATAGGCCTTCGTCAAGAACTAACGTCTGGGAGAGATTGGACGGTCTCAGGCTGGAAACGAGCGACAGGTAGTCCCGGTGACTCACGCTTACCTGATACTGAGCGTCGCTGAGACCCAGGATTTGGAACTTCCCCTCGTTATCCGTGGTGGTAACCCCCAGGTTGCGGGCTCTCTGCATCCCGCCTCTCGGGTTCATTCGGTCGGCGCCAGGATCCGTGCTTTCCGGTGCGGGGGAGCGGCCCTTTCGTAAATCATCCACGCCATACGTTACCTGTGCCTGGACTACAGGTTCTCCCTTCTGATTTACCACCATTCCCCTGATCTGCAGCCCCGGGTCCAGGCTGAAATCGAGCCGGGTTTCTCGGTTGGCGGGGATGGCCACCACACTTTGATTGGTGCGTATCTCGGTAAACCCATCGGCAGTGCACCTCACGAGATAGAACGCATCCCTCATCTTGGCAAACTTATACTGGCCCTGCTGATTGGTCAGGACTGTGGACAACAGCCGGCCATCGCTGGGGTCGTACACTGAGATCTTGGCTCCGGGTATCAGATTGCGCGTTGTGTCGGTCACGGTCCCCGCAAGGGATCCGGATGTTCGTGCTGGGTTCATCCTGATGAGGACGTCACCGTCGGAGGGGACGGTCACGGTCACGGATCCCTGCGCAAAAAACCCGGGGTGAAAAGCCTCAACCCAGAAACGCCCATTCCTCGGAACCTCGGTGAATGCAAAAGCGCCCTGCTGATCGGTTGTCACCGAGAGAAGCGCAGGGGATGAATCGAATTCCCGCCGCAGCTGCACCAGCACCTCGCTGATTCCAGTTCCCTGGTTGTCGACTGCGCGGCCGCGCAACGACAGAACCGGCATGAGCAGGATTTCCATGTCATAGTATGGACGAGTGATCACGAACGAATCTTCCTGGTAGGGTCTGAATCCCGGTGCGTCGACTTTGATCCCGTAACGATATCCGGGAGGCGCCACCACTTGAAAGGTCCCGCCCGCGCCGGTAGGTTTCTCGACCACAACCGTCGAGGATGAAAACGCGGTAACGCGCACGGTAGCGCCGTCGACGGGTGTGCGGTTCATTTCGTTGAGCACGACCCCCTTGAAGGCAACGGTGGTATACCAGTTGTCGGATGCCGGAGAGGTGGGCACGGTCTGTTGCATCGAGGCCGAGCCCAGCGGCTGCGGAACGCCGTTTGGCGCGCGGCCGGCGAGGGGTTCTGCGACCGGCTCGAGTGCCTTCTTGTTGCTCTGCTGCGCCTCGCGCCTGCTGCTGAGGGTGAAGGAACCGGTGCGAATGAAAAAAAACACCAGGATTGTCAGAACTATGCCGACCAGCAGCCAGACCCACTGAGATGATTTGCCATTCCGCTCATAAGTCGGCACGGTTTCTAATCTCCCCGCACGGCACAGATTGCCAGGCCCGAAAACTCAGTAGCTTAGGGCTCGCGCAAAAGTAACTCGGCATTTTGCTGCTGTCTCCCAGGCTTGCGGAACTTACGAAAGCGTGGCATAGAAGATTGCAAGCCTGGGAGACAGCAGCCCTAGGGGCGCGGCGGCGGGCTGGCATCTGCTGCGTTGCCGCTCCTCGACGATGTCACTATATCGCCTGCGTCGCGGCGCCTTGCATCTGCCCGCCCGGCGCTCGCGCCAAAATGCCAACTTATTTTTGCGCAAACCCTTAATCTTCCGGCGCTATCTCGGGGTGGCGTCGGGGAGGCCTCCGTCTACGGGAATCGTGGCTCCGGTAGTAGGCGTCTGGCGCGTCGCAAAGAACAGCACCGCATTGGCTACATGCCTGGCAGTGATGCGGGCTTTGAGGATGTTCCGATTGCGATAATGTTCCTCGAGTTCGCCGGCATTGAGACCCTTCGAACGCATGCGATCCGGGCCGACCTCGGCCCACAAGCCGGATTTGCGGGTTCCGCTGGAGAAGATGGCGTCGGGCGCAACCATGTTGACGCGCACATCGATAGCGCCGAACTCCAAACTGGCAATGCGCCCAAGCTGGTGTGCTGCGCTCTTGGTAGCACTGTAGGCGCCGAACACAGCACCCGGCGCAAACACATTCTTGGTCGAGATCAGGACGATGTCGCCGCCGGTTCCCTGGATGCGAAAATGGCGTCCGGCAGCCTGCAGGACAAGCAGCGTCCCTTCGGTGTTAACCCGCTCCAACCTTTGAAATAACTCCAGCTTCATGTCTTCGAGTGTGGAAACCAGTGCCACGCCTGCGTTCACCACCACAAGGTCCACGCCGCCCCAGGTGCCGGAGATTGTACCGAAGGCCTGCGCCACTGAATCCGGATCCGTAACATCGAGAGGCACGCCAATGATGCGAGGGCCGAACAGGGCACTCAGTTCCTGCTTGAGAGCGGTAAGGTTTTCGCCGGGGAGGTCAGTGGCTGCCACGTGGCAGCCCTGCTCGAGAAGCGTCTGACAAATGCCCGATCCGATTGCGCCTGCCGCGCCCGTAACCAGCGCCACGTGGCTGCCCAAGGGCAGTTCCTTCTCCCCAACCAGCTTGGCATGCTGCAGGGTCCGATACTCCATGTGGAAAAGGTCGCTCTCCTCGCTCCCAAGATAGGTCCCCATTGCGGCAATTTGCGCTTTGACCGAAAGCGTATGTTCAGCGATATCCCTTACAATGCCGGCGGCGTAGGCATTCTTGCCGGCGCAGAGCGCTCCTAATCCGGGCAGGAGAATCACGCGGGGCAGGGAATCGAGACGCGTCACGCCTTTGGGCATGTGCTCGCTGTGCCGCTCGATATAAGCATCGTAAACTGCCGCATATTTCCGGATCGCAGAAGCAATCTGCTCCTTAAGTTTCTCGGCATCGCCATAGTCGGGATCGTCGACCCAGAGAGGCAGGGCCTTGGTCCGGATCAGGTGATCGGCAGTGAGTGGCGGTGAGAGTGCGAATTCCCGGCCGCGGTCCGAGTCAACGAAATCAACCACCTGGCGCGTGATCAGAGGTTGTACGATGGAACGATCGTAGGGCCGGTCCGGATCGCGGCTGGGAATTGCGAGCATTCCCCGAACCGACGGAGCGATCTCGGCAAATCGCTTTCCGGCTACCTCGAGTGGCGTGGAGACCTGAACCACCAGCGGATGGGTTCTGTGGCGGGTGATATATTCTTCCGCTTTGGTTATGAGGGCAATGGTCGTCTCATAGGACTCACGCGCGGTATCTCCCCAGCTCACCAGCCCGTGACGCATCCACACCATGGCTCTAGCTCCCGGGTTTTCTGCGAAAGCGGCTGCTGCAGCCTGAGCGAGCTTGAAGCCCGGCTTGATGTAAGCGAGGATCGGCACTTCAGAACCAAGAGCGTCACGTACCAGATTCTCTCCCTCCACCTGATTGGTGAGGGCAAGAATCGCATCAGCATGGGTGTGATCGATGAACTTCTTCGGAATGAAGGCGTGCGCCAGAGTCTCGATCGACGGAGTGGATGCGCGCGATCTGCAAAGATGGGTCTGAAACTCGTTGAGCATGTCCTCATCGGAGAGCTCCGGCAGCGATCGCAGCCTTTTCAAGTATTCGAGGTCCAGTGCCGTGTAGCCTTCGGGCTCGATGGCGGCCATGTTGAGTCCCGAAGCCTTCACGAAGATGATCGAGCGGCTCTCACCCAAGATATTGGTGAGCTGTGTCTTTACCGAGTTATTGCCTCCGCCGTGGAGGACCAATCGATCCTCGGCTCCGATCAAAGCTCCCAGATAGGTCCGCAGCGCCAGATCCTCGCCCCACCTCGGTCCGTAGCGCGAAATGTAC
>Ga0187878_1004101_pt1 | contig 11479 bp, 10 predicted proteins | sample June2016WEW_17_1_FD_132979 | JGI IMG/M metagenome (GOLD analysis project Ga0187878, IMG submission 132979) | Peatland microbial communities from SPRUCE experiment site at the Marcell Experimental Forest, Minnesota, USA - June2016WEW_17_150 | ecosystem: Environmental > Terrestrial > Soil >...
AAGAATTATTCGTTTTGAGGTTGTTCCGCGGAACAACCTTGCCAGCATGGTATTATTATATGAAAGAACAATGAGATGTTTTCGTTCCTCGCTCGTCCCTGAGAAACGAGTATGCGCGGAGGCAGCTACAAGCCGCGATCCGCCACTCTGCTTACCCGAGTCAGCAGCGAGAGCTACCTTTATCCCCGCACTTTGGGCATATTATCTCAACAAATCTCCTCTGGTGGGTGAAAATTATTCGTTCCTCAGGATCGAACGCTAAATCAAATCGTCCCGGCGATTTTTGGAGCCCATATAATGAAGAACCTCTCGAGGAGAATCGGGTTTATCAAGGAAAATATTCGTTCCTCTTTCATCAGTCACCCGATCGCGCGTAAGCTGATGCGGCTTCCAGCCGTAATCAGCCACTTCGACGACACCGCGGAGCGTCCCCCTGGGGGACGAGTCGTCGAGGTGCGGATATCATCCCCTATGGGAGGCAGGCACTATTAAAAAAACAGGACCATCCTCGTGGATGATCCCGTCATTACTGGTGACCGAGCGGGGACTTGCGCAGTACCCCATGGGTAAACCCCGAACCAGTTGCTTAAATAATCTGTGTGATCTAGGTGACCGACCGGGGACTTGAACCCCGAACCAATTGCTTAAGAGTTGGGGTTGGAACTCTCTATCCAGTATATATGGCGGATAATTGTCCAACGTGTACTAAATATGGGGGTAAAAATATCTATATTTCCCATGTTTTCCATGTCTTCCATTCTGGTAGCTGTAAGGTAGCTGTAAATAATATTGGGAATGGAAAAATTTGGTGTGTGGGTTAAAGATATGGAACATCATTTAATGGGTAATAAGTGGTCTGGGAAATACCTGTAAAGATTTCCCCTTTACATTGCTCATTTTAATCTTTTTTGGATGTCGTCGAGGACGAGGATAATAAACCTATATTTTGTACAGTTACCAGCAAGCATCGTTTTCCAAACCGGGATACCACCTCACCGATATCCCGGATATGACCCCGACCAAAACGTATTTCTGTAGGTTGGTAATAATCGAAGTTTTCTATTAATCTCTCTATATAATATTCAATGTTGAATAATAATCGTGAGCAAATAATCAGGTTATTATGATTCTATAGATCGATCATAACCTTCATAATATTACCGTGTGCCAGATCGATATCTCGATAAGCATCCATATACTGCAGAAACGCATAGTGTCGGCTGATCATCTTTTCCAGAGTGAGCTGTCCCTTTGATACTAGTTCGATCGCTTTTTCGTAATCGCCTCTTTGGTACATTAATGTCCCAACGAGGGATATCTCTCGATCCTGAACCATACCAAGATCTACCTGAGTTTTTTTCCCGAATACGCCAACTATCACAATCATCGATCCCTTACGTGCATTCGATATAGCTTGGGTAATCGTATCCTGAACTCCGACACACTCTAGGATCGCGTCGGCACGGTCTGGACCGAAATGATCGACGATAGCTCTATTCAAATCTTCCGCAGGATCAACGATAAAATCCAAACCGCTTTGTCTAGCTTGTTCACGTTTATACTTACTGATATCCGTGATCATGACTGCCCTTGCACCCAAGGCTTTGGCGACTTGTCCTATTAGATTCCCAATTGTCCCCGCTCCGAGGACGAGGACATTCTTATCTTTCACCTCGCCGCTTCGTGATAGGGCGTGCACTGCAACCGCTATGGGCTCAACCATTGCTGCCTGGTCTGCTGGTACATGATTGGGTACTTTCAACACTTTTTCCGAATCGATCGCAATGATTTCCTGCGCTGCGCCTCCCGTCTGGAAACCCATTACTTTCAAGGAATCACATATATGGTACATTCCATGACGACAGGGGTAACATGTACCGCAAGTAACCTGGGGCATAAAAACAACCTGGTCGCCCTTACTGAAATCCTGAACCAGTTCGCCCACTTCACTGATTATCCCTGATACTTCATGGCCCTGGACCACCGGGTAAGAAGTATATGGATGCAGCCCATGATATACATGGATATCTGAACCACATACTCCAATGTTTTTCACCTGGATAAGGACCTGATTCACTTTAAGTGCGGGTTTTGCGACTTCATGAAACTTTATTTTCCCAGGTGCTATCATTACAGCCTGTAGCATAGCTTCCTCCAGTGGTCTAAACCTGAACAAGCTCTATTTTTTTTATGATTTCAAAATCATCCTTGCCCGGCAGCTCAGGGAACATTGTTGTGGGAAGGGTTTGGTACCAAAATGCCACCGAGGCAAATGACCAGCCCCAATGATTGTACCAGTTGTTATGTTAGACCTGGTGCACTGACCAGCTATGCAGCACGCAACCAGGCTTGTGGTGCAGGGGGACGATAGCCTAAAGCAATATGTGGAAAGATGTGGGTATACTCCGATCTATATCATACAATCAAGACTTTGGTTTTCTCCAGGCTGAAGAAATTTCCCAATCCACACGCTTGCCCGTGAAGATAACAATCCAAACGCGCTTGAGATAACCTAGAGATGGTTGCGTCCATCACGTGAGTATGGAAATAGCCAGGGTGGTTATAAGGGTTGTCCAGTGGGGCGGTGATAATGCAAATTGATTGTTCACTTTATCTCCGGGGTATTGACTACAGTGCTATACTAAAAATAGCATTTTCATCAATTTTTTTAGCTGTTTTAAGTCACAAACGTTTGGGATTCTTGCGGGTTGCCTATCGGTTGTTATACGATCCGCTTATACGCGAGTTGGACACCCGGGATAGGAGTTTTCATCAAATGTCGACACCGCCTGGAATGACTGCCCCGCATCCTCCACTGGAACATCGCGGGAAGCTCGAAGGTAGAGTGGCCCTAATCACCGGCGCCACGTCGGGAATTGGCCACACTACCGCTATCCTATTCGCAACAGAAGGGGCTATCGTCGCATTCACCGGAAGACGACTTGACCGAGGTAAAACCGTAGCTGACCAAATTGGCTTACTTGGCGGTAGGGCACTGTTCATTCCTGCAGACCATACTCGAGAGGAGGATTGCCGAAAGGTCGTCGACATGGTCGGCAGTCAATACGGGCGCCTGGATATCCTATTCAACAACGCAGGGGTAGTACCCAGCGGGAATGCGGAGAGTACGACTGAGGCAGACTGGGCTCTTACTTTCGAATTGAACGTAACCGCCGTATGGCGCATGAGCCGAATGGTTCTTCCGCTAATGCGAGTCCAAGGAAGAGGCGTCATCGTCAACAACGCTTCAGACTGGGGGGTGGTGGGGGCGCCCGACGCAGTGGCGTATTGTGCCAGCAAGGGAGCAGTCATTCAGATGACCCGTGCGATGGCACTTGACCATGCACGGGAGAATATCAGGATAAACGCGGTGTGCCCGGGGGATACCATCGTGGAGCGATGGGCGGAGGATGGCTACTTCAAGGGTTCTGGGCCTGTGGGGCTGGAGCAGGCGCTCAAAGAAAGCGGGGCCGCATTACCTATGGGCCGGGTGGCTTCGCCCGAAGAGATTGCCAAGGCGGTGCTATTCTTGGCAAGTGATGACTCCTCATTCATGACGGGGGCCACGTTACTGGTCGATGGGGGGAACACAGCCGCGTGAAAGCCGCGCCATCCCCCCGCGTGCCTAACAACACCGTCTCCAGCGGACAGCGGCTCTGTATCTCGCGAACAAACGCATTTTGCCAGATTTGGCGCGAAAATGGAGAGGAAGTCTCGCCGAGTCCCTGAGTCTATCTGTTGGGCGATCGATATTCAGATACTTGGTAATAATAGGAAATATTTTATGAGGCCGCTATCCAGACGGCACCCAGCAATGGCGTCATGTGATACACATTCTCGTTTCCAATTTCCCATCTTATGGTTAAATCAATCCAAGAGGCTTTAACCTGTGAGAACGCCATCGCGATCATGTGGGGGGTCACGTCAGACCCCCAGGAATTATTTCGCCCACCAAGTCATCTCTGCCCGCAAGGGTATTATTGCTTATCTTCCCTTGATCATGGCAGTGGGTGTGCTGCTGACCGCCACAATGGTAGGAGCCTATTTCGTTATTCCTGATGTGCTCAATTACCAGTGCTACGCCACAGCTTTTTGGTTCGGAGCCCAAACATCCCAACTATTACCAGCTTCCCAATGCCAGTTCATCCCGCAAATCTCCCAGTATCATACACTCCCGCTGGAATACCCTCCACTGACCTTATTTATTTTCTCCCTGCCCCTCCTGGTGCCGGTGGTTAATTACACACTCATGTTTGCGCTGTTTATGGCAGTGATAGTATCATTTATTTACTGGCTACTCTTAAAGTATGGCCCACACGGCGCGGGGGTTATTTTTGCGGCCTGCCTCCTGGTCGGCTGCTTGGCGACAACCCTGGCACGCTTCGACATGTTCCCGGCAGCGTTGACACTGCTCTGCGTGATTTGGGCGGAACGTAAGCATTGGACTCTAGCTTATGGAGCGTTGGCTCTGGGCGTATTGACAAAATTGTATCCAATTGTGCTTTTTCCATTATTGTTTCTAGCAGAACAGCGAGACCGGGTCGGGTTCTTTATTCCCGATCAGTCTATCATGCTGAAAACGGCTCCAACTGTTTTTCTTCATTCAGTACGCAGTATGCGCAGCTGGTGCTGGAAGAATGGACTGATGTTCATTGGCTTGGTGCTTGGCGTGACCGCCTGTTTTGGGGTATTGATCTCAAAAGGAGCATTCAACTCGCTTTCCTACCTTTATTTTCGTCCCTTTCAAGTTGAGTCAATTGGAAGCGTCCTGTTATGGCTAGCTTCCCTTCTTGGTGTTCCCGTTGAAAGGAAGAACTCTTTTGGATCTTTGAATACATTAAGCCCAATCGCAGGAGGGGTATCGCAATTTTTGGTCATCCTGCTTTGCATGGGGTATATTTTTATTGTCATTCAGCAATGGAAAGGAAAAATGAATTTTGTACAAGCTTTCCTAGCTATGCTGCTGGTATTAGTCTCCACAAGCAAAGTCTTCAGCCCAGAGTATTTACTCTGGCTGATTCCATTGCTGGCATACAGCGCAACTGGTAATCGGAAATTATGGCTTTACTGGGGCGGAATTTCTATTCTGACCACTCTCATTTATCCGATCTATTATGGGGTCATCGCAAACCTAAATGGTTCGTTTCTAGATTCTGGTTTCCTGCCTGTCATCTTGTTACGGGATGGACTGTTCGTGCTGCTGACGATAGGTTATCTTTTTAACTTCCTGAACTTACGCGAGAGCAGTGATCTGCCCTCTGGTTGCTGCGGTTCATAGGGTTTGTGACCTGGCATGTGTTGGAAGAGCAGTCATGACATCGATTGATAAAATCCGTCACCGTTTTGACTCGCGTGCAACGATCTATGACAACCCACTCACCACCTTTATCGGGGAACGAGAACTGCGCCCTATCCGTAAGCTTGTGCCCCCCCATGCAGAAGTGTTGGACTACGGCTGTGGGACAGGCCGTACCTCGCTCGACCACCTTCGCCGTGGCTGTAACGTGACCGCTTATGACATCTCACCAAAGATGCTTGCCATCGCCAAAGCCAAAGCGACGAAAATGGGATTCGAGGCATGGTTCACCACGGACCCTGGTGGTTTGAGGGGACGAACCTGGCCGATTGTGACTTGCATCGGAGTGTTGGATTACTATCCCGATCCGGTGCCCCTAATGAAAATTCTTCGAGCCTACCTTGAACCAACCGGCCTGCTTGTTGTTACCTTCCCAAATGCACTGAGTCCACTAGCTTGGATGTACATTGCCGGCTCGCGTTTTACGGTGCCGGCGATTGCGCGCACGCCCTGGTTTGTCAGGCGTTCAGCTGCCCAGGCAGGCTTCCGAATTTTATCTCTCTCTTATGCCTTTCCAGGCATTCCAGCCCTGGGTCATACGCTGGTGGCAGGTCTGTATTTGCAGGTAGTCTAGCAAATGTCATGGATTAACGAGAAGCAGTATGTGTCGTTCCCCAAAGGGGATGGTGAGCGAGCAGCCAGGTGTGTCCGCCTTTCTTAGTACATAGCGTTTTTAGGTCAAAGAAAGACAATCTGTTATTATTTTAGAAACAGAGAATCAGATATGAACATCTTACAGGCAATCATTTTAGGGATAATTCAGGGCCTGACCGAATACATTCCCATTTCAAGTTCTGCTCACCTGATTATCGTTCCATGGCTGTTCGGGTGGCACGACCTGGCCTTGACCAGCCTACCCTTCGATGTGGCTCTTCACCTGGGGACGCTGGTGGCTGTGGTTTGGTTCTTTGCTGCAGATTGGGTAAACCTGATCCGTGCTGGCCTGACCAGCTTGGTGGAACGCAAGATCGGAGACGATCCGGATCGGAAGCTTCTTTGGCTATTGGTCATCGGTTGTATTCCTGGAGGTATTGCTGGAGTGCTTGCTGAGAGCAAGATCGATCAACTCTTTCACCAGCCTAATGTTCCGATCAAGCCATTAGCAATGATTGTCCTGGGAATCATCATTGCTTCGTTGGCTCTGGTTCTCTTCGTTGTCGAACGCTTGGCGCGCCACACACGGGAAACGAATTCGCTAACTCTAAAAGATGCAATTATCATTGGTCTGGCGCAGGCATTGGCAGTCTTTCCGGGCGTTTCCCGCTCCGGGAGCACGATCACGGCCGGACTGGCTTTCAATTTGAAGCGCGAAGCTGCAGCGCGGTTCTCTTTTCTACTCAGTGCACCCATCATTGCAGGAGCCGGCTTGAAGAGCGCCTGGGATATGCTCCAACAATATCGTGGGGGTGGTGCTTTCAGTTCAACGGAACTGATACTGTTTCCTTTCGGTTTCATTGCTGCGGGTATCAGCGGTTACTTCTGCATAAAATATCTCCTCCTCTTTCTGCAGAAAAATTCAACCGACCTGTTTGTTTACTATCGATGGGGATTGGCTTTATTGATCATCATTATAGCGATTATTCGGGGATGATATTACCTGATGGGGGACAAACCGTTTCAATATATAATTCACAATAAATATGTACTGGATGTTAATAACAACTTTACGTATTAGGCAAAAAGCCGGGTACTTCTCAATCCCGTTTGCTCTGGCTATTAATCAGGGGCAAAAAGTCTAGAAACAGCTCTACTCTTATCTATACCTCCCACCCTAACCGGGTGGGGGTTTTTTGTTTTTAATATATCCAGTAAAGATACAAAAGCAAGTTGAATGAAATTGCGCGATAATAAAAAGAGAAGTAGTGTAAACTATTTTCTGTAATTTCCATGAAAGAATAGGTCAGGTGTTTTCCTTATGGTGACCAAACCAAAAGGAGACACCGCATGACCTTCCAAGGAGATTTTACCTTACCCACTGAACTTATGGAACGGGTGAGCAACCAAGGTTTTGACATTCTGCCGGAGCTGATCCAAGTGATCATCCATGCGACGATGTAGGCGGAACGGTACCAGTACCTGAAAGCGGAACCTTATCAACATACCGAAGAGCGTAAGGGGCATGCAAATGGCTACAAGCCGAAGACGATCCACACCCAGGTGGGCAGCATCACCTTTGCGATCCCGCAAGTGCGTGAAGGCGGGTTCTACCTAGAAGCGCTAGAGAGGGGTCTGCGTAGAGAACGAGCCCTGCTGCTGGCGCTGGTGGAGATGTACATTCAGAGCGTTTCTACCCGCAAAGTGAAGGCGATCACTGAGAAGTTGTACGGGGTGGCAATGTCTTCGACCCAGGTCAGTCATGCGGGTATTGTATCGACGGGTTGAGTGCCAGTTCACGCCTGGGTTGGACTTTAATAATATGAGCTCAGGAAAAGGAGGTTTTATGCATGGAACAGGCAAAGAATTCTTCAAAAACTTCTTATCCAAATTTTTAATATTTCTGGGCGGGTTGTTAGCCATCTTGTTTTCGATCGCCTTTGTATTATCCTCAACGATTGCTTTGACTTCTTATAACCTAGGGAATCAACTGTTAAATTCCGGCTTGTATAAGAAGGCTTTGCGAAACATCAATGCTTATGATTCCATTCCAAGTGTGGCAAACAGCCTGCTCGATGTTTATGGATCGGATGCCAGCTTGCATGGTTCCACCCTCATGCCTCCCTTCCTGGAAAATCTTCCAGCAGCCAATCGCCAGTCAGTTCTTGCGGAAATTCTACCGGCAACCGACACGCAAAGAATTGTAGAATCTGCCCTGGATCAATTCTTCGCTTTTATTCACAGTGACGTGGATCATATCAGCCTTTCAATATCAGATATCAAAGCAAACTACACTGAGGCTACAACGGATTTTGCTCTCAGTAGTTTGATTTCTTCCCTGCCACCCTGTGGCGAAAATGAAATTGCCGGGATCGTGGCTGGTTCGACTTATGGAAACACCTCTGCCTGCAATCCGCCATCCGAATTACTTGACAACTATATTTCCCTGGTGAGGTTGGAGAGTGAAACTTTTAGAAAGAATATTCCAGCTGAAGTTGTTCTCAGCTTGCCTTCGTCCGCCGCCACTGCCTGCCCCATTAAAGAATTCCCTTGCGATGGACTTATTTCAAATATCCGCCTGATTCCTGTCATTATTCGATGGCTGCCCCTCCTGCCTGTGCTCTTTCTCCTGGGGATCGCCATCCTGAAGATACGCTCATTAAAAAGCATGCTGATCTGGTGGGGCATTCCAGTTTTTTTCAGTGGCCTGCTTTGCCTTTTATTGGGGTTGGCAATCCGCTCCATAGCCCCGTTCATCTTGGATGCCCTGATTGGATTTCTAAAAAACATCTTGCTGACTAACGATCTTGAGCACCTGGTCCGTCAACTGGGTGAATACCTTTTCCAGCATTCTACCGAATGGATCATCTATGAGGCGGTTGGATTGCTTGTGTTGGGTCTGGCAGCCTGGATAACCTCTGCCTTCTTCCATGATAAAAGAGCCGCGAACAGGAGGCAAGATGGTCTCCAGTAAATCCGGTTTCCCCCGCTTCATACCGGGCAGGCGCCTGGTTCCACTCATCCTCTTTTCGATTATTTTTGGATCGGCTTCCTGTTCTTATTCGGCTGGTACCAACCCATGGGCCACTCTTGTCAATCAGGTGACACTGGAACGAATATTCCATACCGATACGCCGACTTTGACTCCTACCTTTACTCCCACTCTGACCAGCACTCCAACATTGACTCCTTCGATTACTCCGGCCATGCTGGGAACACTTATTTCAGCGCCAAATTCAGGGATTTCACCCACCGATGTAGTCAAAATTGCGCAACTTAGACGGTGGGGGAATGGATTTATCCTTGACGCCGTTTATTCCCCGGATGGTGGGATATTGGCAGTCGCCTCTTCAGTAGGGATATCCCTGTATAAAAGTTCATCTCTTGAACTGATACAGTTTATTGACACCAATAATCCGGTAAACTCGATTGCATTTTCACCGGATGGCCGGACGATGGTATCCGGAAACGACGATAGCTCTGTGCGTTTATGGAGGGTCAGCGATGGGGCTTTGTTGATGACCATGGAGGGCCACACTGACCGGGTAACCTCGGTGGCTTTTTCCCCGGACGGTCAGACCGTTGCTTCGGGAAGCGCTGATTTCACAGTTCGCCTGTGGCGCTTAAGTGATGGAAAACCGATCAATAATATATATGCTAGATACAAATCATTGGGCGTCACATTTTCAACGGATGGGAAAATGGTGGCCTCCTGGGGGACTGAAATAAGCATCAGCCTGTGGAATGTTGTTGATGGTAATTTGATCGATCGATTTTTCATGGCCGACCGTGTTCAAAGTGCAGTTTTTTCTGCGGACGGTTCCACGATTGCCTCCGGCTTGCGTGGCGGGAAGGTACAGATATTTAATGTGGGGGATGGAAAAACAATCCATATGCTGAATGGCCTCAGCGGAGACATGGATTCGGTGGCTTTTTCGTCCGATGGCCAGACCCTCGTAACGGGCAGTAACGAGAAGTCAGTTTATCTTTGGCAGCTCAAGAACTGGAGCCTTCAAACTGTGCTGCATACCGATGGGTATATCAATTCCTTATCCATTTCACCAGATGGGCAGAATATGGCGGTTGCAGGGCTTACCCTTCAAGTTTGGAAGATGTCAGATTACAAATCTCCCCCCGAAAAAATTGATCTGGGTCTGAAAATCAATCAGACCGCTTTCTCTCCGGATGGCAAGGTGATTGCTTCTGGAAATTATGATGGTTCCATTCAATTCTGGCAAGTAAATGATGGAAATCTGATCACAACCCTGAAGGGTCACACTGGCTTGATCAATGCGCTCGCGTTTTCACCCGATGGTCAGACGCTTGCCTCCAGCAGCGATGACGGCACTCTGCGATTGTGGCGTGTAAGGGACGGAAAATTGCTGAAGGTCCTTCAATCTGGGAAAATCACTTCCATCGCTTTTTCGCCAGATAGTAAGTATATTGCTTCCGGGTCACGGGATGGTTATGTCCGATTGTTCAGAAGTAGCGATGGAGTCTTGCTGACGGTATTTGATAAAATGCAGACGGAATTTCATAAGAACAAGTCTACAGTAACGAGCATCGCTTTTTCGCCCGATAGTTTACAGATTGTAGCAGGATATGAAGATGTCAGCACAAATTATTATAAATTTGATGGTAATTTTATCCTGCTCTGGAAGGTAAGTAACCGGGAGGTGATTGATTCTTTATCCAGCTACTTGAATCCTGTGACATGCATTGCCTTTTCAAGCAATGGAAAGACCATCGTTTTTGGGAATACACATGGACAGGTGACCCTCTGGCATAAGCCGGATGGGACGGTCCGTCAAACGATTATTGATACTTTGGAAGGGATATCTATAGTAGCTTTTTCCCCGTCTGGAGACTTGATTGTTGCAGGAGACCAGAATGGGATATATATCTGGAATGCTGATGGTACAGGCAAAGTAAGCATTTCTCCCCCAGGTGCAAGCAACATTAATAGTATTGCCTTTTCTGCGGACGGGAAATATATAAGTTCTGCTGGTTTTGATGGGATCATGCGCTTGTGGGGTATTCCCTAAGCGCTGCAGCGCATTCTCCCTCCTGTCTTTCCGGCTCATCTGGTCAAAATAGCTTCAGGCGCGGCAAGGCTTTAGGCCTGACCGTGTTCCTGTTTACTAGCCGAGGCTGCCATCACGTAGCACCCCGCGGGACAAGTCGCTATCGGCTGGTAGGCGATATGAGTCGGTGGAGAACCCCAAACAGGTATATGCAAAAAGCCCCGTCTTCTGGGGCTTCTGTGGCCGATCGGGAAGTTGAATCCCGAACCAATTGGTTAAGAGTTGGGTTTAGAACTGTATATCCCTTATATATGGCGTTATATTCTCTATAGAGTACAATATTTGGGGGTAAAAATGTCTATTCTTTCCATGTTTTCCACGTCTTCCATTCTGGTAGCTGTAAGGTAGCTGTAGAAAATATCAAGAAATCTACTAAATCTCGCGAGATAAGGGCGCTTCAGATAGGATTATCTCAGGCAGTAACATGGTTAACTAGTTTCCCCAA
>Ga0187878_1004103_pt1 | contig 11479 bp, 7 predicted proteins | sample June2016WEW_17_1_FD_132979 | JGI IMG/M metagenome (GOLD analysis project Ga0187878, IMG submission 132979) | Peatland microbial communities from SPRUCE experiment site at the Marcell Experimental Forest, Minnesota, USA - June2016WEW_17_150 | ecosystem: Environmental > Terrestrial > Soil >...
CACCGCGAACAGCACCGGCTCCCTGACCTTCACGCCAGTGGCCAACGGCAACGGAACAGCCAACATCACCGTCACTGTCAGCGATGGCGGCACGAGCAACAACATCGTCACCCGAACCTTTACGGTCACGGTCAACGCCGTGAACCAGCCGCCGACGTTGAACGCCATCACCAACCTGACCATCAATGAGAACGCCGGGCTGCAAACGGTGAATCTGTCCGGCATCACGTCCGGTGCGACCAATGAAAATCAGACGCTGACCGTCACCGCGGTTTCCAGCAACACGGGTTTGATTCCCAATCCGACGGTCAATTACACCACCGCGAACAGCACTGGCTCCCTGACCTTCACGCCAGTGGCCAATGGCAACGGAACAGCCAACATCACCGTCACTGTCAGCGATGGCGGCACGAGCAACAACATTGTCACCCGAACTTTCACTGTTACGGTCAACGCCGTGAACCAGCCGCCGACGTTGAACGCCATCACCAACCTGACTATCAATGAAAACGCCGGGCTGCAAACGGTGAATCTATCCGGGATCACTTCCGGTGCGACCAATGAAATCCAGACGCTGACCGTCACTGTGGTTTCCAGCAACACGGGTTTGATTCCCAATCCGACGGTCAATTACAACAGCCCGAACACCACCGGCACATTGACCTTTACGCCGGTGATTAATGCCACGGGAACGGCGACCATCGCTGTCACTGTCAATGACGGTCAAGCGCAAAGCAACATCATCACCCGCACATTTACTGTTACCGTCACTGCTGTCGGGAATCAACCGCCGACACTGAATGCCATCGGCAATTTAACCATCAATGAAAACGGTGGGCTGCAAATGGTGAATTTGTCCGGCATCACTTCCGGTGCGACCAATGAAATCCAAACGCTCAAGGTCACCGCGACCTGTAGTAACCCGGTTTTGCTTTCCACTCCATCCGTTCGCTATACCAGCCCGAACACCACCGGCACATTAACCTTTACACCGGTGGCCAATGCCACGGGAACGGCGACCATCACCGTCACCGTCAATGACGGCGGCGCGAGCAACAACATCGTCACCCAAACCTTCACGGTCACCGTTCTGCCCCCAGGCACCAGTCAGCCGTCGCTCTTGAGCCCGCTGACGAATAAAGTGGTTGTGGCCGGTAAAACCGCAACTTTCAGCGTTACAGCCACTGGAACAGCTCCGTTGACATACCAATGGAAATTCAATGGCGCCAACCTGGCTTCGGCAACGAATGCAGCGTTGACATTAAGCAGTGTCACCACAAATCAAGCCGGCACATATTCTATCGCGGTGTCCAACATTGCCGGCTCAACCAACAGCACAGCCTCATTAACGGTGTGTGCCACGGCGGCGGCCACCCTGGCATCAGCGGCCCATGCCAGTGGTCAGTTCGCTTTGACGGTTTCGGGCGTGTCTGGGTATCAATATGTGGTTCAAGCATCCACAAACTTGGTTTATTGGGTTCCGGTACAGACCAATACCGCTCCGTTTACATTTGTGGATACCAACGCGAGCCACTTCCGCCAGCGATTCTACCGCTCGGTTTATGTTCCCAGCTTGATGGAATGACCTGAATTCCGCCTTTGGGACCAATAACCGTCTTCTCGATTGGGCGCATCTTGACCCACCAAGTTTGGGCGAACCGGCAGATTTGCCCTGCCATTGCTGGTGACAGTGTCAAGGCGCCACCTTCTTGATTCAAATTCAAAAATGGCGCTTGCTTCAACACCTGTCGCCACGTATAGTTCGCGTTCTTTTGTAATTAAGATTTATGCGACGACCCAAAGGCATCAAAACGAAAAAGTCCGTGTCCAAGCGGTTTAAGATCACTGGCACTGGTAAAGTCCTGTTCCACCATGCCGGCAACCGCCACCTGGCCCAGACCAAGAATCCCAAGCGCCGACGCCATCTCCGTAGCGTAGCCACGGTGGACGCCACCGACGCATATCGCATCACGCAAAATCTGCCGTTCAGCCATTGATTTCCCAGACCCCGGACTCCAGACCCTAGACGCCAGCCCCCAATTTTATGCGAGTTACCAACGCCGCCGCCTCCCGCAAACGCCGTACCCGGATGATCCGCGCCGCCAAAGGCTTCCGGATGCGCCGCTCCAAACTCTACCGCTACGCGTCCGACGCCGTTGATCACGGTCGGAAATACGCCTACCGCGACCGCCGCGTCAAGAAACGCACCTTCCGTTATCTCTGGCAGGTGCGCATCAACGCCGCCGCCCGTGCCACCGGCATTACTTACAGCCGGTTTATTGAAGGCCTCAAGGCCGCGAAGTGCGCGCTCGACCGCAAGGTGCTCGCCGACATCGCGGCCCAGGACAATGCCGCGTTTGGAGAACTCGTCAAAATTGCCAAAAACGCGCTGGCCGCCAAGGGCGTGAAAATCTAGGCCAATCTCCTGATATCGACGTTACGGGCGGCCGGAAACGGCCGCCTGTTTTGTTTTGTGGTGCGGCGGCAGCCGACGTTTGTTTGTCAACAGCTTGGAGAAAATTTGATGGGCGGCAACACTGTCTTTTGACCGCTGAAAAAAGTCCTCCGATAAACACGTTGACACGTCTCAACTTGCGTGCAATCATCACGCCTGTTAATTAACCCTAGAACAGCGTACTTCGCTTTCTCATCATGAATGTCGCATTCTCTCCACATCTTTTGCGGCTGTCGTTCCTGTCGTCGCTGGGACTTGCCTGGGTGCTTACGCTTCATGCCGCGCCCGGCGATGGCCACTGGGACCGGCAATTTGCCATGCCGGGCACCGGCAGCGTGAATTTCGCGCTGCGCTTCAAAGGCAATTCGCTCTACACCGGCGGGTTCAACAACTTGAACGGAGGCTTTGCCACGAACACGTCGGTGAGCATTTTTGACGGGACGAATTGGAGCACCATCGGGGAAATCACCGGCAGCACGCCAGTCATCTACGATATGGAGTTTATTGGTTCGAATGTTTATGTGGGCGGAACTTTCAGTGCGGCGGGTGGTGTTCCCGCAGCCGGGCTGGCGAAATGGGACGGGGCGAACTGGTCGGGTGTGGGCGGATTCGATGGTTTGGTGCGGGCGATGGCCACCGATGGGACCAATCTCTATGTTGGCGGCAGTTTCACGAATGCGGGCGGCGTATTGATCACCAACCTTGCGAAGTGGAACGGCGCGAACTGGTCGGCCGTCGGCGGCGCGATAGGATATTACGGAGGGTCGATTGGTCCCTCGGTCTATGCCATTGAATGGCACAATGGACAGCTTTATATCGGAGGCTCGTTCACCAGCGCCGGCGTCGTTGCCGCCACCAATCTCGCGCGTTGGGACGGCAGCTCCTGGTCCCAAATCGGCGGGGGTGTCGGGACCGTTTCCGATCTGGTTTCAACCCTGCAGTTTTCGGGAAACGACCTTTATGTTGCGGGACAATTTACAACCGCTGGCGGCGTGTCCGCGCTCAATATTGCCCGGTGGAATGGCAGCACGTGGTCAGCACTTGGCACGGGACTGAAAGCTCCATCCGTTCCATCCCTTACGCCGGTCAATGCGCTGGCGTTTCTGGGCTCGGACCTGTATGCCACCGGCGGTTTCACCAATGCCGGCGGCACCGCTGCGAGTCGGGTCGCCCGATGGAATGGCAGCGTCTGGCAATCGTTTGGCGCCATAAACGGCAGCGGATACCGGGCGGTTTCAAATACGGGTTCGATTTACATCGGCGGCGTGTTTAACATCGCCAATTACAACACCCCCAGCAACGTAATCGGCGACCATGTCATCCGTTGGGACGGCTCGACCTGGCATGGATTGATCGGCAAAGCCGCACAGGGGACGCACATGTATGTGTACGCGCTTGGACTGGGCAGCGACGGCCTTTACGCGGGTGGACTCTTCAACGCGGTCGGCGCCACGGTGGCTTCGCGAATAGCGCGATGGGACAGGACAAACTGGTTCGCGCTCGGTAACGGAGTGAGCGGTTCGTTGAACGGCAACAGCATCAGCGTCCGTGCAATCAAAGTCAGGGGTGGCGAGGTCTTTGTGGGTGGCTTATTCACCACCGCCGGAAGCGTCACGGCGAATAACGTGGCTGGATGGAACGGCAGCGCCTGGTCCACGCTTGGTTACGGTGTGGATTACGCAGCGTTCGCGATCGGCACCACCGCCTCGGACGTCTATGTTGGCGGGAGTTTCACCAATGCCTACGACTCCCCAAGCGTCGGCTACACTGTCAACCGCATCGCCCGTTGGAATTCGTCCACCGGCTGGTGGCCATTGGGCACCGGCGTCAATGGCACGGTGAGTGCCATTTGCGTCCAGGGCAGCCTCGTCTATGTCGGTGGTTCATTTACGACGGCTGGAGGGAACACCGCCAATCGCATCGCCGTGTGGGACGGCGCGAACTGGTCGTCGTTGGGCACCGGCTCCGCCAATGGACTCGGAGGCACGGTGTCCGCCATTCTCGTGGATGGAACCAACGTTTACGTGGGCGGATCATTCACCACTGCCGGCGGCGCCACGGCGCGCGCCGTCGCCAAATGGAACGGAAGCAACTGGTCGCAGTTGGGACAGGGAATGTTTGCAACCAGCACGGCTTCCGTGGCGGCGCTCGCCAAGATTGGCGGTTATCTTTATGCCTCCGGACTTTTCACCAATGCCGGCGGCAGCGTGATCACCTGCGCCATTGCCCGTTGGGATGGCACCCAATGGGAGGCGCTCGGCAGTGGCATAGGCAATGACCTCTCTTCAGGCGTGGGGCGTGGCTTTGCACTGGCGGCCTGGAACAATGATCTTTTTGTGGGCGGCACCTTCGAAACCGCAGGTGTGATTGACGCCGGTTACATCGCGCGGTGGACCGATCAGATTGATTTCACGCCGCGTTCAACCATGCGGTTGCGTGACGCACAGATACTCCCCGGAAATGTTTTCAAGTTCCGGGCCACCGCAACCGAACACGCCGCTTATGTGGTCGAATACTCCCCGAACCTTGTCAACTGGGCATCCCTGACCACCAATAGCCTGTCCTCGCTGGATGTCACCAACTCCATGCCGGGCGTGAATGTGCGGACTTATCGAATGCGGGAAATCCCTTGAGACACAAGCCCGCAACCGTCGGTTGTGGGGGCAGTTGAACAAAGCAACCACATCGAGCACGGTCAAGCAAAGCGTGGCCGGAGGCATCGGATACAATCCCGCAAGTCATCATTTCCAAACCGGACCGGAATTTCTTTGTGACTTTTGTGCCTCTTTGCGGCTAAACTCGGCAATCCTTTATGGCCGGACTGATTGACCAAATTGAACCGCTCAAGCAAACCGCGCTTGCCGAACTCAAAAGCGCCGCCGATCTCGCCGCGCTCGAACAGACCAAGGGTGCGTGGCTCGGCGCCAACGGCAGGTTCACCGCGCTGATGAAACAGCTCGGCACGCTCTCGAAAGAAGAAAAGCCTGCCGCCGGCAAACTCATCAACACCGCCAAAATCGCTCTTGAGGCCGCACTCGCCGAACGCCGCGTTTAACTTGAACTCAAAGCCGCGTTGCCCAAGGAGCCGACCGACTTCACCCTGCCCGGCCGCCGCCGCGCCCTCGGCAAACTCCATCCGCTGACACAGGTGACCGAGGATATCGTGCGCAGCTTCCGCAAAATCGGCTTTGTCGTCGCTGACGGCCCGGAGATTGAGGACGAATATCATTGCTTCGACGCGCTCAACACTCCTGCCGACCACCCAGCCCGCGACACGCAAGATACGTTTTATTTGAGTCCCTCGCCCGCGGGAGCGGGAGAGGGTGGCGCGGCAGCGTCGGGTGAGGGTCGTGGGGGAAAACCATTTCTCCTCCGCACCCACACCAGTCCGGTCCAGATCCGCGTGATGGAGAAACAGCAACCTCCCATCCGCATCATTGTGCCGGGACGCGTGTATCGCCGCGACAACGCCGACGCCACGCACAACCCGACCTTCCAGCAGATTGAAGGACTTTACGTGGACAAAGGCGTCACCGTGGGCGATCTCAAGGGCACGGTGGAATTTGTTTTCAAGGAAGTGCTCGGCGAGGAGACCAAAATCCGGTTCCGTCCGCACTATTTCAGCTACACCGAGCCGAGCTTCGAGATTGATTTCAGCAACGCCCTTGTGAAAAAGCTGGGCAAGGACTGGCTGGAAATTGCCGGTTGCGGCATGGTCCACCCGGCGGTGTTTGAAAATGTCGGCTACGACCCGGAAATCTGGACCGGCTGGGCGTTCGGCTTCGGCATCGAACGCATCGCTATGCTCCGTTACGGCATCAACGACATCCGCCTCTTTTACGAAAACGACGTGCGGTTTTTGGAACAGTTTTAAATTTGGTGGGGCGAGACTCCGTCGAGCCCTGATTGAAGCTCCGTTAGGAGCGAAATATTTGTAGCGACCAAACAAAAATGGAAAAAGCTCCGTTAGGAGCGACATCGAAAACGAATGAACAACGCCGGTCAAAAAATTATGATTGCCGGAATATGCCGCCCCGACGGGGCTTGGCGGGTTAGTGGCGCGCTGGCTACAAAGATGTCGCTCCTAACGGAGCTTGGCGGCATCAACGACACGGCTCCTGAAACGGTTTGAATCATGTATCCTAGAACTTGGTTTGACACATATTGGCGCGGAACACTGAAACCAGAAGTGTTCGTGGTAATGTCGTTTGCAGATGAGTTCAATTCAGTCTGGGAAAACGCAATCAAGCCCGCGATTGAAAACGATTTGGAAGGCGGAGGAAAATACAAGGCTCATCGTGTGGATGTTACAATCCTTTCCGGCAGCATTGTCACAGAAATTTTTGATGGAATTGCTCATGCGACATTGATTTTCGCTGACATCTCAATGATGACGACTGAAGTTTGGAAAGGTCAACGAAATGGCAACGTGATGTATGAAATCGGGCTTGCCACAGCCATTAGGCCAGAAACGGACATGGTCATCTTCAAATCTGACAACGAAGACATCAACTTTGATTTACTTCAGATTCGGGTTCGCAAATATTCAAAAGATAACTTAAACGAGGCGAGGCAAACGTTTTCCAAATTTTTGAACGGTGCATTGGAAGCAAGAAAGAATGCGAAAAGTCAAATTACAAAATATACATGGTCATTACTTGACCAAGATTGTTTGAGTTTAATGCTCCAGCGAGGCGACTACACACCATTCGGCCAAAAATCTAACGCTGATATTGCAGAGCGACTTACAATTCGCCGGTTGTTGGAACTTGGAATTATTCAATGTGAACACACCGGTGGTTGCACTTACCATTATGTTTGGACTGATTTTGGTAAAGCGGTTACAAAAAACCCGAATTCGTCAACGACCCAAGTTTAATTTTTAGAAATGAAAGTCACCCTTAACTGGCTCAAACAATACGTTGATTTCGACTGGTCGCCCGAACAACTGGCGGAGCGGCTTACCATGCTTGGCCTCGAAGTCGAAGGAATGCAAAAGCTCGGCGGCGAGTTCGTGGGTATCGTCGTTGCCCAAATCCTCACGCGCGACCCCGTGCCCGGCTCGGACAAGCTCTCCGTCTGCAAGGTCAACGACGGCAAGGGCGAGCGCACCATCATTTGCGGCGCGCAGAACCACAAGCCGGGCGACAAGGTGCCGCTCATCCTGCCCGGCGCATCGTTGCCGCTGAAGCCCGGCGACAAGGAACCGTTCGTCATCAAGGAACGAAAAGTTTTTGGCATCACCAGCTACGGCATGATGTGTTCGCCGCAGGAACTCGGCCTGCCCGACAAGGTGGACGGCATCCTCATCCTGCCGGCGGACGCCAAAGTCGGCCAGCCGTTCGCCGAATATCTCGGCCGTACCGGTGGCGACGTGGTGTTTGATCTCGAAATCACGCCGAACCGGTCAGATTGGAACAGCGTCATCGGCATCGCCCGCGAAATCGCGGCGGTGACGGGCAACAAGCTGAAGATGCCAGACGTTTCGGAGGGCGGAGCTCCGCGACGCCCTGACTCCGAAGCAAATTTAGGGGCTCGTGGAACTCGCCCCTCCGAGAAAACTTCCGCACTAGTTTCCGTCCGCCTCGATGATCCTGATCTTTGCCCGCGTTACACCGCACGCGTCGTCAAGGGCGTGAAAATCGGGCCCAGCCCGGACTGGCTCCGTTCGATGCTGGAAAAAGTCGGCATCCGCAGCATCAGCAATGTTGTGGACGTGACGAATTACGTGATGATGGAAATCGGCCAGCCGTTGCACGCGTTTGATTATCATCTCATTGCCAAAGGCAAGGACGGCAAACCAACCATCGTTGTCCGCCGCGCGAAGGCCGGCGAAGAGTTTATCACGCTCGATGGCCAGAAGCACAAGCTCGGCACGGAGAACCTGCTCATCGCCGATGAGCAAAAAGGCATCGCGCTCGCCGGCGTCATGGGCGGTCAGAATTCCGAGATCAAGGACAACACCGTGGATGTGCTCATCGAGAGCGCGTATTTCTCGCCCACCAACGTCCGCCGCACGAGCAAGACCCTCGGCCTGCGCACCGACGCCAGCTACCGCTTCGAACGCGGCGCGGACATTGACATCAACGACTGGGCTGGCGCGCGTTGCGCGCAATTGATTCTCGAAACCGCCGGTGGCCAGCTCGCCGAAGGCCTCGTGGACGCCTACCCGAAGCCGGTCGAACCGATGCAAATCACGCTGCGGCATCACAAGGTGAACGAGTTGCTTGGCATCGAACTTCGCCCGGAGGAAATTGAATTTTACCTCAGCCAGCTTGGCCTCAAAATTGTCAATCGCAAGGCGCGCCCGGTTGGTGCGGGCGGCCCGCTGGAACCGGTAACGTTTCAAATCCCGACGTTCCGGGTGGACCTGAAACGCGAGGCGGATTTGACTGAGGAAGTCGCCCGCCTGCATGGCGTTGAAAAAATTCCGGCCACACCACCGCGCGGCGCGTTTGGCGCAAATGCATTCGACGCCGTACACAATCAAATTGCCGAAGCGCGGCGGATTTTGAGCGGGCTGGGCTTGAATGAAGCGCAGGGGCAAACGCTCGTGTCGAGTGCGGAATTCGGAACGCGGCCCGTCCTCCGCAGTAGCTCTGCTACGGAGGGTGGAAGTGCGGAATCCGTGATGCTGGCGAATCCGCTGAGTGCGGACATGGACGTTTTGCGGCCAAGCCTTCTGCCCGGCCTGATTCATTCGTTGCGGCACAACGTCAGTCACAAAAATTATGACGTGGCGTTGTTTGAAATCGGGCGGGTGTTTGCGAAAGGTGGGGACGCTTCGCCGAAGCGTCCGGACGGCTCGGCGAGCCGTCCCTACCAGGAAGAGCGCCGGGTGGCCATCGCCCTTACCGGCCAGCGTGCCCTGCCCTTCTGGAGCGGAGGCGAACGTGACGCCAAGTTTGACACCCATGATTTGAAAGGCGTGCTGGAGGAATTTTTCGACCAATTCGGTTTGCGCGGAATGACCTTTAGCCGCCGTCCTGATTCATCGGAACTCTTTCTCGAATCGGCCACAATTCAACTCGGCAAGCAAACGCTGGGCGAGTTCGGTTTGTTGTTGCCCGCCCTCGCAAAAAAATACGATTTGCGCGACGCCGTGCTGCTGGCGGAACTGAATCTGGACCCGCTGCTCGCGCGGCGAAACCCGGCCAAATCCTTCAAGCCGTTGCCTCAATTTCCGGCCATCCGCCGGGACGTGGCGATGATTGTGCCCGAAGCCACGACGCACGACGCCGTGTTGCAGGTGGTAAAGCAAACCAAACCGGTGAATCTGGAATCAGCAGAGTTATTCGACGTGTTTCGCGGCAAAAACGTGCCGGAAGGACAAAAGAGCCTGGCCTATGCGTTCACCTATCGCGCTGCGGACAAGACATTGACTGATGCCGAGGCAAACGCCGCACACGCCAAAGTCGTGGAAGCGTTAAAGTCTCAGTTGAAGGCGGTCGTGCGGGAGTAACCCAACCGTTTTAACGCGGCGATAACTGGCAGGCGGGATGCATGGATTGCCGGCATCCTGCAAATCTGGATTGAAAGTCACTTCTCGGAGGGCTACAAGGAGTTGACACGTTTAATCACAAACCACAAAGGGAACACTTATGAGCATCAAAATTTGCCGCAGAGTCGGTGCCAGTATCGCGTTGTGCCTGACGGGCCTTTGGGCTGGGACCACAACGGCGGAAGCGACGCCGGCAACCAATTACCAAGGTGCCGATGCCATTCTTCGCCAGGCGGCTGAAAGCAGCAACCAACCGAAATCAAAGGAGGAAAAATCCTCTCCGGCGGCACAACTGCGCGCGGATTTGAAGGCTTTCAAGCAACAGTCCGGCAGCCTGGCGCCGGCGGAAGCGGCGAAACAATGGCTGGCGCTGACAGACCGTCTGCTGCAACTAAACGAGACGCCCGCCAATTACGGCCAACAGGGCGGGATGGCCAAATCCCTTCAACCGGAGGAATTAGTCGAGGCGCTGCCGCCACCCGCGAGTTGGGCAGAACTGGCCAAGGCCATTGAAGCGCGCCCGGCGGGCGAAGGCGCACAGGTGTTGCAGGGGATTGGCTTGCGGTTGCTGGCGCACACCCTTCTGGGTGACACGACCAAGCGGCGGGAAGACATCGCTGCCTTGGAAGCCCTCGCTGCCAAGGCCAAAACCCGGCAGGCCTACTTTTACAATTCCCTGTTTGAGGAACTAAGCAGTTCCCTCATGGCCACAATGGACAATCCCGATGCCGTGCTGCAGGCATTGGGCCGGAAACTGGCGGCCCAACAATCCGAGGACAGCTTTCGCTATCAATCCAGCCTCCAAGTCCCGGACCTTGTTCCGCTGGTCGGACCGGAAAAGGCCGAGGCATTTCTCCGGCGCGCCCTGGTCAAATCCACAGCCCAACTGAATATTGACGCCGGCACAGCCACCGACAAGCTCGCGCAGAAACTGGCGCTGGAATTGATCAGCGAATTGAAAACACCGCAGTGGTCGCTGGTCAATTCGCTGGAGTCGGTGGACTTGTATGAAGCGATAGAAAAACGCTTTGCCAAACCCGAAACCAATGAACCCCCGGCAGCCGTTTCCGATATGCCTTCAGTGTCACTTCCGACCGATTCTTTCGGCGACTATGAAAAGAAGAGCGCCCGGATTTATTATCTGCTTGGCCTGATTGCCCATGGGCGCACGGCTGATGCCGTGGCGGTTGCCAGACAGTTTGAGAAGGAAAACGACGCTTACTTCCCGAATGAAGTCGTCCGGCAGATGGAACGCGCCGGTTTTGTCAGCCAGCTCAATGGTTTTTTCCATGAACTGTTGCAGCAAAATCCGGATCTGCCTTTTTGGGAGGAGTATGTGCAGGTGGCGGCACACGCGGGTCAAACCGCGGAAATGGTCAAGCTGGTCCAGACTGCTATTTCCAAGTCCGGCCTGAGCAAAGGCAAACGGCTGCATCTGCAACAATTGTTGTACCAGGCGTTGCTGGCCAACGACGAAGTCGAGGCCGGGGTGGCCCAACTTCGCCGTTTGATTCAAACCAATG
>Ga0187878_1004107_pt1 | contig 11465 bp, 9 predicted proteins | sample June2016WEW_17_1_FD_132979 | JGI IMG/M metagenome (GOLD analysis project Ga0187878, IMG submission 132979) | Peatland microbial communities from SPRUCE experiment site at the Marcell Experimental Forest, Minnesota, USA - June2016WEW_17_150 | ecosystem: Environmental > Terrestrial > Soil >...
CCGGACCCTTTGGAACCTCGACCCGTGCATGGCTGCGCTGGTAGTCCGCTACGAATGCCTCCAGTGCCCCCGTCAGGACCGGCTCCTCTCGCTTGCTGCGCACGCAGGCTCCCTGGCACAGCTGCTCATGCGGGCAGACCCGGCCGCAGATTTCCGGCAGCGAGCTGGTCCGGCGATAGATGTCCGCGGCTTGCAGGAACTTTCCCTGCTCGATTAGCAGGAGCGCCGCGGAGATATCATTGTGGCCGGGGCAGGCTTCCGAGCACGGAGCAGGATCGGGACAGTGAATACATCGCATGGCCTCGCGCTTGGCGCGCTCCTCGTCCAGCGGAAGAAAAGTCTCACCAAAATCGAGAAGCCGCTCCGCAACGGGACGAGTCGGCAAATCCTCGAACGGGATCTTCATGCGGGCCTTGCGATCAATGACAAGACCTTCGCCGGGCATGTCGGGCATTGGTGCTCCTTCAGGGCAATCGGGAAGAGCCAGGACCGAGCCTGAGGCGCAGCCGCTTGGCTCCCGGCCGCGCAAGGCGGGTCATCTATGGATCCCAAACGCAGTCTAATGGTCGAATTCGAGAGGGGTGAGGGCATGAAATCACCTATCGCAACGATAATCATCACCCGGCCGAAGGAAGAGTATCACTCAGCCGGGTTGGCCCATGAGCCGCGCCTCCCGTTGGGCGGCGGTTTGGAGACCCAAGCCTCAAGCGCGTGCCTGCCGATGCGGTGTGAACTGGGTGTCTCTCGTCGTACAAAGCCGACTCGCGTCGAGCCACGCTTCGGGTCCCTTACGGGAGCATGCCTCGCCTGCCGTCATCCGAGAGGACGACAAGCCCGAAGGTCACCCACGATCTAACCTGCATTGCCCACCAGGGATCAGGTGAGCGAGAGGCGCTCGCGGATTTGTTCGGGCAGGATCCGCGCGCCTCCATCGATTTGGCCTTTCGGCTCGTGGGCGACTCGGACCCGTCCTTCAACTTCACCTGGAGTGCCCGGGTCTCCCTGCCGAGCCGAAAGCCACCAAGCCGTCGCGCCCCGCTCCATCGGGAACCAGTGCCAACCCTGGCCGCAGTTCACGGGTCCACACACCGAAAAGGAGAGGAAATCCGCGCTGGGGACCAGGAGGGCCGGTCGAACGAAGAGATCCTCCAAGCGCGGGGACACCTTTTGTGCCCTGCAGACCCGCCCTCTCGCGGGACGATCCCCCTCCTCTGGCTGTCGCCGGGCCAGGGCCCAGGGGCGGCGCAGCGCAATGGCGTCCCTTAGTTTCTTCTCCCATCCAGCCGCGGAGATGTACAGACACCCAGGCCCCGTTGGGGATGCAACCCTTCCAAGCCTTAGCAGGCCATCTTTCTCGGAACGCCCAGCGGTCATCACAAGGCAATCCAAGATGAAGCGCCAGCTTCATTCGTCTGCCGATATAATGACATCCTGGCGATCGAGGCCGGATTGTGGAAGCAGAGCCTCAATCGAGCAGACGGAGGTTACCGATAAGGCGTCTCGACCATGGCCCCCCTCCGCAAGCCTTCGCACCCGCATTCGAAACCTCGCCGATTGAGATCGCTCGCAACCCTTGCGATCCTCGCCCTTCTGCTCCTGGGCGGATGCGGCTATGCCGGTGCGCACTGGGCTGAGATCGGGGCGCTGGGAGCAGACTGGCTGCGTTCCTTCCTGGGCGATCAAACGGTCTCGCGCATGGAGGTGGTCCTGTTCAAGGTGGAGGACGATATCCGCCTGGCCGAGTACTCCCTGGGTCTGTCCTCAGCCGCGGCCCCCTGGACCCCGGCACCCCTCGCGGTCGGGGCGACCGGGCCTACCCCCACCGCCGATGTGGCCAGCGAAACCGCCGTCGCCCCGTCTCTCTCCCCAACTCCGCCCATCCTCTCTACTTCCACTCCGAGCCCAACCCAGGAGCCAACCGCCACCCCTCCCTATTGGCCGCTCGCCTCGAGGCCCCCGCTGGGCCACCTGGCGGGGGAAGGTGAGTGGTCCCCCTACTTGCTGGGCGCCTCGGGAACGGTCTATTCCGACCGGGCCTATTTCCAGCCCGACCCCACGCGGCCCTACGTTGTCGTGAGGGTGGTTGCCTTCGACTTGGGAACCACTCGCTTGCACTACGTGGTTGGCACTCAGGAGCCGGAGTCCAATGTGCCCTTGAAGCGACTGGGAGAGATTGCCCCCTCGGACAAGGTCCCCGGCGTCCTGCTGGCAGCATTTAATGGCGGCTTCAAGGGGCGCCACGGCAACTTCGGGGTGATGGTCGACGGCACCACCCTTTTGCCCCCCCGAGATGGGATGGGAACCGTGGTTCTCAATGCGGATGGACAGGTGAGAATCGATCAGTGGGGGCGGTTCCCCCTGAGCCCGGATATCGCCGCCTGGAGGCAGAACGGCCCGCTCATTGTCAACCGGGGCGAGGTCAACCCAGAGGTCGACCTGGTTTCCTTCGATGTGTGGGGAACTCTCCTGACCGGCAAGACGCTCACCTGGCGGTCTGGCCTTGGGCTGAGTCGGGACGGCCATGTGCTTTACTATGCCGCCGGCCCCAGTCTCACCCTGCGCGGCTTGGCCAGCACCCTCAGCGCGGCGGGTGCGTACAATGCGCTTCAGCTCGACATAAACAACTACTGGGTGGAATTCGTCAGCATTCGGGCAGTGGGGACCCGCTTTTTCGCCTATGCGCTCTTTCCCGAGATGAGCGAGAATGAGGGCCGCTATCTCGGCCAATCCATACGCGATTTTTTCTACGTCACGACGGACGAGGGCTAGCTAGGGAACTCGCGGGAGCCGGCACCCTTACTTGGCTCCCCCAGGGACACGAGACGGGAGAGCCGCCCGGCCGCGGGCCGTAGGCTTACTCGCTGGCCAGAGTGGCGGCGCGCAATCGCAGTTTCGAATCTACTTGCTCAACCCGGAACACAGGTTGGTGCTTCTCGTGGGCGCAGATCACCCGCGCCCCCCGTTCCACCGACCAAGCCTGCCAGCGTCGCTTGCTGCGCAGGGTCTCCAGCGGCTCGGCATCGTAAGCGGTCAGCCAGTTCAGGTGGGCAAAGTGAGCGGCCAGCGAGGCCAAGTCGCCCGTAAAGAGAACCGGCGTAGCGAGCCCTTCCACCAGCACGCTCTGGTGGCCGCGGGTGTGGCCGCGGGTTACGACGCAACTGACCTCGCGGGTCGCCCGAGTATCGCCGTGAAGCAGATGCATCCGCCCCTCGCTGACCAAGGGCAAGAAGTTCACGGCAAAGTAGGTGTTGCATGTCCGTTCGTCCGGAAAAGAGGCTTGGGCCCATTCCAACCTCTGCACCCAGTATTCTGCCCGTGGGAAGGTCGCCACAGGGCTTCCTGCTTCCATTCGGGTGTTGCCGCCGCAGTGATCAGCGTGCAGGTGAGTATTGATGACCAGATCAACATCCTCAGGAGACGTTCCCAGCCGATGCAGTCCCTCCAGCAAGCTGCCTTCGGGACGCTCGAGTCCCCATTGCGCCAAGGCGGCCTCATCGAGTTTGGTGCCCAACCCCGTTTCCACGAGTATGGTCTTCGCCTCGGAGCGAATGAGCAGCGATCGCAGGACCATCGGGATCTGCCCCCAGTCCTCCTGCGGCAAAGTCCTTTGCCAGAGGGTGGGCGGCACGAGGCCGAACGGTCCGCCCGGATCCTGGCGCACGACCCCATCGTTCAATAGGTAAAGCTCGGGTCTCTCCCTCATCGCCTCCACCGTTCCCGCCCCTCGCGACCAGCGATTCCAGCCGCCCCGTTCTGTCTCCACCCCCGTCTCGGGAAGTCTTTTTCCTTCCTATTCCTCTGCGAGAATATGGCGGATGTGATCGTAATGCTGGCGCTCGTGCTCGAGGAACCGCCGCAGCACTTTGCGAGCGGTCCAGATCTCTCCCCATGGCGCGCGGTTGACCCGCTGAAATTCTTTCTCATCCAGGCTCTCGAGCCTCTGGACCGCCAGAATGCGGACCTGCGCCAGCTTCGTCAATGGGTCGGAGGGCCATCGCCCCAGCCGCTTGCGAAAATGCATGTGTGCCGTCGCCAGCTGTCGCAGGGCCTCGTCGCGTCGGTCACGCTCCGCTGACGGCGCCTCGAGCCCAAGGACCTTCCCGGAGCCCCGCAACCATCCGGCCAATTGCAGGCCGAGTTCCAGGAGTTGATTGATCCCACGATTCAGATCTTCCCGGCCGAAAGGGAAAAGGTCCGATTCCACGGTTTCATTCCCGCGCCAGCAAGGATCGGGACGGGGGACTCCGGGGTCGCCCCCAGGCAGTCTCCAGCTCCAGCGCTCGGCGCAAGGCTTTGCGCGCAGTCCATTCCTCGCCCAGATAGGAAGCCGCCGCGGAGAGCTCGTCCTCGGCCAGGCCGCGCAGCCGGTCGATCAATAGGGACCGGGTCCCGGAGGCTGCCCCAGCGGGATCTTCGGGAAGGGGGATCAATCGGTCCAGGTACCAGCACTCCGCGATTGAGACATGCTCGATGATCTGGGCCACCTTCCAGCCATCCGCCGGCCCGCAGTCCATCTCCTGCTGGCTTAAGCCCCTTGCCAGTCAGCCAAAACGTTCTCGCGCCAGCGCCATTCGCATGAGCAAGTGCTGCAGTTCGTCCCGGGTCAGAGGCACAAGATCTTCGGGGAAAACGTCCTCAGCAATCGGGTCCAGCTCAATGGGAAGGCTCAGGTCGAGGGAGGGTACGGGGAGGAGATTGGCTTTCAGAAAGAGGATCTCTTCCTGGAGCACCTCCAGGGCTTGGGCGACGGCCCTCTCCCAGTCGGGATGCATCGCGTTGACCCCGGGCAGGGACGGGACGTGGGCCATAAATCCGCCCTTCTCGGAATCACGATAGACATAAACTCTGGTGGGTTCCATCCGCACCCTAGAGATCAGAGGCTCGGGTCCGCCGTCCCAACGCCGGGAAGGGAGACAATCTAATGCCGGTGTCTCCGCCGCTTGTGAGGAGGGGCTCCGCCCGGGGATCCGGCTGATCCCGCCGTCTGCTCCCCACGGGCGGCTTCTGCGGCAACGGCTGGCTCCCGCTCGGCGGCTTGCGCCCCAGCGCGGTCCGCCGCCAGGTGGCAATCCTTATACTTCTTGCCACTGCCGCACCAGCAAGGATCATTCCTGCCCAGCACGCGGCCGCCTCCGCCCTGGCCACCGGTGGATTCCTGCGGCGCACTGGGCGGCGGCAAGAGGCGAAGGCGAAACAGTCTCGAGACGACCCCGGCGCGAACCTGGACCAAGAGCTGTTGAAACATGTCGAAGGCGCGGCTCTTGTACTCCACCAGAGGGTCTCGTTGGGCATAGGCTTCCAGACCAATCGAGGTGCGCAGTCCTTCCATCGAGGTTAGGTACTCGACCCAGAGCTGGCCGACAGTCGTTAACATCAGCTCGCGTTGGGCCTGCGTTAGGGCCGCTGCTCCCAAGCCCTGGATCGCCGCCTGCCGTGTGGTTTCGGGCCACTCGCGCAAGACCCTTGTTTCCAGGTCCTTTTCCTCGACGGGCACCTGCTCCAACTCCCGCCGGATGGATTGCCTCAGATCGGGAGCCAAGGTATCCAGGGAGTGTTCTCCGAAGCGCTGCCACAGGGTGAGACCCCATTCCTCCTGCAGGGCGTCCAGTGCCTCCAGGAGGGTCCCCGTGACCTCCTCTTGAATCTCTGGACCGGCTCGATCCTCTAGCAAGGAAGCGGCCAAGTAGACCCAGGTGAAGCGCCCGGCCGTCACGGAACGACGCTGATGAGTTCGGGCGTCGAAGACGGTCTGCGAAGTCAGGGGCAGTTGAACCAGCGCGCGCAGCTGGTCGTTGAGGCCGGTGGGGGAGGGATTCAGCGAACTGAGTTCAGAGTGGACTTCCTGGAGCACGCGTTGGCGCCGGGCATCCAGCGTCGATTGCAGATGCCGGCGCAGGTTCTCCACCGCCTGATCCAGATCCGGGGAGGGCGCCGGCAGGCGATCGGCCGTGAGCCCGGTTCGCCGCTGCACCCAGGAGAGGAGCTGGGTTCCGGCGCGTGACCACACCGCCTTCTCCACGAGTTCGAGCAGATCTCGCTTAAGGTCCTCGACCGCCTCCGCGCGCATGTGCTCTTTGGGAAGGAGGCGCGCGTCGATGCTCACCACCTGGTTCACCGCGTCGGCCAGCGCCTGAGGCGAGATCTCGCGATCCCCTTCTCGGGCCTCTACCTCCACCCCCTCCACGGCGGTTTCCGCCGCCTGGCGGCGCTCGCGGACCTGCTCCTCCGCGTGTTGCCCGACCCGCTCCGCTTGCTCTTCGAACGCGCGCAGCAGGTGTTCCCCTTCGAGCTGCATGGCCCGGCCTGCGAACTCCTCCATTCCCAGCGAGAAGCTCTGGCTGGCGGGTTGCGACAGGGCTGTGTGGATCAGCTTCAGCGAATAGGAAGGGAAGATCCGGCCCTCATTCAGAAGCAAGGAGGGCTGGGTCTCGTCCAACCAAGCCAGCAGGCGCCAGGGGCCCTCCGCATCGTGCCGGGCGTCCTGCACGCGAGCCCCCACCTCGTTCTCGAGCATCGAGCGAATATCCTCGCTCAGGTCTTCTTTCTCAAAGATGCGATCGCGTTGGGCGTAGATCTTGTTGCGCTGGGTGTTGAGGACGTCATCGTACTCAAGCAGGTGCTTGCGCACATCAAAGTTCGCGCCCTCGACGCGCGTCTGGGCTTGTTCAATCAGCCGGCTGACCAGATTGGAGGCCAGCGGAACCGCATCATCGATCTTGAGGCGCTGCATCAAATCGGAAACCTGAGAACCTCCAAATCGGCGCATCAAGTCGTCTTCGAGGGAGAGATAGAACCGCGACGAACCCGGGTCCCCTTGCCGCGCGGATCGGCCCCGCAACTGATTGTCAATGCGCCGCGCCTCGTGGCGCTCGGAACCCAGAATGTGCAGGCCGCCCAATTCGCGCACCCGACCCTCTTCCCTCATGTGCTTGAGGAAGTACTCCACTTCTCCCGCGTAGATTCCGGATTGGTCCGAGTTAAACGCCTGCAAGGATTGACGGCGTTGCTCATTGGTCAGGTCGTAGGGATCCTCCACCCCATTCCGCCGAAGAACGCGGTTGACCCCGGCCAGGACCTCCTCGGCCAGCTCGCCTCCCAGTTTAATGTCGACCCCGCGGCCGGCCATGTTGGTCGCAATGGTGACGGCTCCAAAGGCGCCGGCTCCGGAAATGATCTGGCTTTCCTCGGCGTGTCTTTTCGCGTTGAGCACCTGATGCGCAATGCCCCGTTGGAGGGCCTCCAGCAGCCGTGCCTGAGCCAGCTCGGGCAGATCCAGGACCCGGGCCAGGCGCAGGAGGTTCTCCTCCGCCTCCGGGTTCAGGGACATTTCCAAGGGGCGGGCCAGGGGGCGCAGGATCGCAGGAGTCAGCGCATTGAGCGGCTGATTCAGGACGAGCAGCTCTTCGAGCAAACGGCCGTCCTCCTGCAAGTTGTTCTTTTCGAACCAGGTATCGCGCAGGAGCAGGGTCAGGGCCAGGCGGCGCAGCGGTTCGGCGTGCAAACGCTCCGAGAGATTCTCCGAGCGCTCCACGGAGGTCGTGCCCACCAGCACCGGGCGTCCGACGGCGTGCATCTGCAGGATCTCGCTTGAGATGGCCCGCAGCTTGACTTCCTCCGTGCGGTAGACCACGTCCGCATAATCCCTGCGCTTCCAGAAGACGGGGACCTCTGGTTGCTCCTTGCGGCCGTAGCGGAAAAAGCGATTGCCGTCTTCCTTGTAGGGGACCTCGATGAGGTCCGATTCGGGCAGGCTGGCCACATACTCGAGGTTGGTGGGGATGGGCACGACGTCGAGCTTGTAGATTTTGCTGAACTCCTCGGACTCCGTGACCGCCGTGCCGGTCATGCCAGACAGCTTGTCATACAGGCGGAAATAGTTTTGCAACGTGATGGTCGCGTAGGTGACGTTCTCGGGCTGGATTTCCAACCCCTCTTTGGCCTCGACCGCCTGGTGGAGCCCGTCCGACCAGCGGCGACCGTGCATCAACCGCCCCGTAAACTCGTCCACGATGATGACCTGGCCGGCCTGGACCAGGTAGTCCCGGTTGCGCTTGAAGAGGAACTCACTCCGCAGGGCTTGCTGCAGGTTTCCCACCAGCCTGGCCTGCTCGGGGGTGACATCCTCGGGACGGTCGGGATCCCGGAGCGGGAAGCCGAGCAGCTGTTCCACATGCTCCTCGCCGACCTCGGTCAAGGTGACCGTTCGGTCCCGCTCCTCGATTTCATAATCCTCGGGGCGCAGCTGGCGCACGACCTGCGCCATGCGCTGGTATTCTTGAGGATCCAGCGCCGCAGGGCCGGAGATGATGAGCGGAGTGCGAGCTTCATCGATGAGGATATTGTCAACCTCGTCGACGATCACGTAATGGCGCGCCGATTGCACGCGCTCCTCCCGGCGCAGAGCCAAGTTGTCGCGCAGGTAGTCGAACCCAAATTCATGGTTGGTCCCATAGGTGATGTCCGCGGCGTACGCCTCGGGTCGGTCCACCATGCGCAGTTGATGCACGTCCTCTTGAGGGGAGGAGTGCGAGGGATCGTACACAAAAGCCTTGTGGGCGTTGTCGGTCCGCGCCGCTTCCTGGAGCACCCCCACGCTCAGGCCCAGCGAGGTGTAGATCGGGCCCATCCAGCGCGCATCCCGGCGGGCCAGATAATCGTTGACCGTGACGAGATGGGCTCCTTTCCCCGCCAGCGCGTTGAGATAGAGCGGCAGGGTGGCGACCAGCGTCTTGCCCTCGCCCGTTCGCATTTCCGCCACGCGGCCTTGATGCAGGACCATCCCGCCGATCAGCTGGACGTCATAATGCCGAAGACCCAGCGTCCTCTGGGCTGCCTCGCGCACCGCCGCAAAGGCTTCAGGGAGAAGATTATCGAGGCTCTGGCCCTCGGCCCGTTGGGCCCGGAATTCGTCCGTTTTCAGCCGGAGCTCGGCCTCGCTCAAACGGCGAAAATCGGGCTCCAGCGTGTTGATGCGCTGAACCAGTTGGCTGTATTGCTCGATGTCTCGACGGTTGGGATCCCCGCCGACCAAACGAACGAGCGACCTGAGCATACTTTTCTAGAGCCCCCTCGAGAGCGAGAGAATGTTCGGTGAATGGACCGGAGGCGGGATCGACGCAGCAATCCGGGGTTCGGGGTACTCCGGCTTACTCGTTAAACATCTCTCCCACACTGCGCCCCTCATGCGCGCGGCGGATCACCTCCCCCAGCAAGGGCGCAACGGAGAGCACCACCAGTCGATCGCCCAGACCGGCTCGCTGCGAGGCGAGCATCGGGATGGTGTTGGTCGTGACGATCTGCTTGACCGGCAAGCGAGTCAAGCGCTCGGCCGCATCCGCCGCAAAAACGGGGTGCACGAAGCACAGGTAGACGTCCCGGGCCCCGTGAGCCTTGACCAGTTCAACCGCCTGGACCACGGAGCCAGCGGTGGCGACCTCATCATCGACCACGATCACATCGTGGCCGGCCACCTCGCCGACGATTGTGAGGGCTTCCGCGGAAGGATCGTTGCCCCGGCGTCGCTTCTCGATAAAGGCCATGCTACTGCCCAGCTTGGCTGCGAAATTGCGGCCCTTTTTCGAGTATCCCAGGTCGGCCGCGACAATGACCGGATCGTGTAGCCTCCCCTGCTGCTCAAGGAAGTAGCCGCTGAGCATGTGGAACGCGGTCAGCGCGTCCCCGGGAATTGAGAAGAAGCCCTGGATTTGGCCGGCATGCAGGTCCAGGACCATGTAGCGATCTGCGCCCGCGACCTGGATCAGGTCGGCCACCAGTCGCGCCGTGATGGGCACCCGCGGCTGATCTTTCTTGTCCGATCGCGCATAGCAAAGATAGGGGATCACGGCGGTGATCCGGCCCGCCGAGTCTAGCTTCAAGGTCTGCAGGGTGATCAGGAGTTCCATCAGATTGCGGTTAACCGGGGAGGAAGTCGTCTGGATGATGTATACGTCCTGGCCTCTCACGCTCCTGCGGAGGCGCACGAACACATTCTCGTTAGGAAACTCGATGACCTCGTGATCACAGATGGGCTCATTCAGGTAGCTCGAGATCTCTCTCGCCAACTCTTTTGAAGCCGTGCCTGCAAGAAGCTTGATTCCGCTGTACATGTTCACCTCGGCTCCCGGTCGGGGTTCGCCCCCCGCTTCGCCCATTCTTCCTGCAACAAGGAGTACAGGCGAACGTCACGGTAAGTCCCCCTGCGGAACTCGGCCTGGCGCAGGCGTCCCTCCAGCACAAAACCGACCTTCTCGTACGTGCGCTGCGCCCGGGGGTTGTCCTCAAAGACCCGCAGGTAGACCCGACGCAGGTTCAAGGTGTCAAAGGCGTGCTCCAGCAGGAGGCGCATGACCTCGGTCCCAAGCCCTTGGTTCCAGTATCGCTTCTCGCCGATCACAATCCCCACTTCCGCGCTCCGGTTGCGCCAGTCAATGCCGTGAAAGCCTGCCGAGCCGATGTGCTCCCACTGATCTCGCCCCGTGCGGACCTCGATGGCTTGCGGCTGCTCGTCGGCCGGACGCTGGAGGATCCCCTCAAACCAGCGCTCCTCCATGGCCAGGCTCATGCCCAAGTGCATCCGCAGGCCGGCCCGCACCTCCGGATCGGCAAACCAGCGCACGAAGCGTGGCAGATCCTCGCGCTCAATGGGTCGAAGGCGAACCCGCTCCTCAGAGATCATCGCATCCAGCCCCTTCCTCGGCTCACAGCCTCTCGGTTCCGTGCTGACGAAATAGAATCTCGATCGCCGCAGCGGGTGAAATCTCTCGGCTCGCGACCCGGCTCACCATCTTCTCGAAAAGGCCGTCAGGTTGCAAGGTACGCCAATCATCGGCAAGGCGATCCCTCACGCGGTCCTCAATCTCGGCCGAAATCCTCTCCCGTTCACGGACCGCCCACATCCCGGACCCTCGCAGATAGTCGCCATGCCGAAGAATTTGTCGGGCAACCTCCTCCACCCCCTCTCCGGAAGAAGCCACGGTGCGCAGCACCGGCGGATCCCAGGCTCTTCCGGGATCCATCCCGTGGGCCGGAGGCTTTCCGCGCGGTGCCATGGCCAGCGCCGTTTCAAGGATCTGCAGGGCACTGTCCGCACCAGGCAGGTCCGCTTTGTTCACGACCAGGAGGTCGGCGATTTCCAGCACCCCGGCCTTGATGGCCTGGATCTCATCGCCCAAGCCGGGGGCCTCCACCACCATCGTAGTGTGGGCGTGCCGAGCAATTTCCACTTCGGCTTGGCCAGCCCCGACCGTTTCGACCAGGATGATCTCGAAGCCCGCGGCGTCCAGCCCCTGGATCACGCCAGCCGTGGTCCGCGCAAGGCCCCCCAGAGATCCGCGGGAGGCCATGGATCGCACGAAGACCCCCCTGTCCCCGGCCAGATCACGCATGCGGATGCGATCGCCCAGGAGTGCCCCCCCCGTGAAAGGGCTGCTTGGGTCGACCGCCACAATGCCTACCGTCCGCGAACC
>Ga0187878_1004108_pt1 | contig 11465 bp, 6 predicted proteins | sample June2016WEW_17_1_FD_132979 | JGI IMG/M metagenome (GOLD analysis project Ga0187878, IMG submission 132979) | Peatland microbial communities from SPRUCE experiment site at the Marcell Experimental Forest, Minnesota, USA - June2016WEW_17_150 | ecosystem: Environmental > Terrestrial > Soil >...
CAGCACCAGTCGGCTCCGTTTCCCACGCGCATCCAGATTTCACCTGCGGGAGAACCGGCCAATCCCAACGTGCATCCGCTGGTCCGATGGTGGGAGGACATTATCGGGCCGGTGGCGGCGAAAGGCCTGGAGGAGCAAGGGCTCCCGGGATCCATCCTGGGCACATTTCTCGACTTCTACTACGCCGGTTCCGTCTCTTCCAGCGCCGAGGAGCACAATATCGCCGCACTGCTGACGGAAACCGCGACCGGCGCCGGTTACGCGACGCCCCGCAGCGATCGGCCGGCCGATTTTGACCGCCTGGCCGGCATGCCCGGCGTCTACAAAGATCTGATCCCGGGACAGTACTATCCAAGCCCATGGAAAGGCGGGGCATGGCACTTTGACGATCAGGTCAAATACAACCTGGTGGTTTCAAAAACGCTGCTGGAACTGGTCGCAAACAACCGGTCCAACCTGCTGTTTGATGCATGGAAGATGGCGACTGACAACATCGAGCGCTTCAAGAGCGAACCACCTTACGGCTGGATCATTTCGGCCGCGCAACGTGACCCGAACACCACCGCGCTGATGCTGGACCGCTTCCTCCTGGAAAGCCTGGAAATCTATCAGGCAGACGCGGCCTTTACCCACGAGGGCATTTCCTATCCCAAAGGTTGCTACATCATTCCGACGCGCCAGCCGTATGGCCTTTGGGCGAAGAGTCTGCTCGAGCGGCAGGAATTTCCGGACCTGCGGAAATACCCGTACCTCTGGCAGGCCAAGTCCAGGCCTGACCGTTTCTTTGACGATGCGAAGGGCGAAGAAATGCTGCCGCCGCTCGTCCCCTTTGAAAACGCGGGCTGGACCATGCCGCTGCTGATGGGGATCGACAGCCGGTTGATGAGCAAGCCGCTGAACGTGGCCATGCATCAGGTGGACAAGGTGGCGCCGCCGGCCGCGTCCTTGACGGGTACGGGACCGCAGGTCGTTTTTTCGCACACCGACAACAATTGCTTCAAAGCGGTGAATCGGATCCAAAAGGCCGGCGGGAAGGTGAGCGTGTCGCTTGCCGAGTTCACGTTGTCCGGAGCGAAATACCCGGTGGGCACATTCATTGTTGATGCGGCCAGCGTGCCCGCGGCGACGCTCAAGGAGATTGCCGGCGGAACCCAGGTGCCGATGGCGGCCGGGCAGGTTTCAGTGAGGGCCAACCTGCTGGCGAAGCCTCGGATCGGCATCTACCTCTCCTGGGTTGCCAACATGGATGGGGGCTGGATGAGCTTTCTGTTCGACCAGTACGAATTCCCCTACACCGAACTGAGAGACGGCGACATGCGGGCCGGGAATCTGCGGGAGCGGTTTGATGTGATCATCCTGCCCGATCAAAGTCCGGATTCGATCGTCAAGGGCCACGCCAAGGGAATGATGCCGGATGATTACGTCGGCGGCATGACACAGGAAGGAGTGGAACACCTCATCGATTTCGTGCAAGGAGGCGGCACGCTGATCTGCAACAAGGCCTCATTCGACCTTGCTGTCGGATTGTTCCACTTGCCGGTTAAGAATGTCCTGCGCGGCCTGCCTCAAAAGGAGTTTCTCGTGCCGGGGTCCATCCTGCGTGTGGACTACGATGCCGGCAACCCCCTGGCGTACGGGATGGAAGAAAAAGGATTCGGCTATGTTTCGGACGCTCATGCATTCGACCTGCTGCCCGAAAAACCGGCCGGGGACAGGAAGATGACGGAGCCCGCGCTGAGAGTCGTCGCCAGGTTCCCCGATGAACCGCTGCTGAGCAGCGGCTTCCTCGTGGGCGAGAAATATCTTCAGGGGAAGGCTGTCGTGCTCGAGGCCTCGGTAGGTCAGGGCCGGGTCGTGCTGTTCGGACTCAACGTCGTGAACCGCGCCCAGTCCAACGCGACCCACAAGCTGTTGTACAACGCCATATTCTGCATCGGTGGGCAACTCGGCAACCTGCTGGAGAATTGAGGGCAGCCTGGGTGAATCCCATGGCCATTTCTCGGAACAGTGTTAAATGCGCTTGGGGCGGACTTCACAACGCACCTAAAGGTCATGCTTCCTCTGGGAGGCGATCTTCGGGGTCGGTATCGGGATCGCAATCCTAGTCGCAGCCGGTCTTGCTAGTCCGCAAAACCCGATAGCGACTGCGATTGCGACTGCGATCCCGATATCGACCCCGACGCTGTTAGCTTTCTGCTTCTAACTTCGGATCAGAGGGAGCCCGCCATGGGGCAGCATGGGACTGTGCTCCCTTTGCGTCCCTCTATGCCTTAAGGATCCAATGGAACCTGAACCAGCCGCTGCAAAATCCTATGGGATCTACCCTGGTTGGAGGATGGTTGTCGCTACAGGAATCCTCAGCAGCCTCGGGTTCGGCTTCTACACGAACGGCCTGTCCGTTTTTTTCAAAGATGTGTCTTCGGACGTGGGATTGAGCCGGGCCATGACATCGTTTGCCGCCGGGTTTGGGCAGCTCGAGGGCGGAGTCATGTCTCCGCTCACCGGTTGGCTTGCCGATCGATTCGGGCCCAGGTGGGTGATATTCGCCGGCATATGCATCACCGCCACCGGCGTGGCCATGATGCGCTTCATTGTCTCTCCGTGGCAGTATTTCGTAGCCTGGGGTTTACTCGCCGGCATCGGGGTCACCATTGGATTTACCATCGCAGTCGACAAGACGGTTACGAACTGGTTTGTGCGCAAACGGGGACTCGCACTGAGCATCAAATACGCCCTCCTGGGCATCGGCACCGTAGTGCTGTTGCCGGTTGTCGCCCACCTCGTAGCCGGCTTCGGCTGGAGGACAACGTGCCTGATGTGGAGCCTGGTTCTGTTCGCATGCGCGCCACTTACGCTCATGGTGATCAAACAGGAGCGTCCCGAGCACTACGGACTCCTCCCTGACGGTGCTGGAATAACGCCGGGGCGTGAATGTAAACCCAGATCTCCTGCGTCCCAGAGCGCTCGAACCGACTCCCCCGCCGAAGAGCAGGAGTTCACTTTCCGGCAGGCCATTCGAACCGGATCATTTTGGCTGATCGCCCTGGCTTTTGCCATTTTTGTGATTTCATCGGGAGGCATCAGGATCCATGTGGTCCCGTTTTTGACGGACATGGGGATCGCCAGAACATTTGCCAGCGGCATGATGAGCATGATGGTCTTCTTTATGATACCGGCAAGGTTCGTTGGCATCATTGCAGACCGGGTAAAAGCCGCCTTCCTGGTTTTTCTGTTGGCGGGCGCCTTCGCCCTGACCACGGCCGGCATCGGGATTTTCATTCTGCACCCATGCCTGCCTACGGTTTATGTCATGCTCATCGCATACGGTTTGAGCAGCGGGGCCGTTTCACCACTGATCGTATTGATTCTCGGCCGTTATTTCGGACGAAAGGCCTTCGGTTCGATCTTCGGAACCTGCATGATGATTCAAGCCCCGGCTCAACTGCTCGGCTCTGTCTACGCCGGCAGGATTTATGACACGACCGGAAGCTACATGACGGCATTTGTATCCTTCCTAGGCCTCTCGGCATGCGCCGCCATAGTCGTGTGTTTCGTTACAGCGCCGAAATCCGCCGCGAATGCAGCTCCGGTAAGCCATGCAGCCCATGGATGAGCAGGTTTTTGCGCGGACGCAGGACGCGGCAGCCGAGAGCAGCCTTTGTGCGCCGGGGGCAGGATGGAAGATCCCGTTGACGTCCGAGTGATCAGCCAATCCGAAGTCCTGGCTGTGGTATCGATGAAGGAGGCGATCGAGGTCGTCGAGCAGGTTTGGAGGAAGGTCGCGCAGGGACTGATTACACTGGCCGGGAACGAGGAACTCATCGTAGACCCGCCCGCCGCCCGCAATCGGGCGAGTGAGCAGCGGGCCAGCATCCCGCCTTTGGGAGTGTTCGGGGTTAAATGGGGAACGAACTTCCTCAACAGGCCGCAGGGAACGGCGCTGCACTACGGCATTGTGATCCTGAACGATGCGCGGGACGGAAAACCCGTGGCGATGGTGGATTCTCGATCGATTACCACGATCAGGACGGGCGCGAATGCAGCGGTTGCTGCGAAATACCTCGCACAGCAGGATTCGCGAACCCTTGCCATCCTAGGCTGCGGACAACAAGGGCGCAGCCATCTGTCGGCGCTCGCCACACTTTTCAGATTCGAGACCGTGCGCCTATACGACGTTCACGCAGAACAAGTCGCCGCCTTTATACGAGATATGGAACCCTTGGTAGCCGATGCCGACATGGTGCCGGCATCTTCGGCAAGGGAGGCGGTGGCTGATGCCAACGTGGTTTGCATGGTCACCGCGGCAAACGAGCCTTTGGTGATGGAAGCGTGGATCCCCAGAGGATGCTTCGTCTGCGGTACCGCTCAATTCCGGGACCTCGACGTCAAGCTCGCGAAGACTGCCGATAAATTCGTTGTCGGGTATCGCCCACAAGACAGCGAACGGCTGTTCAAGAGGTACCCGGGACTCGCCGGATGGATCTCGCCGGAAGACATCTATGCGGACACGCCGGACCTGGCAGGCGGGAAAAGGCCGGGACGGGAAAATGATGAGGAACGTATCCTATATGTCTTTACAGGCTACGGTGTCCTCGATGTCGCCATCGCTCATCTGGCAAACACCAACGCTCGAGCGCGGGGCATGGGTGTAACCATAAATCTGTCCCCGGCCGGCTAGTGCGGTTCCAGGGCGCAGCCGAAGCGGCTGGCGGGATAAGCCCCGAGTGCCGGCGCCGGCCTCCAGTGAACTCCCGTTATCAAAATGGTCTAAAAAGACACTTGACATTGGATTGCATGTATGATTGTATGTAATATTGAATATTCTAGGCCTTGTGGTTTCATTTGATCGCGCCCCCCGGCCACTTTGGCGCAAGGGAAAAGCCCGTCCACGCCATGTTCGCGTCAAGGACATACCGAGACAGTTTGAGGAGGTCGTATGAGAGTGACTTTTAGGCTTAACGTGCGCACATTCCTCATTGCCCTTTTGAGCGTAAGTTTGCGCGCTCCTCTGCTCGGGGCGCTCCAGAAGGGAAGCCCGCAGACCAAAGCCCCGGCGGTGGCTGCGCAAGTCAACAATGAGGAATACACGGCTAAAATCAGAGAGTTTACGACCGAGAAATTCTTCTTAACGGAACTGGTAGACCACCTGCCGGCGTCGGACAAGGTTCCATCTCCCGACAAGGTTCTCGGTTACGTCATTGGCACGCCGGACAGGCTTACCTACACGAAGGACATCAACCGCTACATGCGGGAACTCGAAAAGGCGAGCCCACGGGTGAAGGTGTTCACGATCGGACGTTCCGACGAAGGACGCGAAGTGCTTGCCGTGGTAATTTCCGACGAAGCCACATGGCCAAGCTGGATCGTGTGAAGGAGATCAACGCCAGGCTGGCCGATCCGCGGAAGATCAAAGACGATGCCGAGGTGGCGGCGCTGGCAGCGGAAACCAAACCCGTTTATTGGATAACGGGTTCCATCCACTCGGGGGAATGCGGCTCGCCGGAAATGCTCATGGAGCTTGCGTACCGGCTCGCCGTCGAAGAGACTTCCTTCATCCAGAATATTCGTAAGAATGTCATCACCATGATCACTCCGGTGAGTGAAGTCGACGGGCGTGACCGTTTCGTCGACACGTATCGATATCGGAAGGAAAATCCGACGAAACAGGCACCGAATGCGATCTATATGGGCAATTACGTGGGCCACGACGACAACCGCGACTCGCTCACCATCTCGCTTCGCCTGACGCAGACCATGATGAAGAACTTCCTGGAGTGGCATCCCATCGTCATGCACGATCTTCATGAGTCGGCGCCCTTTCTCTATACCTCCACGGGCGCTGGGCCATACAACGCCTGGATTGATCCAATCGTCGTCGATGAGTGGCAGGATCTGGCGTATGCCGAAGTCGAGGAATTTGCCAAGCGAGCTGTCCCGGGAGTCTGGACATGGGGATTCTTTGATGGCTGGAATTTAGACGGCATGTCCTCCATCGCAAATTCGCACAATGCGATCGGCCGTTTCTACGAGACCTTCGGCGGCGCAGGCGCGGACACGGGCGTGCGTTCGGTCAACCCGAGCGACACGACCCGAACCTGGTACCGGCCAAACCCGCCGCTTCCAAGGGTGAATTGGTCGCTGCGAGACAACACCAACTTGCAGCAGAGCGGCCTGCTTTTCGTGCTGAGCCATGTGGCGGCCAATCGTGACCGCCTGCTCAATAACTTTTATCTCAAGAGCAAGAGATCGGTTGCCAAAGCGACTACCGAAGGACCGGCGGCTTATGTAATTCCGGCGACGGAGAAGCGGCAGTACGACGCGACCGATCTGGTGAATCTCCTCCGCCGGCAGGGTTGTGAAGTCCATGTCGCCACCGAAGCGATAAAGACCCGAGACGGGGATTTCCCCGCCGGCAGCTATGTCGTTCGCATGGATCAGCCCTATTCCAGGACGGCGGACATGTTGCTCGATACTGCGTACTTCAATGCCAACGACAGGCCCTATGACGACACGGCATGGACGCTGGGTGCCCTGAAGAATGTCAAGACAGTCCGGGTCAAGGATACTGCGATCCTGAAAGGCGCAATGACTCTGCTGGCCGCCGATGCCAGGCCGAAAGGCCAGTTGCTCGGATCGGGCACTGCTGCCTATGCGATTCAAAACAGCGCCGATACCAATCTCGCAACCTTCCGATTTCGTTTGCCTGATGTCAGGATGCTGGCTGTGGAGGAGTCGTTCGAAGCGGGAGGCCAGAAGTTCGGGCGCGGTTCTTTCATTATCCCTGTTTCGGGTGACGTGAAGGCAAAGTTGGCCAAAGCTGCCGAGGATCTGGGAATTACTGCCTATGGGATCGAGGAGATGCCCAAAGTCTCTGCGCACGAGCTGGCTGTGCCGCGAATTGCGATCTTGCACACATGGACCAACACGCAGGACGAGGGATGGTATCGATTAGCCTTCGAGAATCTCAGCATTCCGTACAGTTATATTTCTGACCACGATATTGCGCAGACACCCGACTTAAAGAGCAAGTACGACGTTATCGTTTTTCCCCCAGCGGGGGGCGGGGGGCCCGGCGGTGGGGCCGGGGCGCAACGGACTGTCAATGGTTCCCCCATGACCGGGGATCCCATTCCCTGGAAAGCTACGGACAAATACCCGAACATGACCGGGCCGAACGGCGCCCAAACCGATGACATGCGCGGCGGAATGGGGCTTCGTGGCGTTTTGAATCTTCAGGCGTTCGTCGAACAGGGTGGACTCTTCGTGGTGATCTCCGGCAACAGCTCGATTCCGATCGATTACGGATTGGTGGATGGGCTTTCAATTGCGGAGACTCGTCAGCTTCAGGCGCGCGGCAGCGTGTTGAACTCCGACGTTGTCGACAAGAGGAGTCCGGTCACCTATGGCTATGAAGATAAGCTGGCCCTGTTCTTCAGCGGGTCACCCGTTCTAAACCTTGGCGGTCCAGGAGGTGGTCCAGGCGGAGGGCCTGGTGGTCCTGGCGGACCTGGAGGTGGTCCCGGCGGCGGCCCCGTTGGTCCTGTAGCCGCCTCCGGACAAGGCACGACCCGAGAGACCGGACGCGGCAGCCTGAACGATCCCGACGTTCCGCAGGCCCGTCCCCCTTTCCTGCCTCCCGAGGGGGGACCTCCTCCCGGTCCCGGCGGGGGCGGCCCGAATCCGATGACTCCGCCTGGCCAACGCCCAAGAATACTTCTGCGGTGGGCTCCGGCGCGTGAACTCCTAGCCAGCGGAATGCTGGCGGGCGGTGCGGAACTTGCCGGCAAACCGGCCGTGGTCGATGCACCCGTGGGGAAGGGACACATTCTGTTTTTTTCCAATCAACCCTTCTATCGCATGGAGACCAGCGGCTGTTACATGCTGCTGTTCAATGCGGCGCTCAACTACAACAACCTGTCTCCGCGATAGAGCGACCCAGCTCGCAACCAATCTTAAATCGTGGGGGCCGGTTCCAAAACCGGCCCCCTGTCGGGAATCAGGCAGATCTCATAAGAGGAACGGCACGAGGCAAATCTTAGGTAGTTTCTGTCGCGAAATTCGGTAACCCTCGATCGTGGACTTGGACGTGGACATGCACAGAGAGGTGGCGATCTGAAAAATGTTACGTCCGAGAGTCTCCCTCGGGCAAGGCGTCCACGTCCACGTCGATGTCCAGGTCCAGGTCCAAGCTGCTCACTCGGTTGTTCGATGTCACCAGCGGGTTTCGCGACCGAAACCTGGGAGATAAAAAGTGAAGGAGAGGAAAATGAGAAAAGGCTTTGTCATCGGAATGATACTGGCGTTGTTAGCTATCTTGATCCTTAGCGGTTATGTGCAGCCTGCCCAGACAACCGCATCTCCTCGATCTTCGCAACGTCCTGACGCAGCAGGGACCGGATCGGCCGGCCCGGGAGGTGCGTGGGAGAAACCGTACCCTGGTTTCACGGGCGATCCGTATACCCGGGACCCGAAGCAACTCATCACCCAGGAATACTTCGGCAATGAGTGGGTCAATACAATTCCGGAGGATGCCACCGTACCCTCACCGTATGTGCATCACGGATATATATCCGGCTCGTCTGCGAAATTGACCCCCTATTCCGGACCCAAGGGCATGTACGACTACTACGCCACGCTAGCCAAAACCTCGCCGCGGGTCAAGATGTGGAACATCGGCAAATCCTTCAAGGGTCTGGATATGTATATTGTCGCCGTGTCCAGCGCAGACACGATCAAACGCCTGGACCAGTACCAGCAGAATCTGCGCAAGCTCGCGGACCCGCGCAAACTGGGGTATCCCGCGAATGCCAGATCCGCCGATACCGAAGCGGAGCAACTGATCGGCGACGCGGCAAAGACGAAGCCGATATTCTGGATATTCGGCAAGGTCCATTCCAATGAGACGGGCGGCGGCGAGATGCTGATGGAGCTTGCCTACAGGTTGGCTGTAGACAAACGGCCCATGTTTGAGGAGATACGGAATAACTTGATCGTGTTCATCACCGATCCCAATCCGGACGGCACGGATATGGTGGCTGCCTGGGTCGATCGCTATATGAAGGATCCAGTCTGGAAGGATAAAGAGCCGAATCTTCCCTTCTACAACTGGTACACGCAACATGACGATAACCGCGAGACCTTCATCAACTCGCAGCCCGAATGGAAGAACGTGATCAAGGCGAACAGCGAGTGGCCGACTCAGGTTCAGTTGCAGCTGCACGAGCAGGATTTCCTTCAGGCGACGACCGGCAATCTGGCGGCTCCGCCTCAAGCGGATCCTATCGCTCAAACCGAGCTGCAGTGGCTCGCGTCCAGGGAACTGACCCAGATGGAGGCGTTCGGCATGCCCGGTGTCTCTGAGTCACTTCTTGCCACCGCGCTCCCTTCCCCGTTCAGCGGGGATATGATGGCGTTCCTTACCAACGGTGTCGGCAAGCATTACGAGACTTTCGCCGGGGCCAGGCCGGGCGGCATCGGTGGCGTGTGGCACCCCTATAAGATCCTGGATGTCGGACCGCCGCTTCCCGCGAGGGGAACGAGGTGGGCCGGAGATATTCCGCTGCCATACTTCTATCCGAAGATCGCCTGGTCATTCAGGAACAATATCAACTACTCAGAAACAGGCGCTCTCACCACGGCGCGTGAGATGGCGCGCAACCGCGAAGTGATACTCCAAGATTACTGGGTCAAGTGCAGGAATTCCGTTTCTGCTCCGGGCACGACTCAAGTCGGCGCCAATGGCGCGTTCACATATGCGTATGCCTACGTGGTGCCGTCAGGACAGAAGGACATGCCGGACACGGTCAATATGATCAACAACCTGCTGGAGAACGGAATCGAAATACGCACGGCCCAAAACGCGTTCTCCGCCTCAAAGGTAACAGCGCTTTCGCTGCCGCCGAATGACATCGCGCCTTCCAACGGCAGCAAGACGTATCCGGCTGGGAGTTACCTGATTCTCGTGGGCCAGCCTTACGCGCACCTGGTTTCCACGCTGCTGGATCCCGCGGCGCCTCCAGCCGACAGGCCGCCTCCCGGCGACAGCGGCTGGCAATATGGATTGATGCGCGGCGTCGCCGTCGACCGTGTTGACGATCCGGCTGTCCTGACTGTACCCTCAGCGCTCATCAGCGACAGGCAGATTCCCTATCCCTATGCGATCACCGACCCGGTATCCGCCGGATACTACGCCATCAGCCACAACAGCATTAACAACATCGTCACGCTCGTGTTTTCCCTGGCCAAGGACGGCTACAAAAGCTACGCGGCCGAAGAAAGCAACGGTTCTGTCAAACGTGGCGATGTTCTGGTGCCCGCCGATCAAAAGAACGTTTATGCGGCCCTCAAATCGCTGGTGCCCAAGCTTGGCTTGACGATGCGAACCATGGCTGCGGCCACAGCCGGCAAGCTCCATGAGCTGAATGTTCCCAGAATAGCGCTGTTTCACAGTTGGGACATGCCGGGAATTATGGACGGAGGCTGGTCGAGGTTCACATTTGACAAATTCAACGTCCCCTATACGATCATCCAGCGCACCGACGTGCTTGAAGGCAACCTCAGGAGCAAATTCGACGTTATCTTCCTGCCCGATACCGACGCGATGTCGCTGAAGATAGGAGGCAGGGAGCCGGCGGGTACGTTTCCCGATGAAGTCTGGTATGGACCCGTCCAGACCAAGCAAAGGAACGGCGGGCTCGGCGACGCAGGCATCGCAGAACTCAAAAAATACGTGGATGCCGGCGGCCTCTTGATTTGCAACAATGCTTCCTCGGAGCTGCCGATCGCCTACGGCTTTATCAAGGATGTCACATTCCTGGGATCCAGGGATAACTTCCGCGCTCCCGGCGCATTGGTCAGGATTCTGCCCAGCCGCACCAGCCCGATCACCTACGGCGCGGATGATCAGGAATGCCTCTATCAGGACAATAGTCCCGTCTTTACTGCTCCCGCAGAGTGGGTAGTTGCCTCGTACCCGAACGACCCGGCAAAGATCCTGCTGGGCGGCGCTCTTCAGGGAGGGGAGAAACTGGCGGGCAAGGCGGCCATCGTCGATGCCAGGGCGAAAGACGGCTCCGGCCGCGTGATTCTGTTTGGGACCGACATCACCTACAGGTGGCAGGCCCACGGCACTTATTTCTTGCTCTGGAATGCAATTCTGAACTGGGACGATTGCAATTGATTGCCCGGAATTTCGATCGAGACGGCAGGTGGCGGGCGTTCTTGGGCGCATGCCCGATCGTTCCAGGCCGATCGAAAATGCTTGACAGCATGTAATATTGTATGTAATATGCCACGCAAAAGCGTTGGTTCTAATCTTCCGGGCGCCGCGCAACGGCGATCCGATTTGGGACGGGAATCAGTACCCTTTGCAGATCTTAGATATTTCTGTTTTGCGGACGGTCCGCTCGAGGCGGATCAGACTCGCCGTGGCTTGAACCGGCTCCTTCCCTGGCAGCGTGAGTTGG
>Ga0187878_1004110_pt1 | contig 11464 bp, 7 predicted proteins | sample June2016WEW_17_1_FD_132979 | JGI IMG/M metagenome (GOLD analysis project Ga0187878, IMG submission 132979) | Peatland microbial communities from SPRUCE experiment site at the Marcell Experimental Forest, Minnesota, USA - June2016WEW_17_150 | ecosystem: Environmental > Terrestrial > Soil >...
TTCAGCTATCTTAACCATGTCACTCTCCACCATACCCCTGGTTGTGAGAGCCGGGGTTCCGATTCTTATCCCGCTTGTGATCAGGGGACTTTTATCGTCGAACGGGACTGCATTTTTATTGATGGTTATCCCAATCTCATCCAGCATTTCCTGTGCTGCCTTACCTGTCAGGTTCTTATTCCTGAGGTCGATCAGCATAAGATGATTATCGGTTCCGCCCGAAATGACCTTAAAGTTGAAATTTATAAGTTTATTTGCCATTGCCTGGGCATTTTTGATCACCTGCTGTGCATAGGTCTTGAATTCCTCATCCAGAGCTTCTTTAAAAGCTACAGCTTTTGCAGCTATCACGTGCATAAGCGGTCCGCCCTGGATTCCCGGGATAACCATTGAATCTATAAGCTCACTCATCATTTTCGTCCGTCCGGATTTCGGGGCAACCTTGCCGAATGGGTTTGGAAAATCTTTTCCCATGAGAATTAACCCGCCGCGCGGCCCACGTAATGTTTTATGAGTCGTGGAAGTGACAACGTGGCAGTGGGGAAGTGGATCGTCAAGCAGCCCTTTCGCTATTAATCCTGCCGGATGAGCTATATCCGCAAAAAGAAAAGCGCCCACTTTATCCGCTATTTCCCTGAATTTTTTGAAATCAATGTTCCGTGAGTATGCGCTCGCACCGACTGTGATCATTTTAGGCTTTTCTTTTTTTGCAATGTCTTCCAGTTGATCATAATCGAGAACTTCAGTTTTCGGATTTATCCCGTATTGAGTAAAATTATAGAGCTGTCCGGAAAAGTTAACAGGTGAACCATGTGTAAGGTGGCCGCCGTGTGACAGGTCCATTCCTAAAACCTTATCACCCGGTTTTACGAATGTAAAATAAACTGCCATATTTGCCTGCGAACCGGAATGCGGCTGGACATTAGCATACTCTGCGCCAAAGAGTTCCTTGACCCTGTCCCTTGCAAGATTTTCAGCTATATCCACGAACTCGCATCCGCCGTAATACCTCTTTCCGGGATATCCTTCAGCATATTTATTTGTCATGACAGAGCCCATTGCATCCATAACTTCGAGACTGGTAAAATTTTCCGAAGCGATAAGCTCGAGCTTGTTGTTTTGCCTTATCAACTCATTTCTGAGTGCACTATAAATTTGAGGGTCGTATTCTTGTAAATGAGACATTTCTTGTACGGTAATTATATTTAGTTTGTAATTAAATGTTAATTAATTAAATCTTTTATTCACCTTTTGGTTTCAGGAACCAGAGTTCCCCGATATTTATGGACGCACCTATACCGTATACATTATCTTTGACCAAGCCGTTAGTCGTAGTACCCCTGGTTTTATAACTGAAGGTCAGATCGAGACTATTGAACATACTCAGTGGTATAGATAATCCGGCATTGATGCCTATCGCATTTATCGAAGTTCCGTTTATTTTAAGATAATCTTGCGTATAGCTAGCCCCCAGACGATATGACATTCTTTTATATATTGAAGCTTCAAATTTTCTGGAAGGGGTGAATTCCATACCGATCCCCGCTTTCAGGCTATTTTTTATTTCAGGGGGATGAGTTGTTGTACCTGTTGTATCTGTTACCTGGAAGCTGCTCCAGTTTTGAAAAAACACGTCAGCTGAAACAATAAAAAACTGGGAAAATTCATTTGTTAGTCCTATACCGCCGGACCACGGGAGCTTAACTTTACCTGAACCCAAATTATCTATGGAATCAGTATTGGTAACTCGTTTAAAATTCCCGCTTAGCTTTGTATAAAGATATCCGGGAGTAGAAAAAAATGCACCGAGCGTCAGGTTGCTGAGTTTTTTTGATTTGAAGAGTTTATCAAATCCATGGAATAATAAGCCGCTATTTAGATAAACGCCCGAATAGCTTGTTATTATCTGGTTCCTTGTCCCGAAGAGGCTCGAGTTATCAAAATCAATTTCATTGGTTTTGGTTATGTTTCCAAAAGCATAATTGAATTGTGCTCCGAGGTCCAGAGTTTTGAAGAATTCATAAGAAGCTCCGAAAGAAATTCTTGAAATCCCTCCGCTGCCGTTATATGTTTGCGTATAATTTTCGCCCAGTGACGAACCTCTTAATATTATATCATAATTTACTAAGGTCATGGTGTTCAATCCGAGATCTAATATCAATCCTTTAGACGGATTTACAGGAATTGAAAGATTGAACCCGTCAAAACCGGCGTAAGATCTGTTTGAAGTGTAAGTACCATCAGATGACCTCGTATTAGCGAAATTAAATTTTGTCGAAAACTTAGTTGTAGGAATCCTTGTCCAGCAGGCCGGGTTGAGCGAATTTGTGTAATTTCCCCCAAGGGAAATTCCGAGAACCCCCATTGCGTCAGTTCTCATGCTCGAAGAATAATTATAATCTCCGAGTCCGAATATTGAATACACCGAGCCGCCGTTCTTTTCAAACTGGCTATAGGATTTACCGGGGAGTAAAACTGAGAGAATGAATATCAGAACCGGAATTTTTTTCATGAAGAAAATATTTTTTGCGCTCATTTCCCTGTCCTTGGTGTATATTTAATAATTACTCTCGGCCGTTTTGACGGATCAGAAGCTGTCACATTATAAAATGTAAACAGGTCAAGATTGACGGTTTGATTTTGAGGAACGATCTCCATGCCCCAGTTTGTCTGCCCCTGCACCCATCTCTGGAAAGGCAAAATAATCCTGAAATAGTATAGTGAACCCGTAGGACTGCCGTAAAACGGTACAGTTTCGGTGACTACACCATTTGCTGTATCGGTAATGAAATATGAGATCAGCTGCTGGACCGTTTGGGTAGAAAATTTAGAGTCCGCTGAATCGAGTGTTAATATAAGCTGTGCATCATTAATAGTGGCATTAGCCGGGATCTTGTTTTCGGTAAATTTTAAAGTCTGTATGTAACTTACCCCAGCCTGCAGATGGAAGACTTCTGGAGTTGTTATAAATGTTGTATTGATAAGTGAAACGGTTTGTGATACATCAGAACTGATGGTATCGGTTGTCCCTCCTTTGCTAACGATTATTCTTAACAGAGGCTTTAAACCTGAATTATTATTAGCCGAATAAAACGACTTTAGCACAGCGGAAGATGGATTAGGATTCAGCACGATACCGTAATTTTTCACACCATGGTTCGTATCGGCAGCATATGCAAGCCAGTTCTGAACCAATAAACTATTAAGCGTAATATTGATTGTCTGTGTATCAACCGGAACGCCTGAATAGCTTCCCTGCAAAACGGTTCCAAATGATGTCGAAGAAACGGAATCATATGTAACCGTACCGTAATTAAGATTTTGTTCTACTGTATAAATATTGAACGATATATTTCCGAACGAATCGGATGGTGTTGAAGGAAAATAGTAATTGTTATACTTCAGCTGAAGGATAGCGGAATATACAACTGCACTATCAAATGCAGTACTGAGACTTGTGAATTTAATGAGCGCTTTAGAATTATAATTTCCCGATATACCAACTATCAAGTTCGTAGAACCTGAAGTATTGACAGCTTTACGGAGATTTATCGAAGTGAACTGCATCGTGTCAATATATGAATCAAATACTCTAATACCTGCTGTATCACCTGGAGGCAAAAAATTCTTCCCGAGTGAAGTTGGATTATCAGCACATCCTGATACTTGCAAAATATAATAGGCTAAAGCATATGCAAAAACAAAATAGAAGAAGTATCTTCTATTCCAGCAAGACATTCTAAAGGTCATATTTTTCTATAAATTTAACAGCTTCAAGTAAATTTTCAGCAATAAAGTCAATTTTTAATCTTTCATCAAGACATTTCCTGTATGCCATTTTCCCGTAACCGGTAAGTACAAGGATCTTCTTTAGCCCGGCATTATCTCCGCATTTCATATCTGAATATGAATCTCCTATCATAAATGAACGTGAAAGATCTATATTGTATTTTTCTTTTGCCTGAATAACCATTCCTATATCCGGTTTTCGGCATGAACTATCTTTTTTGTATTTTTCGATAATGCCATCAACATGGTACGGGCAGAAAAAACTGTCATCTATTATAGCTCTGGAATCTGAGGTGAGAAGCATTTTCTGCATCTTAAGGTTTATTCTGTCCAATTCCTCTTCCGTAAGCCACCCTCGTGCTATTGCAGATTGGTTTGTAATAATGATAGTCATAAAACCGGCTTTTTTTGCTAGTGATATAGCCGAAGCCGAACCATCGATAAGCTCTACCTGTTTCTCGTTGATCAAGTATCCTAGTTCATCATCGTTTTGCCCGGCCATTTCTTTTAAAATAGTACCGTCCCTGTCCATGAAAACAGCTTTAATAAGTGTGATCGATCCGTTTGTCAAATGCCGGGGAATTTAAATTTATTAAAATTAGGTTTACATAGCGGGGATCAAGCAAAGGGGCTTTTAATCTCACGATGTATATCTTCACGCTTTCTCTTTTTTGATCAATGATTTATACAGTTCGATATATTTTTTTGCTGAAACCTCCCAGGAGAAATCGTATGCCATAGCCTGCTTTATAAGCTTGTTCCACTCTTCGCGGTTTTTATAGAGTCTCAGCGCACGTTTGATCGCAGTTATTAATGCACTTGGTTCATATTTGTCAAAGAGAAATCCGTTGCCATTAGCATTTTTATATTCGATAATTGTATCCGCTAATCCGCCTGTGGCTCGTACAACAGGAATTGTTCCGTATTTCAAGCTGTACATCTGGTTCAAGCCGCATGGTTCGTATTTGGATGGCATCAGGAAGATATCGCTTCCTGCTTCGATCAGATGGGCAATCTCTTCCGAAAAACCGAGATAAAGACCGATCTTCTTAGGAAATTTCTTTTTAAAACCTTCAAACATTTTGTGATAAGCTTTATCCCCGGTTCCCAGAACTACCAGCTGTATGTTTTCTTTCATCAAGTCTTTCATGACGGCTTCTATCAGGTCAAAACCTTTTTGTATCGTAAGACGTGAAATTATTCCTATGACCGGTATATCAGGGTCATATGTAAGATTAAAATGTTTGCAGAGAGCTTTTTTATTTTCTCTTTTTAGCGGAAGCTCCTTAGAACTGTACCTGAACGGTATCAACCTGTCTTTTTCAGGATTCCATACCGTATAATCGACGCCATTCAATATGCCGAATAGATCTTTTTTTCTTTTTTTGAGAATTCCTTCAAAACCATAGCCGTACTCGTTGGAGGTGGTAATCTCCTGTGCATATTTTTCGCTTACAGTAGTAATGATATCTGAGAACATAAGTCCCGCTTTGAGGAAACTGAATTTTCCGTAATATTCCACACCCTCTTCATTAAAAATATTATCAGGAAGTCCCGATTTATAGAAAGATTTATCCGGGAATATTCCCTGGTAAGCAATATTATGAATCGTAAATACACTGCGTACTGAATTAAGCAGGGGATCTTTACTGTGAATGGTTTTCAGATAAGCAGGTATCAACCCGGTTTGCCAGTCATTGCAGTGTACAATGTCCGGCTTCCAGCCGAGTAGACCGAGAACCTGCACGACAGCCCTGTTATAAAAAATAAACCTTTCGTCATTGTTCGCATAATCCTTACCTGTTTTAGCGTCCATATAGGGACTATTCTTTCCGAAAAATTCGTCATTCTCGAGAAGAAACACCTGAACTTTGCCTTTGGGAGATATGATAAACGAGGATTTTATGTTGCATTTTGCTATTCTATCACCGACAGGAACATCGATTCCCGTTAATCTTTTTATTTCGTAGATCCTCAATTTTCGTTCATCCAGCCCGCCGTATTTGGGAGTAATGATCCTGACCGCATGCCCGAGAGCATTAAGTTCCTGCGGAAGTGAGTTGGAAACGTCGGCTAAACCACCGGTCTTAGAATATGGCGTAACTTCGCTTGTGCAAAATAAAATGTTTAATCCTTTAGGCATAATTTTATAATTTTAACAAAATTATCGATTTGTGTTTTTATAAGCAATGAAATAAAAATTGGGTATTTTACATAACATTCTTCAATTCTATCATTGTTTCACAAAAAGCTATAAATTATCTTTATAATTCTATGAAATTTAATAAAAGGACACATAACTGCGGGCAATTATCTGCTTCAGATATAGGTAAATTTGTCACACTTAACGGATGGGCATCTCAGATACGCGATCTTGGAGGAATCATTTTTGTGAATCTCCGGGACCGGTACGGGGTTACACAGCTTACTTTTAATCCTGACAATAAATCAACCTACTCATTGGCGAAAGAACTGAAAAATGAATTTGTCATTTCAGCATCCGGAACTATACAGAAGAGAAGCAATTCGAATCCATCAATGAAAACCGGTGAGATAGAGGTATTGGTCACTGAAGCAGAGATATTGAGCAGATCGGATGTCCCACCATTCGTGGTTGGAGGTGAAATCACTTCTAATGAAGATCTCAGACTAAAATACCGTTATTTAGACCTGAGAAATGATTTTCTCAAAGATAATCTGATTCTAAGAAATGAAGTGACACAGGTAGTGCATGATTATTTTCACAAACGGGGATTCATAGAAATTGAAACTCCAGTCCTGATGAAATCCACACCTGAGGGAGCACGGGATTACCTTGTTCCATCAAGGATACATCATGGGAAATTCTATGCTCTTCCCCAGTCTCCGCAAACGTACAAGCAAATATTGATGATAGCAGGCTTTGATAAATATGTGCAACTTTGCAAATGTTTCAGGGATGAAGACCTTAGAGCAGACAGGCAGCCTGAATTCACCCAGATTGACCTCGAGATGAGCTTTGTGACACAGGAAGATGTGTTCGAAGTAGTAGAAGGATGTATGAAGGAGATATGGCAAAAGATCAAAGGGATAGAACTTAATACACCTTTCAGGAAACTGACCCATGATGAAGTGTTATCTGCTTACGGTATTGATAAACCTGACCTAAGGTACGGAATGAAAATAATCGAGATAACAGATGAATTGAGAAGTTCTGAATTTAAGGTCTTTAGCGATGCGATAAACAGCGGAGGAATTGCTGCGGGGATAAAACTAATCCGGACAGACCTCTCCAGGAAGAAATTAGACGAACAGATGGAGTTTGCAAGATCAATGGGATTCGGCGGACTCGCACACATTAAGGTGACAAATAACGAGATCAGTTCTTCATTCAAGAAATATGTAAGTGAAGAGACATTAGATAAGATAGTTAGTAAATTTTCCGAAGATGGAAACAGGGAAGGAACGATATTCATTCTTTCAGGTGAAAAGAAAAAAGTCTGTGAATCTCTGGGTAAGGTAAGAATAAAATTAGCGGAAGAATATTTATCGGATGAAATAAAAAATAAATATGAATTTCTCTGGGTAACGGATTTTCCGCTCGTTACATGGGATGAAAAAGAGAACAGATTCGCTGCAGAACATCACCCTTTCACTTCACCTAAAGAGGAGTTTATGCCTTTGCTTGACAGCACGGATAAAGATGAGATAAAAAAGATAAAAGCAGATTGTTATGACCTTGTCCTTAACGGAAGCGAACTTGGTTCCGGCAGCATCAGGATACACAAGAGCGATATACAATCGAAGGTATTTAAGATAATCGGACTTTCGGATGAAGAGGCGAAAGAAAAGTTTGGCTTCCTGCTGGAAGCATTCAGGTATGGTGCACCGCCCCATGGAGGAGCAGCATTCGGATTCGATAGGATAGTGGCATTGCTTGACGGACAAACCTCAATCAAGGATTTTATTGCGTTTCCGAAGACTACCAATGCTATGAGCCTAATGGACGGCTCACCTGGTAAAGTGGATGATAAGCAGCTGGATGAGCTGGGAATTAAGATTGCGGATAATAAATAAGCAATTTTTTTAGATTTTAATTTTCATAAATATATGGCATACAAAATTCATAATACAGAAGTTGAAATTATAAAAGGCGATATAACGTTGCTTGATGTTGAAGCGATCGTTAATCCGGCAAACAATTATTTAATTCACGGCGGGGGATTAGCTGCTGCGATAGTTCATAGAGGCGGACAGATAATACAGCAGGAATCAAAGAAGATAGGGTTTGTGCCAACAGGGAGTGCCGTTATAACTCAGGGCGGACATTTGAAAGCCAAACATGTTATCCATGCTGTCGGGCCGCATTATAAGGACGGCAGGTCAGGAGAAGCAGAAAAGCTTGCAAGCGCGGTTAAAACTTCGCTTGATATTGCAGACAAGAAAAAATTGAAATCGATTGCTCTACCGGCGATAAGTTCAGGTATATACGGTTACCCTATTCAGGAAAGTTCTAAGGTCATTGTTGACTCAATTGCAGATTTCCTGAAAACAAAGGAAAAAGAGAAGATTGAAACCACACTGGAAAAAGTGGTTTTATGCCTTTATGATGATGCAGCCTATAACGAATTTGAGAAACAAATTAAGGTACTGCCTTCAGAATCTGCTAAAGCTGAGACCAAACGCGTAAAAAAAGAATCAAAGCCAAAAGCAGAATCTAAAACAAAAAAAATTGTCAAATCAAAAACGAAAAAAGAATAATTAATATATTAACACTATAGGAGAATTATAATGTTACCGAATAACATGACACAAACAGCAGTAGGACAGGATTTTAAAGTAAAAGATCTCTCATTGGCAGAATGGGGTCGCAAGGAAATACGTCTCGCAGAAGCAGAAATGCCGGGTCTTATGGCTATCCGAGAGGAATACAAAAAAACTAAACCTCTTAAAGGTGCCAGGATCGCTGGATGCCTGCATATGACAATTCAGACCGCCGTTCTTATAGAAACCTTGATAGATCTGGGAGCGGAAGTTAGATGGTCTTCGTGCAACATTTTTTCTGCGCAGGACCATGCAGCGGCTGCTATTGCAGTAAAAGGAATTCCTGTATTTGCATGGAAGGGTGAGACAGAGGAAGAATACAACTGGTGTATCGAACAAACATTATTCTTCGGACCTGACAAGAAACCGCTCAATATGATACTGGATGACGGCGGAGATCTTACTTTAACAATTTTTGAGCACTTTTCCGAGCTTATACACGATATCAAAGGAATTTCAGAAGAAACCACCACGGGTGTTCATAGATTGTATGAGAGAATGAAGAACGGGACCTTGCCTATTCCGGCATTCAATGTTAATGATTCGGTGACGAAATCAAAGTTCGATAATAAATACGGCTGCCGTGAATCGCTCGTAGATGCTATCAGACGCGCTACCGATGTAATGTTATCGGGGAAAATCGCTGTAGTTGCGGGTTATGGTGATGTAGGAAAGGGTTCGACCCAATCATTAAGAGGTGCAAACGCAAGGGTTCTCGTTACCGAGATAGATCCGATATGCGCTCTCCAGGCAGCTATGGAAGGTTTTGAAGTGGTAACGATGGATGATGCCGCGCTGATCGCTGATATTTTTGTTACTGCAACAGGCTGCTGCAAGATAGTTACTGAAAGACATTTTAAGAAGATGAAAGATAAAGCCATCGTTTGCAACATAGGTCATTTCGATCATGAGATAGATATGGCGTGGCTGAACGAACATTACGGCAAAACCAAAATAAACATTAAACCACAGGTAGACATATATAATGTTGATGGCAAGGAAATCATCGTTTTAGCCGAGGGACGGCTTGTAAATCTGGGATGCGCTATGGGACACCCTTCATTCGTTATGTCAAACTCTTTCTCGAACCAGGTGCTAGCCCAGATAGAACTTTGGAACCACAGCGATAAATATGAGAATAAAGTATACGTGCTCCCGAAACATCTTGATGAAAAAGTTGCACGTCTCCATCTTGCTAAGATTGGTGCCAAACTTGAGGAGCTTACTCAGGAACAAGCTGATTATACAGGAATAAAAAAAGAAGGTCCCTATAAATCCGATATGTACCGTTATTAATGAGTTTATAAAGTTCATAAGGTTTGTAAAGTTAATAAAGTGTTTTAAAATTTGGATTTTCTTCTTTTTACTTTATAAACTTTAAAACTTTCTAACCTTATTAACTAATTAGCTGGCGTAGCTCAGTTGGTAGAGCAGCTGATTCGTAATTAGCAGGTCGGGGGTTCAAATCCCTTCGCCAGCTCAAGAAAATATTTGGTAACCAGTCTGGTTTTAGTATTTTTTAACCGGGCTGTTTTCTTTTTGAAAAGGGTGTCAGCATTTTGACTCATTTCTTAGGTCTCAAATCTTCTGGAACGTTTAGTAGTATCTTTTTTAACCTAAAAGGTTTAATCCTTTTTCCGTTCCAAAGAACTATTGCAATTCAAAGTGTTCCAACATATATTTTATTAATTATATAATAGATAGAAGAAAAATAATGTTTTTGAAAACATTAATTAATTGATATTAAATAATGAAAAAGCGTACTATCTTAATCATAATCTTTATTTTTGTTGTTCTTGCGGCAACGGCAACGGTATATTCAATCTGGAAAAGCGAGAAAAATACAAAAATCAGCTGGATCACAGTTCAACCGGAAAAAGGCGATATTCAAAATTTAGTAACCGCAACCGGAACTGTTAATGCAGTAAAGACCGTGCTTGTAGGTACACAGGTATCAGGTGTAATATCAAAGATCTTTGTTGATTTTAATGATGTTGTAAAACAGGGTCAGGTGATTGCCTTGCTTGATACAAGAACGCTTAAGGTTTCGCTAGCTGAATCCAGAGCTAATTTATTGAAAGCTCAGGCTCAATTAGCACAGATTAAAGCAGAATATGAAAGAAATAAAATTTTATATGAGAAGAATTTAGTAGACAAGAGCGATTTTGATATACAAACAAGCAATTATAAGGCAGCTGAAAATACGGTGCAAGCCGCAGAGGGTGAAGTATCAAAAGCTACTATCAATTTGGACCTTGCAACTATTACAGCCCCAATAAGCGGAGTTATTATTTCAAGAAATGTGGATGTAGGCCAAACAGTAGCGGCAAGCTTTTCAACACCTACCTTGTTTACGATTGCCAATGACCTGAAAAAAATGCAATTGCAGGCTAATGTTGATGAAGCCGATATAGGACAGATAAGTATAGGACAATATGTTTTTTTTACCGTAGATGCATATCCTGATCTAAACTTCACAGGTGAAGTTCAGCAGCTTCGTATGCAGCCGATAACTACAAATAATGTAGTCAGCTATGCCGTAATGATAGACGCTCCAAATGACGATTTAAAGCTTTTACCTGGAATGAACGCTAATATTTCTATTGTAGTAAAGGAAAGTAAAGGCGTTATAAAAATTCCGATTTCAGCTTTGTATTTTTCCCCGGGACAATTACAAAAAGGACTGGATAGTGTTGTTATTCAAAAGCAAAGAGATAGTTTAGGAACCTTTGGACAATCACTGGTACTTATTTTAAACAATGGCAATCTCACTCCCGTCATAATTCAAACAGGTTTATCAGACGGCATCAAGATTGAGGTGAAAAGCGGAGCTTTAACTCCTCAATCCGAATTAGTTGTGGGTATCAAACAA
>Ga0187878_1004111_pt1 | contig 11460 bp, 8 predicted proteins | sample June2016WEW_17_1_FD_132979 | JGI IMG/M metagenome (GOLD analysis project Ga0187878, IMG submission 132979) | Peatland microbial communities from SPRUCE experiment site at the Marcell Experimental Forest, Minnesota, USA - June2016WEW_17_150 | ecosystem: Environmental > Terrestrial > Soil >...
CCGTCCTCTCACCGGAACTCGTCACCCTGGGCCTCTGGATCGCCGAATACTATCTGGCGCCGGTGGGCGAAGTCTTCCGCGCCATGCTGCCCCTGCGCGCCGAGACTCAGCGGCAGAAGCTGCTGGCGCTGACGGAGAAGGGGCGCGAGCACCTGCGCGAGCTGCAATCGAGCCTGCTGCCCGAGATTCGCGCCAGCGAAGAAGCGCGGTTCCTTGCGCATCTCGACGGCGCTGTCGCGGCGCGAGCCGGCGCGACGCTCGACAGTCTGCGCCGCAAATTTCCGAAGACGGCGGCGGAGCTCATTCAGCAGAGCTGCGCGGCGGGCTTCGCGGTCGCGTCGGAAGTCGAGCGGGATCGCGGCCGGCGGGAAATCTGGAGCGTGCGCCTGGCCGGGCCCGCCCTGCCGGAGCCGCCGGTACGGCTCTCTCCCGTGGCGCGACGAATTCTCGATGCGCTGGCGCGGGAGGGTGCCGCGGACGATCATCGCGAACTGCTCAAGTCTTCACGGGCGAGCCTGGAACATCTCCGCAAGCTCAAGCGCGACGGTCTCATCGAACTGGGCGAGGCGTCCCTTGCCTCGCTGGAGCCGCCCGCCGGTGAAAGGGCGGCGGAGATCAATCTCACTCCTGCCCAGGCGAGCATTCTTGAGCAACTGCAGGGCTGGCTCGACTGTCGCCAGTTTCATCCCGCGCTCCTGCACGGAGTGACGGCGAGTGGGAAGACAGAAATCTATTTGCGCCTGATGGCGCGCTGCCTGGAGCAGGGCCGGACGGCGCTGATGCTCGTGCCGGAGATCGCCCTGACCCCGGCCGTGCAGGGGCAATTCCTGGCGCGCTTCGGCACGCTGGTGGCGGTGTTGCACTCCGCCCTCAGCGAGAACGAGCGGCACCAGGCCTGGTGGCGGGTACGACGCGGTGAGGCGCGCGTTGTCCTCGGCACACGCTCGGCGGTTTTTGCGCCCGTCGAGAACCTGGGTCTCGTGGTTGTCGATGAAGAACACGACGGGAGTTATAAGCAGGATGAAACGCCGCGGTACCACGGGCGCGACGTCGCCGTCGTACGTGCGCGCCTGGCCCGGGCGCTGGTGGTGATGGGGTCGGCGACGCCGTCGCTAGAATCCTATTTCAACGCCAGGGAAGGGAAGTACCACCTGCTGGAGCTTCCCGAGCGCGTCAGCGGACGCCCGCTCGCCGCCGTGGAAATCATCGACATGCGGAAGGAATTCCGCGAGACGCACACGCAAGTTCCGTTTTCGTGCACTCTGCGGGAGGCGGTCGAAGCCGAACTCGCCGCCGGCTCGCAGGTCATGATTCTGCTCAACCGCCGCGGGTATTCATGGTTTCTTCTCTGCCGCGCTTGCGGGGAGACGGAGCGTTGCGTGAACTGCTCGATCTCGCTCACCTATCACCGGCGCGAGCACCGCCTGATCTGCCACTACTGCAGTTACACGCGGCCGGTGCCCACGCACTGTCCGGCCTGCGGCAGCGAGCATCTCCAGTACATCGGCGAAGGGACGGAAAAGATCGAGGCCAAGCTGCCCGAAATGTTTCCGCAGGCGCGGGTGGCGCGCCTCGACCGCGACATCGCGCGGCGCGCTGGCGTGTACCACAAAATTCTGGCGGATTTCCGCGACGGGAAGATTGATATTCTGGTGGGCACGCAGCTCATCGCCAAGGGGCACGATTTTCCCGGCGTGACGCTGGTGGGCGTGGTCTCCGCCGATCAGGGACTGTCGCTTCCGGACTTCCGCGCCGCGGAACGCACCTTTCAGCTGCTCACGCAGGTGGCCGGGCGCGCCGGGCGGCGGGACGCTCCTGGCCGGGTCCTCGTGCAGACCTTTTATCCCGAGCACTACGCGATTCAGCTCGCGGCGGAGCAGAATTACACGGCCTTCTACAGCAAGGAGATGCGATTCCGGCGCATGATGCACTATCCGCCCTCGGGCGCGCTCGCCAACGTGATCGCGCAGGGCAAGCAACTGGAAGCGGCGGCGGGCATCGCCCGGCAAATGGGCGCCTTCCTGAGCCGCATCGAAGAAGCTTACGGCCTGCGCGTGCTGGGGCCGAACTCCGCCCCGCTGGCGAAGATCGAAGGGCGCTTCCGCATTCAGTTTCTCATCAAGGCCAAGTCGCGCGCCCGGCTGAACGAAGCGCTCCGCCGCCTGGCCGATGATTGCGACCGGCGCGGCGTCCCGGCCCAGGCGGTGATGATCGATATGGACCCGGTCAGCATCATGTGAGAAAAGCAGGCAGAACTCTTCGCCCGGTGACATCCCGGAGGAACCTTGACCGAAGATTCGAGCTGCGCCTGTGGCGAAGGAAGATTTGGCGGCGGCAATTTTGAAAGAAGTGAATTGGGCATGGATCGCCACTTCGGCGAAGTTACGCTCCTGCGCTGCAAGCGCTGCCGGCAGCTCTGGCTGCACTACTACTACGTCAATGAAGCCTTCACGGGTTCCGGCCGCTGGTACCATGGAGTGATTGCGCCGGAATTGGAGAGCTCTGTCACTTTGGACACGGCGCACGATATCCTCGAAAAGCTCGATGAGTACTGGTGCGGAGGGAGCCATTTCGGCGGCCGAGTGTTCAAGAGGCGGGAAAAGCTGGATTTGTTCCCGTAGCGAGCGAAGGTAGAGATTACTGAAGGGGGAAGACACTTGCATGCAACTGACTTCGAGGTTTGAGGAAGCGCTGGTTTATGCCGTCCGGCTCCACGCCGGTCAGTACCGCAAGGGCTCGAAGATCCCCTACTTCACGCACATATTGAGTGTTGCCAGCATTGCCCTCCAGTACGGCGCCGGCGAAGACGAAGCCATTGCTGCGCTCCTCCACGACGCCATCGAAGACCAGGGGGGCGCCGCCACGCGGGAAGAGATCCGCCGCCGCTTCGGCGACCGCGTGGTGGAAATTGTGGATGGGTGCACGGATTCCGACAGCGTCCCCAAGCCGCCGTGGAAAGCCCGCAAGGCGGCGTACATTGCTCACGTGCGCATGGCCTCGCCCTCCGTTCTTCTCGTTTCGGCCTCTGACAAACTCGACAACGCGCGCGCCATCCTCGCCGACTATCGCGTGCTGGGCGAGGCGCTCTGGAAGCGGTTCCACGGCGGGAAGGAGGGCACTCTGTGGTACTACCGCGAGCTGCTCCAAGCCTTTCGCGAGGGCGGGAACAGCCCGCTTGTCGAGGAGTTGGGCTTGGTTGTTTCCGAGATCGAACGCCTGGCGCGGTTGTGAGCGCGGCGCTCGCTTCTGACGGAGGGTAGCTTTCTAAACTGCGGGGTAATCGTTTATACTCCCGCTCACGAGAGGAGACCAACCTTGTCCAGCAAGGAAACTATTCTGGTTGTCGATGATGACCGCGTTATGGTGCAGATTCTTTCCGCCCACCTGCGAGAACGCGGCTACAACGTTGCCACAGCGGCCGACGCGATGCAGGCCGTCATGTATTCCCTGCGCGGGCCCCTGAGCGCCATCTTCCTGGATATCAAACTGCCGGGCGGAACGGGCCTGGACGTTCTCAAGAAGCTCAAGTCCTCCGCGAGGACGACCCATATTCCGGTGATCATCATCACGGGTCTTGACGACCCCACGCTCCCGCAGGAGGCCCGTGAGCTCGGGGCCGACGAGTTCCTCCGCAAGCCCCTGGATTTGTCCCGGATCACTCAAGTCCTCAAGCGTCTTCTGGGCGAACCGACAGCGGGGGGTTGAACTTCATTCCGCATCCGTCCAGGCGGCTCAGGCCGATGAAATGTGGATGACTTTCGTGGAGCGCGCGGGACCTGCGTCTCTCGAGATTCCGAGAATGCCGCAACGAGGCCGTTCCCCGGCGGGGGCTAACCTTCAGGTATCTTCCGCAGATTTTCCAGGGCCGGCAGCAGACCAGCGATCTGCGCCTCCAGCGCTGTGAGCACCTGAGGTGCTTCGTTCAGCTCGCCTCGGCTTGCGATATCTTCCAGCCGCATCGCCGCATCCGCGGCGGCCGTTGCACCGGCAAAGTATCGGAACAATCCCTTCAGGGTGTGGGCGCTACGCTCCAGACTTTCACGATCGCGGGACTCCAGTGCCGCGCGTCCCTCCGCAAACAACCGGGGAATATCCTGGAGAGCGATCTTGATAACCTCCTGCAACAGCCTCTCATCGCCCTGGAGGAGTTCCAGGGTGGAGTTCCGGTCAAGCGGGGCAGTTAGTGAAACCGGTCCAGAGGCTCCGCGGAGGTTCACTGAGTGCGTCGTTTGGATGGGTTGGAGTTCTGCCGCCAGTTCATGGGGTCGGATCGGTTTGGAGATGTAGCCGTCCATGCCCACCGCCAGACAGCGCTGGCGGTCTTCCCCGCCGGCGTGCGCGGTCATGGCGATGATGGGGATTCTGCGCCCACCCGGGGTTTCCCTGGCCCGAAGCGCCGCCGTCGCTTGCAGCCCGTCCATCACGGGCATCTGCACGTCCATCAGGATGGCATCGAAGTTGTCCACGCCGGTTTTCTCGACGAGGGCCAGCGCTGCACTGCCATTTTCCGCCACCGTCACCGTGTGCCCCGCCTTTTCGAGGAATCGCGAGGCGACCATCTGATTGGCGACGTTGTCCTCGACGATCAGGATTCGAAGTCCCGGCCCGCCGGCCGGAGGAGGCGTGGTGGGCTCTGGTTTCCTGCCGGGGCGGTGAAGTGTCATGCGTGCCGGCGATTCCAGGCTTGCCGGAGGGGCAATCCCGAGCCGGGCGGTGAAGTGAAATGTGCTGCCGTTTCCCGGTGCGCTCTCCACCCAGATTTTGCCGCCCATCATTTCCACCAATTGGCTGCTAATTGCGAGCCCCAGCCCGGTGCCGCCGAACTTGCGGGTCGTGGAAGCGTCGGCTTGGGTAAAGGCCGCGAAGATAATCTGCTGTTTCTCCGGCGGGATTCCGATTCCCGTGTCCTTGACCGAGAAGTGCAGGAGAGCATGATCGCGGGCGCGCTCCGCGGTCTCGACGAGGACGACTACTTCGCCCTGCGGAGTGAACTTGATGGCATTGCTGACCAAATTGACCAGAATCTGCTGGAGGCGGACTGCGTCTCCGACGAGGTGGGGCGGCACGCCAGGCGACACCCGGTGGGTTAATTCCAGCGACTTCTGCCGAGCACGCAGGGCCAGGCTCCGCAGGGTGTCGTTGATCACTTCCTGCAAGTAGAAAGACTCGCGCTCCAATTCCAGTTTCCCGGCCTCAATTTTGGAGAAATCGAGCAAGTCGTTGATGAGCGTCAGCAGGGTTTCCCCCGAGCTCCTGACGACTTCGAGATTCTCCTCTTGCTGCGGCGTCAAAGGGGATTGGAGCGTCAGTTCCGTCATGCCGATGATGGCGTTGAGCGGGGTGCGGATTTCGTGGCTCATGTTGGCCAGGAAATCGCTCTTGGCGCGCGTGGCCGCTTCCGCTGCCTGCCGCGCCTGCTGCAAGGCAGCTTCCGCCTGCTCGCGCTCCGTAATGTCGATGGCGTAACCAATGACATAAGTGGGGGCGTCGGGCTCTTCGTAGCGCAGGCTCCGAAAGAGCCAGGTCCGCTCGCTGCCGCCGGAGGTGAGGACACGCATGGTGCCGTCCGCGGACGATTCCGTCCGCAGCTTGTCCAGGTAGGGGCTCAAGAACGGTTTCGAGGGTGCGGCAAGAAAATCGCTCAACGGGGTTCCGATCATCTGGGTGCGGTCGTAGCCGAGCGCTGCCGCCGCGGCGGGATTGACGGACAGGAGAATGCCATCCAAATTGTGCATGCAGATGAATCCTGGACTATTCTCGACGAGTTCGCGGTATCGCCTTTCGCTCGCCGCCAGGGCCTGCTCGGTGATCTTTCGATCGCTGATATCTTCCTTGACCGCCACATAGTGGCTGACGTCACCCTGGGCGTCGTGGATGGGGCAAATGGAGGCGAATTCCCAGTACAACTCGCCATTCTTCTTCTTGTTCAGAAACTCTCCGCGCCACTCCTGGCCGGCAATGATGGTCTTCCACAGGTCCACGTAGGCCTCTGGCGGAGTCCCTCCCGACTTCAGGATGCGCGGGTTCTTGCCCAGAACTTCCGCCAGGGTGTAGCCGGTCACTGCCTCGAATTTGGGGTTGACGTATTCGATGTCGCCGGCGGCATTGGTGATCACCACGCTCGCCGGACTCTGCCGGACGGCCAGCGAGAGTTTCCGGAGTTGCAGTTCCGCCCGTTTGCGCTCGATTCCGACCGCGATCCCATCGGCCACAGAGGCGAGGCTGGCCAGCACCGTCGCGGGGAGTGGTTGGCGGGCAAACATCGCCATGACACCCACCAACCGGTCCTCGACAATCAGGGGATAGCCTGCGAAGGCGACCATCCCTTCGCGCCGGGCCCACTCGCGGTCGCTCACTCGTGGATCGTCCTGCACGGAGTTGGTTACATGGGGTCGCCGTTCCTGCGCAATCAGGCCGATCTTGCATTGGCCCATAGGAACCCGGCTGTGAGCGCCGTTCAGGTGGGTGTACAGACCCGCGCTGGCTTGGAGTTCCAGCACATTCGCCGGCTCATTCAGCGTCCAGATGCGGGCAAAGGCCGCCTCCAGACGGCTGACGAGAGGCTCCACGCAACCCTGTAACATCGTGCGCAGGTCTTCGCCCTGGCTCAGAGCCAGTCCGACATCGCCGCTCAATGCCGCCAATCGCGCTCTCTCCTCTAGCTCCTTCTCCGCCCTTTGCCGGATGTCGATGTCGCGGCGGATGACCGTGTGAGCCACGGCCAGCACTGCCAGGGCCGCGATCGCGAGCAGGGCCGTGGCGAGGATGGCGTGCCGCGAACTGGTCTCGGATGCTTCAACCCGCTCTTCCAGCAGGCGCTCCTCCACGCCGCCCATCTCATTGATGATTTTTTGAATTTCCATCTCGTCCTGGCCGCGACCAGACCGGACAAACTGCTGGGCAGCCTCGAACCCACTCTGTTGCATCAGTCGAATTCCAGTCTCCAACCTTTCCAGGCGGTCCTTAATGAGGGGTTCCATCAGTGCCAGGCGGTGTTGCTGGGCGGGATTGTCGCTCGTCAGGCGCTCGAGGTCGTGAAAGTTGAAATCGATCAGGAGCCGTGAGTTGCGGTAGGTGGCCAGGGATCGCGCGTCGCCGGTGATGATGTACCCGCGTTGGCTGGTCTCCGCATCGGTTAAGGCAGCAAGCAACGACGCAAGCCCGGTCAGCACCTCTTGAGTGCGAACTACGAGGTTATCGGTCTGAATGACTTTGCGAGTGTTGCGATAGGATAACCCGCTGATGATCAGCAGCAGTATGAACGCCGTCGTGAACCCTACCACGACATTCTTTTCGATGGAACGCGCGTTGCCCTTCTTCAAGCGGAGATCTCCTCGAGGTGCGGTGAAGGCGAGGGAGGATGCCATCGTATCCCATCCAACCGCCCCCCGATTCTAGCGCGCCGTGCCCGTGCGGGCAAACGTGCCTTCACGGCGGCACCTGAAAGGGAAGACTGAAGCAGAGACATCTTCCACGGGCAACTCCCGCCCCATAGGTCTTGGTTTGCGCCCTGCAGTTGCCGGTTGCGAGAGCCTTAGAGCGACTGCAGTTCTTTGCCGGGCTTGAAGCGGACGGCTTTGCCGGGCGGGATGCTGACTTCCTGGCCGGTGCGCGGATTTCGCCCGATGCCGGTCTTGCGTGGCTTCACGTTGAAGACACCGAAGCCGCGCAGTTCAATGCGGTCGCCTTTGGTAAGAGCTTTCTTCATGGACTCAAAGACTGTCTCCACGGCCATCTCGGCTTTGGTCTTGGTGATCCCGGTGCGAGTAACGACCTCATTGATGATATCGAGCTTGATCACGCGAACCTCCTGAAAAGACTAGGCTTAATCCTAAGGAATGCGTTTCGCCATTGTCAAGCCCTTTCACCTGTAATATTATGCCCGGCTGTTTTCCCTTCTGGTGCACGGTTCGCGGGCTCGCCCGCTGGTTGGCGCATCAAGAAGCAATCATTACAATTACATACCATTCGAGGTGGAACTGATGGCCGTAAAGAATGACCGCTGGATTCGTCGCATGGCGCTCGAGCACGATATGATCAACCCCTTTGCCGACCGCCAGATTCGCGAAGGCGTCATCTCCTACGGCGTCTCCGCTTACGGCTACGACCTGCGCGTCGCCGATGAATTCAAGATCTTCACCAATGTCAACTGCACCATCGTCGATCCCAAGAACTTCGATGAGCGGTCGTTTGTCGAGTTCAAGGGCCCCGTCTGCATCATCCCGCCCAATTCCTTCGCCCTGGCGCGCTCGGTGGAATATTTCAAGATCCCGCGCAGCGTCATTACGCTCTGCGTCGGCAAGTCCACCTACGCGCGCTGCGGCATCATCGTCAACGTCACGCCCCTCGAGCCCGAATGGGAAGGCTTTGTGACCCTCGAAATCTCCAACACCACGCCGCTCCCCGCCCGCGTCTACTCCAACGAAGGCCTCTGCCAGATCGTCTTCTTCGAGTCCGATGAGCTTTGCGAGGTTTCGTATAAGGATAAGAAAGGGAAGTACCAGTCCCAGCAGGGAATTGTGTTGCCCAAGATTTGAAGTACACTACGGAGTCAGCAGGCGCGTCTCACGCTCGACAGCGGTTTCGCTGGGAATTGCTGGGATACGATCTGGCCTGCGCTGAAGGTTGGCGCCAGGCCCGCGTATCGGAGGTTCCTAGTGGGTTCCCGTAAACGAATTCCGAAGAGCGAAGGAAAGCGCGAGCGCCTCATCAACCCGAGCCTCTCGAAGGGTTTCCGAAGCGGAGCGATCCGCATAACGTGGGTATGCCCGGACTGCAACGCAAAGTTGGGGGGCTCTGAAGTGTCTCATGCCCAAATGGCGGAGAGGCTCCACAGACACAGGCAGGAAAAACACAAGAACGTTCCCGCGCAGGCCCCGCTCGCGAATCGCCCTCTCCTGATATGCCCGGAGTGTAAAGTGCCCGTAAGGGAAGACCGCCTGCGACGCCACCTTAGCAGGATGTACAGGTCGGACAGTGTGCAAATTGCAAGGATGCTTGAAGCACTGTTGCGCCATCGAAGCGCTGCCAGCGAAGGGCCTGCCAAACGGGAAGGATTGGAAGACAATCAGACAAAAGTTGAAAGGCTCCCGTTCGAGCTTTTGCCGCCCGGTACTTGGGATTTAGAACACGTAATCGCTTACTATCGAGAGGCTGCCAGTCGTTTCCCTTCAGACTTGGCAGGCCGCGAGATTGAGTGGGCTCGACTGGAACGACTCAAGTCACTGAAACCAGCAAAATGCTATGTCGGCAAAGAATCGTGGCTCGGTTACGTTGTCTTCGAGTTCCAGCGATCTAAACGAGTTGTGCTGGAATGCCCGATAAAGGGGAACGCCGCTTACGTCCTCTGGGGGGAATGGAAGAAAATGGTTGCGCACACTAAGCTCTTTCTTCGGACTCAGTTTCCTCACAACTACACGAAGATTGTTCACAAGGGCGAGTGGCTTTCGCGGATCAGGGCAGCGCTTTAAGTCTCGTTCCTATTTTCAACAGTGGTGGCCTGCCGGTAGACGCTCCTCGCGCGCTTGTGTCAACACCAGAAGGTTTAGGGACTTGCGAAGGATGCGTCGAGGCGCTGGCGGAGGGAAATCAGTCTCCCACGTGGGCGGGAATGAGTTCCGGAGCACTTAGCGCGTTCAGTAGCTCTCCTTCCATCTTCTCCACCAATTCGCTGGAGTAAGGAATGAAGTGGTGGCCCGAAATGAGCATCGTAACGGCCAACCAGAGCTTGGGACGATTCATCGCGTAACGGCCAAAGATCCGGAAGAAGAATTTCCAGTAGGACTTCCGATAGGAGGACCGGAGCCCCTGCTGCCAGATGGACCGCGCCAGGATGACAAGAAACCCCCTGGCTGTCGGGTGCTGGGCGGGATGTTGGCATTCCTTGGTCTCCCAACTCCGCAAGGACCGCCAGGCGCGCTCATAAAACTTCGCGGGGTCGTAAATCGAGGAGATCGTTTTTCCAAAACCTCGGAGCAAAGCTGCGGAATTCATCGTCGTACGGAAATTCGGGGGTGTGCCATCGCTGCTGCTGCCCCGGGACTCAATCATCCGGCCTTCTCTTTGCATGCGTTCGTAAAGGGCCGTGCGCGGCAGGGCATGGAGGAAATTCAGCAAGGCCCAGGGGATAGCGGTGCGCTCGATGAATTCGATCTGCTGGTCAAAGATCTCCTCCGTATCGGAGTCGAAGCCCACAATGAATCCACCCGTCACCCAGAGCCCGCGCTGGTGCAGGAATTCCACGCAGCTCACCGGATCCATGGCCAGGTTCTGGAGCTTTTTCACCTCTTTGAGGGATTCCTTGGACGGGCTTTCGATACCGAGGAATACATAGAAGAAGTTAGCCTTCACCATCGCGTCGACGAGCGCGGGTTTTCGGGCGAGGTCCATGGATGCTTCGGTGTAAAACATGACCGGGAAGCGGCGCTCTTGCTGCCATTTCTCAAGCTCCACGCACAGACTGAGCGCCTGGGTGTGGTTCCCGATGAAATTGTCGTCCACGATGAATACTTGCTTCCTCCATCCCAGGCTCATGAGCTTGTCCAGCTCTGCCGTCATCTGCTGAGGCCGCTTGGTCCGAGGCTTTCGCCCGTAGAGGATAATGATGTCGCAGAATTCGCATTGAAACGGGCATCCGCGGGAGAACTGAATCGACATGGAAGCATAACAGTCAAGCTTCAGCAAATCGAAGCGCGGCATCGGGGTCCGGGTGACGTCGGGCTTATCTGTGATTTCATAAAGCCTTTTCGCTGTCCCCTCCTCAAGGTCGCGCGCAATCTCCAGAAACACTTCATCGGGTTCCCCGACCACCACGTGGTCCGCGATGGGTAGCATGCGGCTAGGTTCGCCGCTGGCGTACGGCCCGCCCACGATGGTGCGCCGGCCCAACTGGCGGGCGCGGGCCAGGGTCTCCTGGAGGCCTGCCGTCTGAACCGTCATGGCGCTGACCATGACGAGGTCCGCCCAGAGGATGTCCTCGTCCGTCAGATCTTCCACGGCTTGGTCGATCAGGCGGAGATTCCATTCAGGCGGACACAGGGCTGCTAAGGTAATAAGTCCCAGGGGTGGCATGACCACCTTCTCCGGAAGTAGATCGAGCATCCCGGAAAACGTCCAGAAGGAGTTGGGAAACTTGGGCCAGACCAGGAGGGCCTTAATCCTCTTGCCCAGCGGAGGAAAGGACGGACCGGTTGTTTCCGCGTGGCTGGACTCAGAGATCATGTTCTACAACCTTTCGAGGGACCCTTGTTGTCTAAGCATCTGCCCCAGGTGGTTGGCCATAGAGGTAGGCTCCTTCGTCAGTCAGGCCTCCCGCAATTGCCGATCAGAAAGATCATTTGGCAGGTTTCGCCCTCTCGCCTTGCACTTGGTCGGTCTTGCGTGGGTGACTTGGTGGACCCGAATGTGGACTCACGCAAAACCAATACTTGACTTTGATTTTGCTCGCCCTAGCGACTGGTA
>Ga0187878_1004114_pt1 | contig 11453 bp, 13 predicted proteins | sample June2016WEW_17_1_FD_132979 | JGI IMG/M metagenome (GOLD analysis project Ga0187878, IMG submission 132979) | Peatland microbial communities from SPRUCE experiment site at the Marcell Experimental Forest, Minnesota, USA - June2016WEW_17_150 | ecosystem: Environmental > Terrestrial > Soil >...
AATATCGCACATATTCCTAAATTCTTCAAATGAAGAAGGAAGGAAAAGATGAGCGTGATATCCTCGACAGCACTTTATAATGTTCACTCTCGTCTTTCATATAAAGGTGAATATTAACTAACATCTGGAATATGCAACATCTAAAATCAGCCCTGAAACGATAATTGTTTTAAATATCACAATTTATGCTGCCTCAGAACGAACAGAAATGTTTTCGTTAAGTTGGGTCTTTTCGGCTAATCTAAGAAATTCTTGTAAGGCGATTCCAGAAGTAACTTTCAATTTTAGTGGGCTCTCTTAAACCAACAAGTCGCAAATGGGCCTTTAACACCTTAGAGGAGCACCTTCTACCACCGTCAGAGCCATGCATTTGATCGTTCCAATCGATCAGAGTCAATTTGTTACCTTGCAGAATCATATTATTCACCGTCCAGTCATTATGATCATTATCTTGGATGCGCTCAATCGCAGCCTTGATCTTTTCTCTTGACGGATAGGCGCCACAATACATTAAGAAGGTCACTAAATTAATGCCAGGCTTCCAATCGTCCACTTGTAAATCAGATACACGTGGCGGCTTTTTTATAATAGTTTTTAATTTGTAGCTGCTGACAATTGTGTGATGATCATCAACATTTTTTCGATGGACCCAGCACTTCCTTTCTATTTTAGTCTTCTCTGATTCAATGAGGTAAATCGTCGACATTTTACCATCGGAAGTATGGCGTGGGGCCTTCCCCAAAATTTTAGCATTTCGAAAAACTAAGTATTCTTCAATCGATTTCCTTATAAAGTTTGCCTCTTGACTTGCTGAATCCTCCTGAGGAGGAGTTTCTATAATGATGTTGTTTCCCAGGTCTAAAATCGCATCGGTGACTTCTTTCCATCGAGAACCCAACCAATGAATGATATTTAGGGCTAAAACGACATCAAAATATTCACATTCGCTCAATTTCTGAAGGTCTTCCGGGATTACATGTTTGTTGAGTAGAATAATGTTTTCGAGAGAATCGTTAGCCTTGCAAAGATCGAGCAGTTGCTTGCCCACCATTGGGTACTCCTGATTGTCTCCTTCGATCATCACGCACACACAGTCATAGTCATGTGCTGCTCTAAACGAGTAGTACCCTTGACTCGCGCCTATATCCAATATATCGAAGGGCCGACTATACTTGTTTAAAACCTTCTGAATGATATTATAACGTGTTTCGTTATCATAATGATTGCCGCTCGCGTTCTTAACGACTACATTATTAATGACGATGTCTTGATATTGTTCGTAGCCATATTTTGTTATATCAACAAAACTCTGTTTTTTATTAAAGATAGCGAAAGCGGATCTGAATTTAGAGAACATCAACAGGTGAAGTTTACCTGTGATTACTTTGTTCTTATCCGAAATAATTTTTCCCACGGATATCAGGTAGACAATGACTATGAAAAAGCCGAAATGGACAAGAATATTCCAAGATTCAACCAAATAATTTTGAATAACTTGTCCGGCAAGAAGATTTGTAGTCACTGTCGTTCCCGTGCTGACAACCGACATAATAATTCCTGCGTTTCTATTGACAAGCCAGGACAAAAGACCGATAGGCAGTAAATAAAATACTTCTATTCTTATTTCGTAGCCAGTTAAGTAATCAATGACACCGACAATCAAATTAAGCAGAAGAGCAATAGTCCAAATGAGGTGCGGTGACTTTTTTGCGAAATAGTCAAGGAGATACATATTCACTCTTTCATTTCTTGTAGGTTGTTACTAAGTACTGTTGCTAATATCGCACATATTCCTAAATTCTTCAAATGAAGAGTTCGTGAAGCCATACGTAACAAAAAAAGGCGGATTTTATTCCGCCTTTAGAAGATAAGGTCTTTTTATTTCTATTGCTATCTCATTTTCTTTCTGTCTTGCATTTCCCTGAATTTGAGAGCTTCTCTGAGCTGTTTGAGAGCTTTCTCACAGTCTGCGATGGTTGCCGCCTTGTGACCACCAAAATCGTGAGGTGCCGCTCTCATGTAAGCTATGGCATCCTCAACGGCAAGAATGGCTTTGGCAATCCGGGGATGAGCCGCTTTTTCGCCTGCCATCGTGGGCTGTGCCTTTATAGGAGCCGATGTGATAAGAAAGAAAGACAAAGCGACGATTGCTGCACACATCATGATCGAAACAGAACTTTTTTTCATACCGATACCTCCATTTCGTCTTATATTTTGACTACAAAAATAGTAGACGCCCGATGTGGCTATCACGGCTACTTCCTGTTCAGTGTGGGACTCGCGCCCGCGGCTGCATTCGTCAATATTCTCCTCACCGGTAAGCGTCAAGAATATCCTGCTTGAAGCCTTCACCTGTCTCAGAGAAATTATCCTTCTTCCTTCTCGACAAAAAATCAAAGATGGCTTAGTATTCATAATAGTTATTTCAGCAGCAACAAACAGGAGCGCAGAACAACCATGAAAATTAATTTCAGCAGAAGTAACGGCCCCGTTGACGAGATCATCGAGCAATTGATGGAGACCGCCGGGGGCATCCGGAGGCCGGAATACATCCGCGAGATGATCATCGCCTCACTCAAAGCCGGGCAGGAGGACGACGAGAGCGCAGACCTCAAGCTCATGAACTCAACTCTCAAGGAGATGCGGTTCACTTCCAAGGTCTTCGGCCCCTACCGAAACGTGCGCAAGGTCACGGTCTTCGGCTCGGCGCGCACAGAGCCGGGCGATCCATTATACGAGCTGGCAAAGCTCTTCGGGAAGAAGCTCACCGATGCAGGATATATGATCATCACAGGCGGGGGAGGAGGCATCATGCGGGCTGCAAACGAGGGGGCCGGCTCCGAGAATTCCTTCGGTGTGAACATCCGCCTGCCGTTCGAGGAGAAAGCGAATCCCGTGATCGAGGGCAACCCGCGGCAGATCACTTACAAATATTTTTTTAACCGCAAAGTCGCGTTCCTTAAAGAAGCCGACGCCGTGGCGCTCTTCCCGGGCGGCTTCGGCACGCTCGACGAGGCAATGGAGACGCTCACCCTGGTACAAACCGGCAAACGCAATCCCATGCCGCTCGTGCTCGTGGACGATCCGGATTGCTCCTACTGGATACACCTGATTGAGCTCCTCGAGAAAGAGCTGCTGGCTCGCGGCTATATCTGCCGGTCAGACTTTGCTCTCTTCGAACGGGTATGCTCCGTGGATGAAGCGGTGGAGAAGATCAAACATTTCTATCGCCGCTATCACAGCATGCGCTATGTGCACGGCCGGCTCGTGATACGGCTCACGTCTCAGCTAAGCTCCAATAACATCCGGGAACTGAAAGAGCGGTTTCATGACATCATTACGCCCGCGGGCAGTATCGCGCCATCCGAGGCTTTGGAAGCTGAAATGGATGATACGGATATCATCCATCTGCCGCGACTTGTGATAGACTTCAACCGCAAAGACTTCGGCAGGCTCAGGAGTCTTATTGATGCGATCAATGATTTTTAGCCTCTGAGGAAAATGATAGCCATGCTCTCATCATGAAGGGCATTTAAGACAATGCCATATTGGATTCGAAAAGAGAGCATGTGAAGATTAACTGGGGTACACGTCTTTGGGTAAGGATCACTGCTTATTGCGAGCTCACTGGCGTTTCTTTCCCGAGTAGATTTTTCTTACTTCCTCCCGGTTGATTTCGCCGCTTGCCGTTTTCGGCAGGTTCTCGACAAAAAGGACGTGCTTGGGTTTCTTATAGCGGGCAATTTTGGAAGCTACGAATTCAATCAATTCCGCCGCACTTACCTCGTTTCCCTTTTTGAGGACACAGACGGCTTGGACAGCTTCGCCCCACTCGGGGTCGGGAACGCCGATGACTGCGACCTCCTCAACACAGCCATGACTAAGGATGACTTTTTCCACTTCCGCCGGATAGACGTTTTCGCCGCCCGGTTTGATGAGCTCCTTTTCCGGATTTCGTCCGCCGTAATAAAGATAGCCTTCCTCGTCCATCCAACCCCGGTCGCCCGTGTGATGCCAGCCGTTGCGAAAGGTGTAGGCTGTATCTGCCTCCAGGTTCCAATAGCCCAGGAACACAGAAGGCGAACGGACACATATCTCTCCTTGCCCTCCCACGGGAACTTCCCGATCCAGACCATCAAAGATGGCCACCCGCGTCATGATCGCCGGCAACCCGATGCTCCCCGGTTTTTCCGCAATATCGCAACCCGAAACCGGCATAACTTCGGTTTGGCCATAGAGGCTGTAAAAGGCGGCCTGGGGATTTTTTTTCAAAAAGCGTTGAATCGTCTCCGGGCTGTCCATCCCCGTGACTACCCTCAAACTCGATGTGTCAACGGACTGTTTATCCTGGGCATCAAGAATAGCCGCCAGCATTGGCGGAAATGTCCCCCAAAATGTGCCCTGTTCCTTGTCGGTTAGTTTCAGAACAAGCGGGGGATCGAAACGATCCGTTATGACATTCTTTCCCCCCTGATGCATCACTGCTATGGAAAAGGAAAATCCCCCGATATGGAAGAGGGGTAAGGTGCCTATGTGGCAGTCACTGCTCAACAGTTTAAATATGTGGGCCATCTGGAGGCCGGCAGCCAACATATTCGCCTGGCTCAGCACACAACCTCGCGGCTTTCCACCCACGGCGGCTGTATGAATGATCATATAGGCGTCATTTCCCGAAACCACTCCTGATTCTGTTATTTTCACGTCCAGCAAGAGTGTCGAGAACGGGATGAAATTACCCTCGTTCTTATCTGCTTTGAAGACATAGTGCTTTTTGATAGAGCCTGCTGCCAGTGAGGCTTTACGGCCCAGATCCTTATATTCTTTGCTGCTGAAGATATATTTCGGTTCCGAATCTTTGAGGATATATTCAACCTCTCCTTCACCCAGCCTGTAGTTCACAGGGACCACAATGGCGCCAATTTTCGCCGCCGCGCCGCAGAGGATCAGAAAATCGTCATTGTTGCTCGATAAAACGGCAATCCGGTCGCCGACGCCAACGCCCTCACTGCTGAGGCCGGCGGCACATTGATCGCACAGTTCTTGATAGGCGCTGAAAGATATGCGGTTATCACCGTACACGATCGCGATCTTTTCCGGATATGAACCCGCATTGCGGGCAATCATGTCGTAAAGCGTAAAGTCACAGCGATACATGGTTCCACCTCACAAATGATGTACACTGTAACTAATAGGGCTACGCTTATCAAGAGGAAATTCTTCACCCTTTCGACGGAGGCGCTGACTGTGCCCACTTATCCATAACTCTCGCTTTGGCTTTGAAGTGAGTATTGCCTCTCGAAAGAAAGGTCTATGCGAAAACTTTCGACCTTGATAAAATTCATTGATTATGCAAGATTGCACGCGACTATTGTTCCGCGGCTTTTGACTGAATAAGAGTCATTGTTTCATTACACGATCATTTCGATATTACGGGCAGGTGAAAAATGAAAAGAGCCATATTGGCGTTTTGCTGGTTATTTCTTGTGTCGGGTTGCTCAACATTAAACGGTTCCGTTCCTTTCCGCTACGTTCCCTCTTTGAACACGATGCAGCAGAATGACGCAGTTATAGGTATGGACAAATTCGCTGACAGCCGGCCCGCGGACGATAAGGAGGTGACCAAGGCCATCCCTGATATTGATGAAAAGGTCACCTCGAAAGTGCTGGAAGATCTTCGATCTTCGGGGATGTTCGCCCGCGTTGATTTCACCCCTCGCCGTGACAAGGAAGATTTGGTCATCAAGGGTGAGATCAAGCGGTTTTACTGGAAGACAAACCATAACCCCATCAAGTTCATCCCGATTATTGGCCAAGTGTTGCTCCTTTTAGGGATCACTTCTTACAATATTGAAGCGGTCGTTGAATTAAAGGTTCAGATCCTGGACGCCAGGACAGGCGCTGTGTTATCGGAATATGACAAAACCTCGACGAAAACGGATAGTGCGACGCTGTATGACAACAAGTCCGGTGAGTCGGGCGCCGAGCTGGCAGAGGCGTTCAGGGAGGTTGTGAAACAGATCAAGGATGGCATAGCGGGCGACGTCCAAAATGGAAAGATCGGAATTAGAAAGTAGTAGCCGGTTTTGGAGCTGCTAATTTATCTATTGCACTTCTTGGCAAGGATAAAGATTTGACTCTCAATACTGCAACGTCGCTGGGACGTTAGCAATCCGGCGAAAGGACTTGTTGGACCTCGTTCCGTCAGGCATACAGGTTTTCATACTTGAGTCTTGATCCAACCTCACAAAAACCCTCTCTCGCATAGAAACTGTAAGTCCGCCCATGCTTTTCTTTGTGTGGGGGAGTTACTTCAAGCCTCCTCCAGCCTTTGCTCCGTGCAAAGTTCTTGACCCTTTCCCAAAGGGCTTTCCCTACACCTCCGGAGCGCATTTCAGGCATGACATAGAACTCTCTGATAATACCGAACCTACCTCCGGCATAAATCGCAATCCCTTCGCTCAGCGTTATGATGCCGCCCGCAAGCCCCTTCGAATCCACTGCAAGAAAAACGACGTACTCATCCTTTTCAAGAATGTTCTTGCAGAACGTCACTGATTGGTTCGGGTCGGCAATGAGGGGTGTGTGGCCCAGTTCTGAGAACAATTCTTTAGTTAATCTCGATACCGTCTCAGCGTCCTCAATCAAGGCTCTTCTTATGGTTAATGCCATATTCATTTCCTTATGGCCTGGTGCACAGCAAAGCGGCAGCAACAATCAATATGGCCAGTTAGTTATAGCTCTCCTGATATATGTTTACTCCTTTGGGGTTGTTTTTTCTGTCTTCTTAGCACGCTTAACAAACACCACCTTGGCGTCTCTCATTGGCATGGATGCGCCTATTTTTTCCAAAATCTCCAGTCGGGTGACGTCATAGTCCGGAACATGCGCTAAGCTGATATGTGCGCGCGATAGATCCACCAACTTTCCTACAACCTTTTCACCCACGCTTTGAGAAAATTGCACTCTAACAGTGCCGAAATTAACCGCCGCATCATTATCGTTTACAAAAAGCGCGGGAATTGCAGTGAAGTTGAAATTAGATACTTCATTGATCTTGACGATTACTTTTACGCCCGGAAAATAATATCTTCCTGCTGTAACAGGGATATATATGTAGCCGTCAGCATCCGGCTCCAGTGCCTGCACTTCCTTATCCCCTTGCTTATTAAAGAACATGACAAATTTAAGCGATGAGTCTTTCCAGGGGGCGTCATTTTCATAAAACAGGAATCTGCCGGCCAGAACTTTCTTCCCGGCCAAGTCATCTGCAGCCTTTACATTATGAGTGGTTTCGTAACATCCCGCTATAGATAACAAGAGCAATAGAGACATCATTTTCGATAACGCGACGATATTGACCTTCTTGTTCATCCTGCATCCTCCCTTCATGATCTCATCGCATATCTGAGAAAAAGAAAAGTAGCCGCCGGTTTGCAGACAGTAATTTATCGGCTGTGCTTCTTGGCACGGATAAGGATTTGACCTTTATATAATCCCGTCATGCCTTTCTCATAAGATCCTGACTGCCACCTCAAGAGAAAAAAGGTCACAATATTTCAGAACTGACGAGAAAAATCCGATTATTCAAATCGTTGTTTATCCATTAATCCACCTCCCGAAGAACCACCTCCAACGGATATGTTTTTAGGAGATATTTGGTGGTCTTTGCAGAAGGTGCTTTTATTCTCGGCAGACTTAGGACATCGCTCTCCTTTTTCAGAAAAATACATGCACTGATGAGTCTGATCCTGTTCCATAACCAGAACCTCCTTTTAATGGGCAGACAGGTTCATATATACTCTAATAACAAGGTATATAAGTAAACCAGCAAAAATGATTATGGCTGACAACAACATTATTTGAGCAATCGATACCTTGTTACCTTTGCCTCTTATAATGTCCAAAAGCCTCTCTTGTATGGTTTGCCAGCGTTTTGCTATGTCATTATAATAATAATCAAGCTTCTGGCAAGTCAGTTCATTATCCGGCAGTAATTTTAGACACCGTACCATTCCGGGTATATCCAGCGTTGACAAGGGAAGATAAAATTCACGGATTCTCATTGCAACAATGCACTGAACAATTGTCGCTATAAGCAAGACAATTGCAAATACAAATATCAACACCCCGATTAAACCAACATTTTCAACAAAGAATTTCAATTCATTTTCCCTGAGAAACGCAAATAGTGCCGCAATAAATATGCCGGCAATCGTCGATGTGTTTTGCGCCTTCGCATCAAGAGCTGCGAAGATTTTCAGACTATCTTCATAATCATCCTTAAACGCTTCGATGACATCACAATTAATTTGTTTTCGAATTTCATCCATGAGACACTGATGTGCTTTCAGTAGAATATAAGAGGACAGGCTACTTTTATTCCCTCAACGATTTTTGACCGTTGAGAAGAATGATCGCCATGCTCTCATAATAAGGGCATTCCACGATTCCGCTTTATCGACTGCACTTCTTGTCAACAAGAAAGTAGTGACCTTCAATACCGACCATATCACAGTTCACCCTTGATAAACCGGATAAAGATCGCCGGCAGATATTGGCCCAGATTTGCGGCCACGAAGAGCTCAGTTCTGAATGGTGCATCGGCCTCTTCAAACAGCGTCGTTACATTACAGGCCATATACTCCAAGAAATTTGTCGAATAACTTCCTCCAAACGCTTCAAGGGCGTAGATCAGTGGAAATAGATCATTGCCCAATATCTGCCACTGGACCACATGCACCATCTCGTGGAAGTGCAGTGATTCCTGACCGGCTGCGCGATGTAGAATGAAGTAAGTGTTGCGGAACGTTACGCCGTCGAAATCAATGTCCATGCCCTCGGGTACCTGTAGGCCGAATTCGTGCCATGGGACATTGGGGAGATTGTCGACCTCCACATACCTTGCCGCCGCGAATGTCTCAGGACTGAAGAACTGCGGCAGCTGCTGGAATCCACAGATGGAGACCGGACGGCTTGATGACTCATGTTTAGCCAAGAGGCCATCCACCCAATGCTGATAAGCCGGCGACAGTTTGAGAAGATCTTCCGCTCTCATCTTGTGATTCTCCAGTTAGCGAATGAACTCTATCGTGAATCAGAATAGAATATCTGCTGACAACTCTAAAACTAAGAATCGACCGCCCGAAGTGCTGATCGGCAAGAGAAAATATTTTCCCCCTCTCGATGGAAGCGCTGACTGCATCTGCACCTATTCGCCGGTCGTCATTCATATTACAAGCTTATCTGCCAGCTCCATGATCACTCGGCGTACACCGGGATCTGTGAGCCTGTAGTTGCCATTTGCCAACTTGACGATCTGGCGCAAGCGCGGCGAGACCAAGCGATCGATTGCGTGCGTTATTGTTGACGGCGACTTCATGACAAAACGGCCAAGATCGTTTCGACTGAGGCCTTGTTCTCCGGCGTGGTGTAGCAGAATGAGAACCTCTTCTTCCGGTGTGCAATCCGTACGCTGAACAAGCGGCTTCCCCTCAAACACACCGATGCATGGAACATCGTACTGCACTATCTGCCGTATCGCTTTGGCGACCAAACTACGATCGGCTGTCCAAAATATTCGCAGGATTTCCGATAGCACCCAGCGAGAGTTCTCAAGGACAAGCTTCGAGTAGAGATGATTGGCCGTGTAATCGGGATCAATATGGACAGCACCACGATCTGAACGGAACTTGTAGATAGTCCTTATGACTTTAGCAAGATGGAGCGATGCCTTCCGTTCCGGAAAGTGGTGTGGATTCGAATTATTGGAATACTCGATGTAAGAAAGGCAATCATGCACGGATTTCCGGCGGTTCAGGTTCGACGAATCCTGATGGTAAATGAGGCGAGACGTAACTTCCGCAAACTGACCCCCATCGAGAGTTGCGGGTTCCCACTCCCGGAGTACATAGCGTCTCTCAAGAGAGATAAACTCGTCGAACATCTGCTCCGCAAGGCGACGGTCCAATGGCGGGCTGACGCCCGCAAGAATTACTGATTTGTCCAATGAAGGCATGGCTTATGACTTCTCCGGGGCTATGTATTTGTCCAACGCAAGCTTTCCCTGGCGATTGATCTTGTATGGTACTATCGCGCCTCGCTTTCTGACCTTTCCGGCGGTGAAATACTTGCGATTTGCAGAAATGGTATGCCCTACATTGGTCGTAGAGATTTTCGTGCCAAGTTCGTCTGTCAGAGATTCAATATCTCCCGTTGTCACCCACTCATGCCCACGCTCGTGTGCAAAGTGGCAGACAAGAAGTATTCTTGGCAGTTGGGCGGATTTGTTCAGAATGTGTTTCTCGATGTCTCCGAAATTGTCGGCTTCATGTATCTTGGCAACGATGCCAGGAACATCGATGCTGGGTAGTTTAGAGCCCCGTTCTCCTGTAACATCCTTAGCCTTGGATCGTGCTTGCTTCCTTTGCGCTGAGCGTCCCTCTTGCTTACGGGCAGGCACCGGAGTTGTCTCGAGCAACTTGTTAAGCATTTCGTTGACGTAGGTTTTATCAGTTGACTCGACTTCAATGTCGACATCGCCTTTGCGGTAATGAACACGGTAGTTTTGGCTCATTCTATCCCTCCTCCTATTCGACCAATGATTTAGGTCAGTGGTGGCTGCACGACATCCGCTGGAGTATTGTTAGGTTGATCCACTTGCCCTTCTGTCTAATTGCTCTTCGCCTGCAACAAAGCTTTGTTTGATTCCCGCCGAAATCAACTGCTTCAGAGAAGCGATAATTAAATTCCGGGGACACCATACTTAATTCCAGACTGATTCACCACAGCGTACAAGAGATAATTGAGTATGGTGTCTCCCGAATTGCTCTCTTCCTTCTTAAAAAGGAGGAGATACTTAGCTCTATTTTTTAAGATCTTTTACTACGGTCCCCTTCACCTTGGTGGTATAGCCGTTTAAAATCCATGCCCAGAACCACTTTTCTGTGATCACAGGATCTATCAGTCGATCTCCACCTTTGCTTTTCACCGCCCTCTCGTAGGCTAATTCGAAACGGTCATTCTGGCCTATTGGAATAACTTGGAAAAGCATGATGCCCGTAGCTTCACCTTCTCCTTCTCCAAGAATTTGGTAGTCCTTGTCGGGAACCAACGAATTAGGGGTAGGCACTCTCATTGGAGCTGAAGCACAGCCAATAGTAGAAATAAATATAACCGCCAGAAGAATTACTGCTCGTGTTTTCATTCTTTCGCCTCCTTTTTAAAATTAAAAAAACTCCACGCGACCACGAAACAAACCAGGAAAAAGATTAGACCTATTTCTTGAGGTCTTTTACCACAGTTCCTTTCACCTTGGTGGTATAGCCGTTTAGAATTAACGCCCAGAACCAATTCTCCGTGACCACAGGATCTATCAGTCGATCTCCACCTTTGCTTTTCACCGCCCTCTCGTAGGCTAATTCGAAACGGTCATTCTGGCCTATTGGAATAACTTG
>Ga0187878_1004115_pt1 | contig 11452 bp, 11 predicted proteins | sample June2016WEW_17_1_FD_132979 | JGI IMG/M metagenome (GOLD analysis project Ga0187878, IMG submission 132979) | Peatland microbial communities from SPRUCE experiment site at the Marcell Experimental Forest, Minnesota, USA - June2016WEW_17_150 | ecosystem: Environmental > Terrestrial > Soil >...
GGATGCGGCGGGAGGAAGGGGAGGGAAGGGTCTCCTTAAGCTGGGAGAAATTGAGCAGCCAGACGACCGCATTAAAGATCAGCAGGGACCAGAATGTCCACTGCCATCTTAAATGTTCAGTTATAATACCGCCAAGGAAAGGAGCCACTGCCGGGGTTATCGATATGGCAACCCCCAGCCACCCCATGAGCGTCACGGTGCGATCCCCGGAAGACGAGTCCTGGATCATGGCCTTGCCTACCACGGGGGCCACTCCCGCGCCAAAGGCCTGAAGGGTTCTTCCCGCCAAGAGCATGGTGATGTCGGCAGCTGTGGCGCAGAGCAGTGTGCCCAGGGCATACACTTCCAGCCCCCGGAGAATCATGAAGCGCCTCCCCATCGCATCGGAGAACGGGCCGGAGAAGAGGTTGAAAAAGGCAAACCCGGCGAAATATACGGTAAGAGTCAAGGACATCCAGGAAGGAGAGATATTAAGATCAGCGCCGATCCCCGGTATTGCCGGGAGGTAGAGACTTACACCTAATTGCCCTACTGCTATGGAGGCGGCTATGAGAAAGACGAAGGCGCCGTTGCTTCTGGAAGGAGACATATTTTAAGGTGACCTCTTGATGGATAACAAGCATTGTCTGATCTCATATGGCGCCGGCTCTGCTGAAATCCGCGGCCCACATGCGCCGTGTCTCGCATAGGTTGATGGCTTCACTCTCATCCGGGTCACTGCGTCGCCGGATACCATCTTATCCTGCCGGTAAGCCAATTCGGTATCCCAATCTTTTCCTTCCCGGCATCATAATAGTAGGCGCTCCCTTTGAAGGGGTCGAACACCTGTATGATGGGGAACTCTATTACCTTCGTGTTCTCGAGAGTCATACCGCTTATCACCGCCGTATTTTTCACGATCTCCCAGCAGGCGGCGGCATTTACCATGGAAACGAATATCTTGCAGTTCCGTGGGGGTATCATCCCGCTCCGCACCTTCTGCAGCGTTTCGGGATAGAGCTTTTCAATTCTCCCTGGGAACATGTAAATCTTCATGTACTTGGGCAGGAGGGCCTGGTAATCGACATCCCGGACATTCAGATGCTCCACGCCGAACTTTCCCACGCCCTCGATGGAGACATCGCCTTCATGGGTTACGGTGCTGACAACCCAGCAATTGGAGGTGCCGGGGCCGATGACCATCCGCTTCCGGAGCCGGTGGCACACCCGCGCGATCACAAGATTCGCCTCGGGGTCCGACGTCCCCAGGGCCACAATGTCCACGCCGGCAATAATTGTTTCCACCCACTTCTCGTCATTCCGCGTTACTTTCCGGCAATAGGCCGTCACACTGCATTCCGGGTTGACTTTCTCGAGATACTCCTTCCATGCCTCCGGCTTGACTCTGCCTATGTATTCCGGTGTGAAGGGAAGACGGTTCAGATTCGTTGCCTCAACCACATCGAAATCCACGACGACAAAATGCTGGTATCCTACCCGCAGGAGGAAGTCGAGGACCGCACCGTTTCCTCCCGCTCCCATCACAAGGACGCGCGTTTTTCCGATGGCGGAAATCAGCTCTTCCGTGAAATTGACGATTCCCTGCTGTCTACTTACGATATCATTCCAAGTCATAAATACCTTCTCACACAAGATTCATGTTGTCGTTTTTTTGGCGCATGTCTAATCCTCGCGTCGTTTCAGATCTCCGGCGGCCTCAGCCATCTTGTAGTATTCCATGAGGATGGCAACAGCGCCGGAACCGGCCTCGGACAGGGCATGGGACTTTTCCGCCCCGAAATAATTCAATTCGCCGGCAGTCATGGGCTGCCTGTTCCTGCGAATCCAGTCAACCATGGCCTGTTCCTCCTCATTCCGGAAGAACCACCGGTGCAGATTCCTCTTGCCTTTCAAACGGCTGTATCTCTCGGCATACCTTCTTTCCATTGTTTCCAGATTGATGCGTGTAAAGATTACCTGCTCGCCCGTCTTCGGGCTCTGTCGCGAATCCGCGAAGACCTCGTCAAACAGAAGAAAGTTGGAGTAGAAAGCGGCATGATGGGCCATGACCGACGCGACGATGTCAGTGTTATGGAAAAGGTGGGTAGCAGCAAGATGGACGAGCCTGTATAGGTGCATCGTAAGATCGATGGCGCTGTGGGCAATCCCCTCGTCAACGCCCAGCGAGAATACCTCGCTAAGCCGCCGCCAGGCCTTCCTTAAGACGGCGAGCCGCTCGGGAAAGATGATATCCGCAGGCAGACCCAGCTGGGAATCGGGAACGACGCTGATTGTCCCCGCCGCCCGTTCGGCCTTCATGGCGAGAAAGGTCAATGCTTGGGGATGCAGGTGGTGGAGCGTGCACCACAAATCGCTCTCCCGGTTCGTCCCTATAGAGTATCCCTTGCCGAGGTAGATGTCATGGACAAGCTTGAATGCCTTCTCGCGCAGCGGCTGCGTGTTTGCAACAACGATACTCCAGGCATTCTTTGGTCCGAACCGGTATTCAGTCTCTCTAAGTAATCTGCCGGCCAAGGCGCGTTCTCCTTTAACAAAAAGCTTATCCTATGATAATAGCGTATAAGAAAGGTGTTTGTATGTCAATATTGGTATGTCACGGAGAACGCGATGCAGGATTTTCATTGACAGACAAAAACCTCCTGGTATACTCAGTCCAACCAGTAAAACGGAATTCTCATTAAGAAGGAGGAAATATGCGTATACTAAAAGTCATTACTATCCTTACTGTGGCATTGTTTGTTTTTTCCAGTGTAGCCCTCGCCCAGCAGATGCCCAATCCCTATGGCCCGAATATAAGCCTGGCAACTGCTAAGAAGGTGGCTGCCGCTGCGGCAGCGGAAGCAATGAAGATAAAGATAAATGTCGTAATCACCGTTGTGGATACGGGCGGCAATCTTCTCTATCTCGAGCGGTTCGATGTTGTCCAGTACGGCAGCGTCGATGTGGCGCTCCACAAGGCCAAGTGTTCTGTTGCTTTCAAGAGACCGACGAAGGCATTTGAGGATACAATCGGGAGTGGAAAGACGGCATATCTGACCCTGGACGGCATAAGCGCAATTGAAGGCGGTGTGCCCATCATTCAGGACGGCAAGATCATAGGCGCCATAGGCGTGTCGGGCGGTTCGGCGGCACAGGACGGCCAAGTCGCGACTGCTGGAGCCAAAGTAATAAAATAATGGTCAAAGTCTTACGCGAGCCCACATTCTTCTTAAACTTTCAGGGGAGGTCCATAGGAAGGTCCTCCCCTTTTTTATTTCTTGTAATCGCAAGCGGGATCCGGCGACATATCTTTCTTGAGGTATATCAGGAACGTTTCAATGGCAGTTTGCCGTTAGTTTTATTAAGAAGGCGTGCAATATCGCGTTCAAGTTGATCGAAACAATTCATGAGTTCCTTGGCTTCATCCGTCAGATGCATGCCGTGTTTCACGCTGTCCATCTCCACGAGCTTTATGCCGAGCCTTTCTTCGGATGCCTTAATCCTCCCCCATGCGGCCCTGTAAGACATTTTCAATTTCTTTGCCGCCGCGTTCAGACTGCGGCATTCTTCAATGGCTTTGAGGAGCCCATCGCGGCCGGGTCCAAAAATAACACGGCCATCACGCTCCAGCCATAATTTGTGTTTGATTTCCAATGGTATATCTCCATGCGTGCGAAAAGAAACAGAATAGATATATTGTAAAATTAGCATGATAGAATTGTCCGTAGCAAGTTATTTAAATGTTGATATGTCATTAATGGCATAAGACTCTGAAATCGCTGCACTATTGGGGAAAAAAGAATTGACAATAAGGCCTGAATAGATTAAATGAACATGAAAGATAAGTAAGTTATATGAACTGTACTAAAAGTAGTAATTTTGTCAGAGCACTTCCAAAGATAAATATGTTTAGCTATTCTATTTCGTATCAAACCAACCAAAATGCAGAGGATAGTTTATGAAAAAAACGGTGTTTTTGATTTTAGTTCTTATTATCTTGAGTCTTATTTTTTCCGGGATAATTTTTGCTCAGGCCAAAAAGGGCGGTGCTGTTGCCGCGACGGCGGCTTCCGTATGGGATTATTTAAAGAAGGAAGGGTACGCAAAGAATTGGAAGCTGTGGCCGGGAACGACGCCCATGTATCAGGGGCCGGAACCTCACGGAGCATTTCTGACAACCTATGTCAATGACGCGGCCTTGAAGTCCATAGGCGCCAAAAAGGGAAAATTCTCTGATGGGGCGATGATAGCTCAGGAGAATTTTTCGAAAGACAAGAAACTGAAATTCATTGCCGTCATGTACAAGGTCAAGAGATACAACCCGCAGGGTGGCGACTGGTTCTGGGCACAGTACAAGCCTGATGGAAGGGTTGAAGCAGAAGGAAAGGTTGACGAGTGCATCAAATGCCATGTCGCCCAGAAAGGGAATGATTACGTTTACACGAGCAAACTTAAATAAACCGACGGCAAATGAAGATAAGAGGCGCCGGGAGTTTGTTTAGGCAGTATAGAGTCAACACTTTAATATGAATGACCAGAATGGAGGTTATGTTATGGAAGGGAAGGACAAGAAATTACCTGATCTGTTCCCCAAGGAAACTACGCGACGCGGTTTTTTGAGAGGAACGGCAGTGGCGGCGGGGAGCGCCGTTGCTATGGCCACGGTCGGAGGCTTGGCTGCGAAGGCTGCCCATGCTCAGGCTGCAGCGCCTGCGCCGAAGAAAGACTTGATGAAGTATTTGTTTGCCGAGAGGGAGAACTGTACGGGCTGCAGGGGGTGTGAATATGCGTGTTCTGTTTATCACACCGGTATCGTAAGGCCTTCAGTATCCCGTATTCATGTGATGAAGTACAAGGATTCAATAGACGTTCCTATAGTCTGCTGGCACTGTAACGATGCCCCGTGTATCGCGGCCTGTCCCACAACTCCGAAATCGATAATCGCGGATCCCAATCACAACGGAATTATCTTGAATGAAAAAACCTGTCTGGGCAGAAAGTGTCTGAAATGCCAGGAGGCCTGTCCGGCGCAGTTTGTCTGGGCAAATCCGGACACGGGTCAGCCTCTCATGTGCGACATGTGCGGCGGCGATCCTGCCTGCGTGAAGGCCTGCACAGACCAGTCCGGCAATCCGCAGGGGCCCTGCCTCATGGCAAACAAACTTGGTTTTGGCGTCAATCTGGCTTTCAGGGGTGTGACGCCCAACCAGGCGGGCAAGGATTTACTGGATCTCACGTTCTATCCTAATGTCGATGGGAAGAGACCCACCCCCGCTAAGACTAAAAAGACGAGGAGGGCATAACCATGACTGCACCAAAAGGCGGATGTTTCGGAAAAGTTCTCGAGATTGATTTAAGCAAACATACATATAAGGCCCGTGAAGTTCCAGATGAGATTTATCAGAAGGCCATCGGGGGAAACGGGCTCGGCGCATATTTTATGACCACTGAGTATAAGGCCCATAAAGAGCCCCTGGCAGAGGATGCGTTCATCTATGTCGGCCCGGGGCCTCTTAATGGGACGTTCTGTGTTTCGACGCGCACAAGCTTTGCCAATATGAGTCCCTACACAGGCCTGATCTCCCACGCGGAGGCGGGCGCCCATTTTGGGAACGAAATCAAATGGGCCGGCTGGGACGGCATCTACATCAAGGGAAGGTCGAAGAAGCCTGTCTGGCTCTCCATTGTGGATGATAAAGTAGAATTCAAGGATGCCACAAAGATATGGGGTAAGGACACGGAAGAGACACACGAAGCAATCATCAAGGAAATGAAGGACCCCTATGCCCGGACGGCGGTCATCGGCCCGGCCGGCGAAAACCAGGTTCCCTTCGCCTGCGTGATTGTGGAGCGCTTCCGCGCTGCCGCGAGAAGCGGAACGGGCATGGTGATGGGAAACAAGAAGCTGAAAGGCTTGGCCGTCAGAGGCAGTAAAGGCGTGCCTGTTGTTGACAACGTGAAATTCATGGATATGGCCACCTATGCGAAAAAGGTCGCTATAGATAGGGAAGCCTGGCAGGGCATCAAAAGGTGGGGAACAGCAGGTCTCATGGAGCAGAATAATTTTTTCACCGGGTCACTCATCACGAAGAACTACCAGACAACCTGGTATCCTGACGTTGTGAAGATCGGCGCCGAGGAGGCGAACCGGAAGTTCTGGAAGCGGCACGTGGCGTGCAATCACTGTCCTATCCACTGCCTGAAGCTGGGCGTCATCCGTGACGGAAAATACAGGGGCATGATTGCCGAAGGTCCCGAATACGAATCCGGAGGACTTTTGGGAAGCAATCTCGGGATGACTGATTTCAACGCTATGATCGTCCTCATCGAGGCCTGCGATGCTTATGGTATCGACAACATCTCCACGGGAGGCGTCCTCGGATTTACAACGGAACTTATGGAGAGGGGCATCCTTAAACCTGCCGACCTTGACGGTCTCAAACCGAAATGGGGCGATGGGGACACCTATTTGGAGCTCATCCGCAAGATTGCCTACAAGGAAGGCAAGGCGGGCAAGCTTCTCTCCAAAGGCGTGAAGAAGATGGCCGCGGAAATCGGCAAAGGGTCCGAAGCATATGCAATCCACGTGAAGGGCAAAGAGTTGGCAGCCCATGACCCGCGGGGTGACAAGGCCAGGGCATATAGTTACACTTTAGGTTCTTGCGGGGGGGATCACCATGAGGGTGCTTCCACGCGGGCCCTTGTCATTTTTGCCATGATCAATTCCCTCTGCACGTGTTCTTTCGCAAGTGGACTCATCTGGGGCGGCGAGAACGCGAAGATCACCGTGGGGATGCTGAATCCGCTCTGCGGCTGGAATATGACGGAAGACGACTACTGGACGACGGGTAAACGGATCCTCACGATGGAGCGCGTCTTCAACGTAAGGGAAGGCATCAGCCGCAAGGATGATATTCTGCCGATACGTATGAGGACGGAGAAGCTTCCTGCGGGACCGAAGAAAGGGGCCATCTTCACTGAAGAAGATACAAAGAAGATGCAGGACGAATTTTACAGCTTCCTCGGCTGGGATGCAAAAGGTATCCCGACGGAAGCGACATTGAAGGCTTACGGGCTTGAATACGCTATCGATGATGTAGCGCGGGCCCGCAAGGAGTACAATTTCTAGAAAAGCAGTTTAGAGCAAACGGGGGCGGGTGGAATTTCACCCGCCCTTGCTTTTTGGGCCCACATGCTATATATTTTGAAAAAAGTCAAACCTGAGATATCAGGTTATATTGTGATTTTCAGGAGTAATATAGGTAATCGTTTCTCATGAGTTTCTCAAGAAGGGATGCGCTCCATATTCTCGTTAGCGGCGCAGTTTCTACCCTTATTTTTACATCGTTTAAAGTCAGTGGTGCCAAAGCATTACCCCGCCCGCCCGGTGCACTCATCGAACCGGAATTTCTCAAGTACTGTACACGGTGTTACCAGTGCATAGATGTGTGTCCTGCGGACGCCCTTCATCCGGCAGGCATTTCCGGCGGCATTCCCAATTTTGGAACGCCCGTCCTGGACTGGAAGAAGTGCATCTTTTGCATGAACTGTATCAGGACGTGCCCGACGGGGGCCATAAAGAGGATCTCCCGGGACGATATCGATATCGGCAACGCCGTAATCAACCCGCGTACGTGCCTGACCTGGTCGGGACAGAGCAAGTGCGACATCTGCTATAACGCCTGCCGGTACGATGCGATCAAATTGGAAAACAAGATATACCCAGTGGTACTCGAAGATCCCTGCACTGGCTGTGGGGCGTGCGAGAGAAAGTGTCCGACGAATCCGAAATCCATCGTCGTCTATTACGAGAAGGTGAAAAGATTTTTGCCGCCTGAAAAGGGGATCTCATTGCGTCTCCCCGATGAAGCAGGCAAGAAGCACGGCGAGGAGGATTTCAAGGACTGGTTTGCGGAAAGGATCAAGAAGCTCGGCAAATCCTACGGGATCATTAAGGAAGAGGAAGATGAATAAATGAATAGCGCGAATGCATCTGCTGTTCTGATTATTGGCGGCGGCGTCGCCGGCATTGGCGCGGCTCTCGACCTCGCCTATTGCGGCCATGCCGTTCATCTGGTGGAGAAGGGGAATATCCTCGGCGGCCAGGTTGCCAAGCTCGATAAACTCTATCCGACGGATCACTGCGCCTTTTGTCCGCTCTGGACGGATATCAAAAAGCTGAGGGAACATCCCCTGATCACCGTCCACACATCTACGGAGGTAAAAGAGCTCAAGAGAGTCGACGGCCGCCTTCACGCGGTCATGGTGAAAAACCCTCCGGTCATCGATGAAAGCCTCTGCGTCTTCTGTGGGAAGTGCGCAGGCGTTTGTACAGAAGCAGCCATAGAGACATTGGGGGACCACGTTTATCCACCCACTTACCTGGTCAAAGAGGAAATCTGCAACAGGTGCGAAGAGTGTGTAAAGGCATGCCCCACGAAAGCTATCGATTTTCAGAGGAGAGAAGAGACGTCTGAATTTATGTTCGACGATGTCATATGGGCTTCCGGTTTTACGGAAGTTGATCTGACGCCGCTGCCGGAATTCGGGCTGGGAAAACATCCGGACATCATGACGGCAATGGAATTTGAAAAATGGACGGCAGAGGCAAGCGACAATAAAGGGGCGATCATAAAAAAATCAAATTCCACAGTTCCCCGCAACATTGCCTTTATACAGTGTGCAGGCGCAAGAGATCAGAGGCTGCTCTCATACTGTTCCGCCGTCTGTTGCATGCATGCCCTCAAGCAGGCGCAGTGGGCGATAAGGAGGAATCCTGCCATTCAGTGCATCGTCTTCTATACCGATCTCCGTACTGTGGGGCGCGACTATTACGAGTACTCCCTGCGGGACATAAGCGGGAGCCGTGTGCGACTTATAAGGGGGAGACCGTCTCTGATCTATCCGCTCCCCGGGCGGGACGGCATCGCAATAAAGTTTGAAAATACCATGACCCAGAAAAGGGAGATATGGAAATTCGATATGGTTGTTCTCAACGGCAATATCGGGTCTTCCCTGAAAAAGAAAGATCAGGAAAAACATTTTTCACCTGCTCTTTCCGGGGATGGATTTGTGAATTCGGCGTCCGATGATATTTCCCGCTTTTCCTGCGGCTTCAGCGCGGAGCCTGCGGATGTGGCGGACTCGGTAATTCAGGCATCATCTGCCGCCGTAAAAGCCATTCTGGCAAGAAGGAATAAATAAGAAATGTCGGGAATCGCAGTATTTCTTTGCAGATGTTTCGGAGAAGTCAATCGCGTGATTGATCTCGATTCCCTGGAAAAAAAATCGGAGAAAAATGACGCCGTCGTTTTTTCCTCCATCTGCGAATCCCTCTGTCTGACGGATGACGTTGAGAAAGCAGCCCTCCGCATCAGGGAGTCCGGTGCGGACAAAGTTGTGATCGGTGGATGTTCGCATCTGGCAAGAGGCAGCGCGATTATTGACGGTCTCCTTCAGCAGGGAATGAAGCGCTCCGCTATCGGCCTCGTTGACTTGAGGGAGGCGTGTGCATGGATTCATGCAAATGAACCGGCGAAGGCCACGGAGAAGGCCTGGGACCTGATCCGGATGGAAATCGCCGGCCTTCATCACCGGCGGGAATCGGATAATGTCACGGTGGGTGTGTGTCCTGAAGCGATGATTGTCGGCGCCGGTCCGGCGGGGCTTTCCGCCGCGCGGACGCTCGCGCAATTGGGTTTCAAGGTGCATCTTGTCGAGAGGGGGTCAAGCCCCGGCGGCATGCTCAACCTGATCTCCCACGTGTATCCATCCGATGAGAAGGCGTCCGAAAAAATAAAGGTGTTCGTTGATGAGGTGGAAAATAATCCTCTCATCCATTTCTATCCGAAGGCGAAAATAAATTCCATTACGGGCTTTGCCGGCAACTTCAATGTGCAGGTATCTTCCTCTGCGGGCGAACAGAGGCTCCGCGTAGGGGCCGTGATCCTTGCCTCCGGCGCGCGGGTGTGGCTTCCCCATGGCCTGTACCGTTATGGTAAGCTCACGAACGTGATCACACAGATGGAGCTCGAGAGGCAATTCATCAAGGGTCCGCGTGAGGTCAATACGGCTGTCTTCATTCAATGCGTGGGCGCGAGGAATCAGGAGCGGCCTTATTGCGCGACGATGTGCTGTCCCTCAAGCCTGAAAAATGCGGTAAGAATCAAGAAAGAAAATCGCGATGCACTGGTATTCATAGTCCATCGCGATATCATGACGCCGGGAAGCGTCCTCGAGGCCTATTACAGAAATGCCCTTGCTAAGGGGGTGCAGTTTATCCGCTTCGAAGATACGAATCCTCCCGAAATCCTGGGAGAGGGACATGTGGAAGGTGTGGAGGTTTTCGACAGCATCAGTGGGATGAAGAGGAAGCTCGCTTGCGATCTCGTCGTCCTGAGTACGCCTCTTATTAGGAATGACGATAACGTAAAGCTTGCCGGAATGCTCGGCCTGCAAGTTGACCGCTACGGCTTCTTTTCGGAAATCTATCCGCTCCATCCGCTCGAAACGAGGATGGACGGGATTTTCATCTGCGGCTCTGCCAGATGGCCGGTGTCATCCGATAATGCAATGGTGCAGGGGGAAGGGGCCGCCGCTAAAGCCGCGGCTCTCTTAGGGAGGGAAACCGTTTCGGCCCTGTCTTTGAGCCGTGTTCCCGGAGAAAAGTTGGGCCATGCCTCCGTCAATGCAACGACTTGCACAGGGTGCGGCAATTGTGTAGCAGTCTGTCCCTTTGATGCGTGTCGTCTTCAGAAGATGGGGAGGAAATCTATCAGCAGGGTCAACAAGCTCCGGTGCAAGGCCTGCGGGAACTGCGTATCCGTCTGCCCCAACGGGACAGTGCAGTTGCCTGAGCACGATTACCAGGCGGTGGGGGCGATGATTAAAGAGGCTTTCGGTGAAGAGGGCGCTATATGAAAATCCTGATTTTTGCATGCAAGTGGTGCGGCATGATCGGCGCCGACGGAGCGGGGAAAAAGAAAATACAACTTCCCTCGGAGTTCCGGGTGATTCCGGTCGAGTGCGCGGCGCTCGTCGAGCCTGATGCGGTAATCAGGGCGTTTGCATCCGGAATGACGGGTGTGGCGGTCTTGGGCTGCCATCTGGGAGGGTGCCGGTTTAACCACGCGAATCACGCGGCCATCAAAAGGCAGGAGCTCCTGAAGACACTGTTGGACGCAACGGGGATCGATGGCAAGAGACTGTTGATCAGTTTTGGAACGGCCCATGAGGATCACCAGTACGCGGAAGTTGTCAAAACATTCTTTGAAGAATTAGAGGCGATGCCTTCCACGGCCGCGTGGACAAGTTGAGAGGGTTGAAGAAGAGACAGAGCGAAATGACAAATACTGGACATAATGGCTGACAGTTGAAAAATAAAGACCTGCCCCTTATTATCGTGGGTTATAATTGGATGAGGATCCAAAAACAGAGCCAAAAATAAGGAGGCAGATCATGGTAAATCATATCA
>Ga0187878_1004117_pt1 | contig 11448 bp, 19 predicted proteins | sample June2016WEW_17_1_FD_132979 | JGI IMG/M metagenome (GOLD analysis project Ga0187878, IMG submission 132979) | Peatland microbial communities from SPRUCE experiment site at the Marcell Experimental Forest, Minnesota, USA - June2016WEW_17_150 | ecosystem: Environmental > Terrestrial > Soil >...
CGGAGAAGAAAAGGACGATAACGCTCTTGGCTCGCATGGCATCTCTCCTTTGGCCGGAGCGGACCCCCGCTTCCGGTCCCGTCTATTCCTCCCGCAACGCCCGGGACATGAGGTCCTGAAGGGTATTTTACTAATTAATTGATTCTACTGCAACTGTGGCTTCGTCGACGGTCTCCGCGTGGAGTTTTAGGCGACTTCCAAGCGTCGGGAGGTTCTCTACGGCCGCGCGTTTTGTCCTCGCGTCACTGTGACAGTACCGCTTCAGCGCAACCTCCGGCGTGTCGCCGATGAGGTCGGCGATCGTCCGGATGTCCACGCCGGCCCGGAGTTGCCACGTCGCATACGTATCTCTCAAGTCGTGGATCCGGAGGCGACCTTTGATTCCGGCCTTCGCCTTCGCGGTCGGCCAGGAGGCGTCGAAGCTGTCGATCGGCTTCCCCGTCCGAGGATTCTCGAAGAAGTATTCTCGGCCGGGCCGGGCCTTCAAGACCTCGAGTGCTTCGGTGCCGAGAGGGATCGTGCGGGCTTTCCCGTTCTTGGCCCGGGACGCCGTGACCGTCAACTCGCCACGTTGGAAGTCCACGTCGGTACGTGGCAGGCCGAGGAGTTCCCGGCGGCGCAGCCCGGTGCCGAGGTAGATGACAACCGCGTCGCGGAGGTAACTGGGGTCGGCGACCTCAATAAGGCGACGCGCCTCCTCGACCTCCAGGATCCTCGGCTTGAACTCGGCCTCCCGCTTCAGTAGGCCCTTCGTCGGCAGGGGATAGGCCGGGAGTTTGTCATGGCGTACGGCGAGGTAGAGGAGGCCGCGGAGGCAGGCCAGTTCACGGTTGATCGTCGCAACGGTGACATCCTCCCGGCTGGCCCGGTAGCGGTCGACGGACTCGGCGTCGACGTCCTTGAGCATTGACCCCACGAAAAACTTCTTCAGGTGGGCGATGCTCTGCGCGTCCCGGCTGTAGGAGCGCTTGTAGCGAGCGTAGAGGCTGAGGTATTCTTCAGCGAAGTCCTCGAACCTCAGCGGCGCGCCCTCAGGCTTCTTGACCGGCAAACCGTTCGCTGAATCCCGCCCCCAGGCCCGGAGCTTGTCCCGGTAGTCCCTGGCCTTCGTCTCGGTCGCCCCTGCCTTCTCGCGGTAGCGCTGGCCCTTGACCTGAATGTCGCACCACCACCAGCCGTCACGAAAGAAGAGGTTTCGTTTGTCTCGAGGCTTGATTCGCTTCACGCCTTCTCCTCCTCGATGACGACAAACTCCGCCTCGATGGGCTTCGGATAGGCCGCCTCGAACTGCTCTTTAGCAAAGCCTAATCTATCGGTTAACAGCCTTACGGTGGCCTTAATTTTCTCGGGCAGCGGACCCTCGGGCGGGGGGGTTCGGAGGAGCCGGTGTACCTTCTGGAGGGCCAAGTAATATTCGCGGGCCTCGGGCGACATCTCAGCGACGCGGGCCTCCTTCCTGGCCTTGGCCTTCTGGTAAGCCGCCGACTTAGCCGCCTTCTCCGCAGCCTCGAGGCGGTCGGTTTCGAGCTTCATGTTCATCATTGCGTCCCGCAACCTTTCCGCTGTGCAGCTCGCCTTTTCCTCCGGAGTGAAGGGGCATCCGGCTTCAGATAGGATCTCGGCTATGCGGTCGGCTGAAGCCTGAGCGCGCTGTTCGAAAGTCATTTTTTCTTCAGCATCGAGGTCAGGATAGTTGCTCATCGTCGCCACTCCTTTTCAACCTGATGATCCCGGCACCTTGGCGACCGACACTCGACCCGCTGGGACTCCCACCAGCTGCACAACCGGCCGACGCACTCTCCGAGGATCGGACACCGGAGCTGGTCGCCTTTGGAATCATGCGGCATGGACGCTGCCAAGCGCCGGAAGTCCGGCTTAATCTTTGCGTCCATCGGGCTTCCCGGTCCAAAAGTCTTCCCACCGGCTTTGAAGCGCCGCCGCCCTCAGCAGGACCCACAGAAGAAGCAAAGCTAGACCCGCCACGCAAAAAAACAGGATCCGAAAGATCATGACGTCCCCCTCCTTTGATGAATGAAGGCAAGGATCGGCAAAAAGGTAGAGATAACCGTCCAGAACGGACGAAGGATGCTCGACCCCTGCCTTCGTGGATTTCCATTGTCTCTACCTGTCTCCAAGCATATCACTCTCTATCCCGCTGTCAAGGGCCTTTTTTTCTCTTAAAAACGGGCATAAAATCCCTTGTGGAATGGAGAATGACAAGGATCGTCTGCTCACAGTCGAGGAGGTCTTGGACATTTTACGGATCTCTCGGATGACGCTATACCGGATTGTCAATTCCGGGGAGTTGAAACGCCTGAAGATCGGAAGCCGGACCTTTTTCCGACGGCGGGACGTGGAACGATTCATCGAGTCCAAAGTCGTGAAAAGGTAAAGCCCGGACGACGGCCATCTATACGGGCGCCGAGGAGAACGCGGCGCAGGAGTTTCGAGAGTTGCGACCGTCGCCCGGAGCATTTTCAATCCAGCTTGATAAAGGGATTCGTCTCAGGCTCGAGATACTTTTGCCGCTCGAGCTCAGCCTGGGCGTAGCGGACCTTCCGGGCTTCGGCCATGAGCGCCTCTTGCAGGCCCCGATCAGCCGTAGCCAGGATCTCGCCGCAACTCTCGTCCGGACCTTGGAGGAAGAACCCTTCCCCGCCCTTGAAGAGTTTGGTGCCGTCGTCAAAAAGACTCTCCGTGGCGTCGCCCAAGACATCTTGGGCGGCGGCGTTCAACGAGGCCTCGTCGGGAGCGGGCAGGTTGATCGTCCCATTGGGACCGAAGATTTTTTCGTCGCTCATTTCCCACGTGCCTCTTTGGCAGCCCGCATTTCCCGGCCCTTGTCGATGAGTCGTTGAATTTGCTCCTCGCGTTCGTTCCGCTGCTGGAACTCGGCGCGTCGCTCGGCCCGGTACTGCTCGAGAGTGAATGTCGGCAGGCCGGCCTTGGAGCGCTCCTCGTTGCGCCGCGCCAGGCCAACCGCCTCAAATCGCCGAGCGTCCTCGACGGCCTTCACGGCAACGGCCTTCTGGTAGTCGAAGACCTGCCGCGGCGTCATTTCTTGCAAATGACCGCCCGCCTTCAATTGCCTGAAATTACACCTCGCGCACGCTGAGCCTTTGTGGCCGGCCCGGAACTCGCCAGCCATCCCGCAAGAAGGGCTGTCGCACCTAAGCCACAAAGTCGCCGGCTTCCGCTTCCGAAGCGTCTCGGCGAACTTCTCCAGTTCCTCCCCAGTCGCCAGCCTGCCGATCTCCTGTAACGGCGTCTGGGTTGTGGCCGGGCCCGGCGTCCAGCCCGTCAAAGGCCGGTCGTCGACCTCAATCCTCGCCCCCACATCCCGGCTTTGCAGGAATTTCCGCAGCTTCTCCGGCGTCATCGGCGGCGCGCCCTTCACCTCCGGTTCAACTTTCTTTGCCATTAAAACCTCCTATTTATCTGAGAAAGAGCGGCGGCCAGGGACAGACGCCGGCAGCGCCTGCCGGAATCCCAGCTCACCGCCCTCTCATCATCTATGACCCCACATCGGGAACCTTTGGTCCCCACAACCCGGGCCGTCCACGGCAACATCCCCAACCAAGCCTAGAAATGCCTCCCCCCGGCTCTCAGCCTCGGAGGCCAGCCAGACCGCCCCGGCCAAACTGTTGACGAGGTCGTCATGGCCGCCGGGAGCATGGTCGATCCGCGTGACCCCGCCGGTCAGGTTCCGCTTCTCGAGTCCCAACATCTGGTCAACCAACCGGTCGTCATCCGGGATCTCGACAAGATCGCCCTGGAGCTTCACGGATAAGAATGCGTAGAGATCGGACTTCGAGACGGAGCACGGTTCGACGCGGATATTCTTCTTCTCAAAGTCCGAGCGGATCCAGCCAATCGAAACCCGGTCTTCGACAATCTCCGAAACGTGATACTCCCGGCAGGTCGCGCTGAACCGGTCGATGACGTCCTTCGGATCGGCCGGGGGACGAACCTCATCCAGGCGGTCAACGATAAGCTTCCCCGAGGCGACGTGACTCACCGCAAGAGTCATGCTGTCGCCGGACTTGACCAGTTCCGATGGGTCGCAAAAGACGTGGTAGGCGCAACGGGGATTGTAGGGCAGGCTGAGACGGCCAGGGACTACCGCCCGGGCGATGAGCTCCAGCGAGACGAACGTCTCCAGGTCGTCCCGAAATTCTGCATAGTATTCCGTCTTGGCCTTCGACGGGTCTTTCAGCATGGCCCGGTCGATGATCGCCTGCCGGTACGTCGGGTTGAGGTCCGTCGTCCCCGACTTCCAGACAAGCACCGCGTCGTCCTCCTTGCCCCAGTAGTCGCGGAAGAACTGGAAGGTCGGCCCGCTGCGAATGTACGGGGTAGTTGGAATTAAAAGTTGCGCCCCGTCCGTCTCGCCGAGCGCCGGCTCGAGAGAATTAATAACCTCGCCCGCCGGGTTGCGCGAGTTCTCCGCGTCATACCAGAAACTTGCTTCGTCAGCCGCGGCGCCCAGGATCCGCAGGCCTCTCAAAGTACGGAAGCTGGAGGTGTGAATCCCGATAGTTATGCGATTCGTGAGTTCGATCTCCTCGGCAGTCTCCCGCGCTACCATCCCCCGGAAGGCCGGCTGCCGGAGAATGTCCTTCACGTAGCCATGCACCACGCCGGCCTGCAACTTATCCGCAGCCAGGCAAAGAATGTATGCCTTGCCTAAGAATGGCGGCCAGCGTTTGAAGACCGCGGCGTGGACCAACTTCAAGGCCGTGAAGAATGACTTGCCCGCCCTTCGGCCTGCCAGGATGAGAACCGTCTGGTAAGGTCCCGACGGACGCTCGGACCGGCCCGTAAACTTCTTGAACGTCTCGAACTCATCATCGGTCAGCGGAAGCCCGTCGATGGCCTTCAGCAAGGTCAGCCAGGTCCCCACCGTGGACAAGTCCTTGAAGATCTCCAGACCGCCGAACACGCGACGGTCCTGAATCGCCTGGATAATGTCCAACGGCGGGAGAACAGCCGGCTTCGTCATTTGCGACGCCCCAACCGGCTCAACTGCCGACGCAACCACCCCTGCTTCGCTTCGGGGGTCGTGTTGGCCGCAATCACCGCCTCGGCATGGGCCGCGTGACTGCCCTCGGGCGGGACCGGACCCAAGCCCAACGCCTGCCGGCGACGCTCCTCGGCAGCAGCTGCGCCCGGACCATAGTACTCAACCTCCGGCCACTTGGTGCGAGTCATCGTCCCGGCAATAAACTTGGCATCATCCATCTGGACGCTCGGGTGGCCAGGGAACGGCCCAGACTCACCCTTCGGCAAAGGCGATCGTTGGCCGGTCGCAGCTGCATGCTTGAAGATCCTGCGTTGAAGTTCACTCATGTTCTTTCCCTCCGAGTTCCCGGATCCCGCCCCGAAGCCCCTCTGCCTCGCCGGCATCCAGGGCCCGGACCAGGTCCTTAATCAGCCAACCCAGCAGCCGGCACCGATCGCAACAGAACCGCCGCAGATGACGCGTAGACGGCAGGGGCTTCAGGCAGACCGGGCAACGTCCATGAATATCCCCCGGCGAGCGGGAGATCGTGCCGTTAACGGCTTCCTGTGGCAGGTCCGCCCCGGTCGTAGATGATGTCAGGAAATCCGCAAGCCTCAGCACGCAAAGGCAGTCGTCAAACCGCTTGCCCTTTTCCTTGAGGACAAGGAGCGGCACCTTCCCTTCCGCTGCGTTCGACTGAGCCTGGCCGTACGCTCCCTTCAGAAAGGCCGGCAGTTCGAGCCGCGTCTTGACCTCGATCGAATACCGATCGTGCCTCACGTCCTCACGCCCCAGGATCCCCACCCGCTCCCCGCCGAGCTCCCTGGCGATCCGGCGCTCCACGTCCTTCCAGTTCCTCACTTGGATTCCCCTTCGCCCCCGCCAGCCTCCTCGGGCGCCCCAGAGGGCACTGCAGGTCCTGCCAAACGCCCTCCGGGGGCATAATCGGCTAGGATAGCGTCCAGGGGCGTCGCCTCGGCCTCGAGCACCTTGCGGTCCAAGCCGAGGGCCAAGAGGTCCTTCAAGATCGCCGTATTCGTCGACAACCAGAGGCCTGTCGCTGCCACCGCCTCCAGGATCTGAGCCGGGTTCTCGGCAAGCCAGGCCTCGAGAAGCCTGACGGTGCTCAACTTCGAGAAAAGGCGGTCGAGAATGATTCTCCGAGCCGCCGACAAATGGATCTCGCCTTCAGGGGCCAGGTCCCGGATAAGGTCCCGGCGAACAGTCTTGAGATATTGTTGAATCTCCGGCCGACGCTGAAGGAGCTCAGCCTTATGAGCGATGCTGTATCCGCCGTGCTTCGCGAGCGGTCCATAGGGGACATGGGGCTCTTTCTTGAGGCATTTAGGCATGACTATTCCATTACTACCCCACGACTATACCATGACTCCCGGACGACTTTTTGGCCTCGGAAGTCGCCGAAAAGTCCACGGAAACGGCGAATCTCCCCGAGAGAACGTGGGACTCGGAATCCCAGCCGGGGCGTACCGGCTGTCTGATGGTAAATGGGGACACCGGCTCGGGTTTTCTGAAGGCGTGTTTTCGACGTCCGGGGAGGTTTGTTTGTTTGCTGGAGGTACCCCCTGTGTGAGAGAGAGCACACACACACACACACACACACACACACACAACATACATACAAACTATATAAAATAAGTCTTTTTTCCCGAGAAAGGTTTGCTGGAAAGTACGGTCCAACAAACCTAGTTTGCTTGCCAACAAACCTCTTCATGGTTTCAACCTCCGGTACGACATGCCAGGTCTCCCGCCTTTGGACGAACTAGGGATAGGCACCGCTTCGACCTGTTCAGTCACAACTAGCCTATCAAGTGCGCGTTGGAGGTCTCCTTTGTCGGCGCTGGTACTGCTGAGAAGGTCTCTTGTCGGCACGCAGCAGGTCGCATTTTCGTCGTGCTTTTTCATGTAGGCGATGACGCGTTCGGCGAGGACGGATTCTTTGCCGGGGCAGGAGTGGTCGCCGTAGAAGGTGGGCAGGTTTTGCTTGATATCGTTAGCGAGGATGACGGCATCATCGAACGCTTCTGGTTCGATCTCCCGGCTATCCGGGTGTTCGATCAGCTGAAGGTCGGTAGCGAACTTCATCAGGATCCATTCGAGCCTCAGGTGTGCGGCGACGAGAAGGTTGTTCCTGAGCGCGAAGGCTTCTCTTTGAAGGTCGGCGGCGTAGGCCTGGCGCAGTGGCTCGACCTTGCTGTAGCCGATTTCCCCGCCTTCTTTCTGGTCGCGGACGGCCCTAAGTTTATCGAGAAGGTAAGGCATGGTCTCAAACTTGCCGGGCATCCGGTATGGTTTCCCTTCTTGTGCCGGCGGCAGCAGCACGAGTGTGACTCTCGGCCAGAAGCCGGAGGCCTGGTCCATCTTCTTCAGGTAGGGGAAGAGGATCTCGTCGACGCCGACGCCGAGGATAGTGACGACGGGGTCCTGGATGATGAGGAGGCCTTCCTTTTTGGTTTCTCGGCTGATCACCGCGGTGTGGTCATAGATGTTGCCGAGGTCCGAAGCCAGGCCGCGGTTGTAGTCTTTGCCCAGCATCTTGACGAGCCAGGAGTTAAGTTCCCGGCTGAAGACGACGCCGTGGTTGTATTTGGACAGCCGGGAGAACATGGCTTCCGGCGTCATCTCGTCGGGCAGGATAAGGTCTGTTTCCACTTGAGCCAGATAATCGCGGGCCATGTCGTTGACCGTTGTCTTCCTGGGTGAAGTCGACGGTCCTAGAATGAACATGAAAAGGTTCGGGTATGTCGGACGCGGAGCGTAGAAGAAAAACCTGTGGCAGATGGCGCTTAGTAATCCGACGCCGGAGAATAGGACCAGTGTCCTGTCAGCGTCGGTTACCCGGGCGAAGGAGTCGGCCCACTGGTTGAGGAACCGGTTGCTGACCTGGAGGCCCTCAACGGCGGCTGGCGGGTCGGGCGAGTAGTAGGCCGGGAGTTTGGCCTTTTCAGCGGCCTCCTCCGGCGGCAGCCCGCCGTCGACCTCCATGATGGCGGCCCGTTCGTCTATCATGTCTTGTTCGGCAGCCCGGGCGTCCTCCCCGGCAAGTTTTGGCGGTTTGTAGACTTCACTCATCGTAGCAGCTCCCGGACCCGGGTGACCTGGCCTCGGCGTTGGTATTCGCCGGATGGGACCTCGGCCAGGTAGTCGGAGACGTCGTACTCGTGAGGCAACTTGTCCTCATTCGGAAACCGACAGATCCGGATCTCCCGGGCCGTCCCGTACAAGGTCGCGGCTATCTTTTCGGGATAGTTGTTCCCGTCGTGGTCGACGTCATAGAGGATGAAGACGAGCTTGTCTTTGAAGCAAGGCGTGATCGATGGCGGCCAGTTATTGTGACCGAACGGGCTGGAGGTCGTCACCCAGCCGAGCGCGTGGACATTGTCAGCGTCCTTTTCGCCCTCGCAAAGGATGACGGTCGACTTGCCGAACCAGTACTCGAGTCGGTAGGGGACGATCCTGACGCCGTCCAGGATATTCTCTTCACCCGGCCGCTTGCCGCGCCAGATATTGTTTTCCCACCGCTCGAAGTAGAAGAACTTCGGCCGGGAAGGGTCCTGTGTTTTGCAGCGGACTTTACGATAGAGATTGCTGCCGGCCTCGTCGGTATAAACGTAGGCCGTAACGTAGACGCCGGCCACACCCGGCTTGCGCTCAAACTGTTTGAAGTCGCTCATGGGTTGTGATATAAAGGATAAAGGCGGACCCCCGCCGGCCTGGCACCGCGGCGGAGGTCCTGGTTCTTCATTTCAGAACGGGTTTTCTTTCAACTTTTTGATGCTGGCATAGGTCGCTGGACTTTGCAGCGCCTTGAGTTCGCGCTGCAGGTAATCGGAGAACTCCATTGCGTAGACTCCGAATTCTTTGTCGGAACAGGTGTTGTCCGTCGAACAACTCCACCATTTGAGCTTCGCGTAAAAATCCACTAGCCGGTCATTGACCCAGCCAAGGACCTCCGCGATGACTACGGGATCCGTCGTGAGGTTTTCCGGAGGAATAAGTTCAGGCATGGTAGTCTCAGAACGGGACACCGTCGCCCTTGCCGTGTTCGGCTTCGTCCAGGGGATCCGACCCTTCTGCCGGGCCGGCCGCTTCCTGGTCTTCCTTGACGGTCCGGCGGTTGTTCGGCCAGACCTCGAGGACGGAGTTGACCGTCTTGGTCTTCTCCTTGTTCATTTGCTCGCCGATCTTAATAAGGAAGGGCTTGCCTTCCTGGACGACCGGCGGGACGACTTTCCCGTTTGGCAGGATTGTCCCGCCTTGAATCTCCAAGAAGCGGAGATAGACCGGCGCCCTGGGCCCGAACGCCCAGACGAACTCGAACTCCGAGCCGTCCTGGCTGCGAAGGTCAAGCGGGAGCGTGTAGTAGATCCGGTTGGCGTCGAACTTGGACGTCTGTTCCACCATCTCACCCCGGATCGTCGCCACGTAGACGCCGCCGGGAACCACGGAGGGCTCGCCGACGGGCCATGCTGATTTGGATGTCATAGTTTTTTCCTTTCAGGTTTGTTGGGTTAAGGTTAAAAGAGTCTTCAGCCGGTTTACGTTTTGCACTAGGTCATGGTTTCCATTCTCCTGGTTCAAGATTTTGCCCCCGGATGCCATTGTGTTTCTTCCCCTGCCGTGGCCCATAACCTCGGTCCGTCGAGGAACCCGCTGACGTAATGGTCCCCGTCGTAACACCCGCTGACGCGGCACTCGAAGCTCATCTCGGCGTGCCTGATTGAAGGCCGGTTGCAATGAGTACACCACATGAGAATCCCTTCGCCGAGGCTCCAGCCCGGCCAATACTCGGACGTCTCGCCGAGGAGGCCGATCACATCGCACCCGGGCCAGAATCTAGCGCCAAACAGACTAGCCCCGACGATCAGGATCTCCTTGTCCCAGCCGGACACTTTAATTTTGCCGGCGTGTTGCTCGAGGTCCTTGAAGTAAAGCTCCGGTTTGACCTCCACGAGAAGCGGTTCGTGAAATTGAAGGACGAAGTCCGGAATGTAGCCCTTGAGGTCGAACGGTTCGTAAGCGTATGGCCAGCCAAGCAGGTCGAAGAATGCGGCCCACCTGGCTTCCAGGCGCGACCGGTAAAGGACACCGTTATGACGGGTCGGATAAGCTACCGTGTTCACTTGGCCCTCGTTTCCATGAGTTTATCCAGGACGACGCGGTCGACGCGGATGGTCACCCGGTGACTCGTCCTGTGGGAGATCCGGCTGGCCGGGATAATGCCGGCGTTAATCCAGGCCCTAAGCGTGGACGGCTTGATATCAAGATAGCTTGACGCGGAGCGCACGCTCAAGAACCGGGCCTCCAAGTCATTTCTCCGGCGGCCAGAGGACGTCGACGGGCAAGCCCATGAACTCGGCAATTTTGACCTTGACGGCCAAGATCGACGGGATATCGCGTACCGCCCCGCTCTCAATTTTCGAAATAATGCTTGTGTCGACGTCGATAGCCTTGGACAGGTCGACCTGCCTAATGCCCTGTAAGAGCCTGGCCAGTTTCAAAGGCGATTGGTTCATCTGGTGTCTCCTTAATCTTGACGTTGACAGAATAAGGCCAAAACCCTATAATCTTAATAGCGTGCATACACAAATGGATTTCTGTCCGCGGAGCCGCGGGCGTCGCAGTCTTCTTGAACAAGCTGAGCTTCTATTGCGCGAGCTCGTGGCCGGGCGAATCCACGATTTTCCTTGCGCTTGCGGCGTCTGTATTGGCCGGGCCTACCGTCGGGCCGAGAAAGGCAAGGGCCGCTTATTCTCCGCGAGAACTCTCTTCGTCTATTTCCTTCGGACCGCTTTTTACAATAAGGTGCTGGCGGACAATCGTTCGGTTACAGTTCAGGATGTGGATTATGAAGCTTGGCGGCGAAATGAAATTGCCTGGTATGCCGACCTCAGGGACCGCCCTCGCATAGTAAAACTTGTCTCCGGCTGGTGGGTTTATTGGGACGAGGTTAGGAAGGCCACGAAAAGCCAAACCTTCGATACGATAAAGAAACTTGCGAAAGCGAAGCAGCCTCCGGCCGTGAAAGTGTTTCTCTGCGGGATCCTCCGTGGAAGGTCCTTCCACAACTATTATAATCGGGCCGGCGACGAACGCTTGGCTACCATCGTCAAGAAGGCCCGGGCGGAACTGGCCGTGGAGAAAGTGGCGACTTTTGAATCACAAAAGGTTAAAAAACAGCACAAAACAGCATTGGCCGAGAAGTGAGCTGAGTTTTACGCGGTTTCAACGATTACGCGCAAGTGACTGATTCCGATGGGATTGATAAGGCGCTGTCGCCGGCCGGCCGGGATTATTCCTCTCTTAACGCCCGGGACATGAGGTCCTGAAGGGCCTTCCGGGGAGGCTTGTTCCGATAGAGGACTTGGTAGACCTGCTGGGTGATGGGCATTTCGACGCCCCGGGCCCGGGCCAGACGGCGGGCCGAG
>Ga0187878_1004118_pt1 | contig 11446 bp, 11 predicted proteins | sample June2016WEW_17_1_FD_132979 | JGI IMG/M metagenome (GOLD analysis project Ga0187878, IMG submission 132979) | Peatland microbial communities from SPRUCE experiment site at the Marcell Experimental Forest, Minnesota, USA - June2016WEW_17_150 | ecosystem: Environmental > Terrestrial > Soil >...
GGCCGGACCCGGGACCGGATCTCTGACTATTTTTTTGGATCCCCTTTTATGCTAAACTATGACGCTCATTCATGGGGTATCATCATGGAACACTATAAAGAGATCATCCTCAAGCACCGGAAGGACCCGTCGAGGCTCCTGGACATCGTCCGGGACGTCCAGGCCCGGGCCGGCCGCGTTCCCGCCGAGGCCGTGTCCGAGATCGCCCGCCACCTCAAGCTTTCCGAGGCCGAGGTCCGGGGCGTCGTGACCTTCTACCACTTCTTTTCCCTTGCTCCCCGAGGGACGGCTGCCATCTTCCTGAACGACTCCATCACCTCCCGGATGAAAGGCCGGGCCGCCGTGGCCCGGGCCTTCGAGGAGGAGGCGGGCTGCCGGTTTGGCGAGGTCGCGGCGGACGGCCTCCTCGGGCTCTTCCCGACGTCCTGCATCGGGATGAACGACCAGGAGCCCTCGGCCATCGTCAACGGCGTCGTCTTCACGAATTTAACGGCCGAAAAGGCCAGGGACATCGTCCGGGACCTGCGGGCCGGCCGGTCCGCCCGGGACATGGTCAAAGCTTTCGGAGACGGCGCCAACCAGTCCGACCTCGTCCGGGCTATGGTTTCGAACAACATCCGGAAGCGGGGCCCGGTCCTTTTCGGCCCGTTCGAGTCCGGGTCCGCCGTCAGGAAAGCCATCGCGATGAAACCCGAAGGGGTCATCGACGAGGTCAAGAAGTCGAGCCTTCAGGGCCGCGGCGGGGCCGGCTTCCCGACGGGGCTCAAGTGGGATTTCTGCCGGAAGGAAAAGGCCGACCGGCACTATGTCGTCTGCAACGCCGACGAGGGAGAGCCAGGCACGTTCAAGGACCGGGTCATCCTGACCGAGCTGCCGCGGCTCCTCTTCGAGGGCATGGCCGTGGCCGGCTACGCGGTCGGCGCCAGGGAAGGTGTCCTCTATCTCCGGGCCGAATACTCTTATCTGAAGCCTTACCTCGAATCCGTCCTCGACGGCCTTCGCCGGGAGAACGTCCTGGGGAAGAAGATCGCGGGGGCGCCGGGTTTCGACTTCGACGTCACGATCAAATCAGGCGCGGGCGCCTACATCTGCGGGGAGGAATCCGCCCTTCTCGAATCGGCCGAGGGGAAAAGGGGAGAGCCGCGTGACAGGCCGCCGTTCCCGGTCCAGGTCGGCTATCTCAACCAGCCGACGACCGTCAACAACGTGGAGACCCTGGCTACGGCCGCCCAGATCCTCGTTCACGGCGCGGCCTGGTTCAAGACCATGGGAACGGCGAAGTCTTCGGGGACCAAGCTCCTAAGCGTCTCCGGGGACTGCGCCTCTCCCGGCGTCTACGAGGTCGAGTTCGGCCTGACCGTCGAGGACCTCCTGAAGATGGCCGGGGCCCCGGACGCCAAGGCCGTCCAGGTCGGCGGCCCCTCCGGGACCTGCCTCTCGCGGGCCGGCTTCCAGAGAAAGATTTGTTTCTCGGACCTCTCGACGGGCGGCTCGGTCATCATCTTCGGGCCGGAGCGCGACATCTTTGAGATCGTCGGCAATTTCATGGACTTTTTCGTCGAGGAGTCCTGCGGCTGGTGCACCCCCTGCCGGGCGGGCAACGTCCTCCTGAAAAAGAAATTCGAAAAGGTCGTCCAGGGCCGGGGCACGGACCAGGACCTCAAGGACCTCGAGGATTGGGGGAAGCTGGTCAAGACGACGAGCCGGTGCGGGCTGGGCCAGACTTCGCCCAACCCGATCCTGACGACCCTCCAGAGCTTCCGCGAGCTCTATGAGGCGAAGGTCCGGAAGGGCGTCGACTTCGTCCCGGACTTCGATCTCCGGGAGGCCATCCAGGACGGTTGCACGGCGGCCAACCGCCAGCCCGAGTGCAAGGAGTCCCTCCATGACTGAGATCCGATTCACCATCGACGGCAAGGGGTGCCTGGCGAAGTCGGGCCAGACCATCGTCGAGGCCGCCAAGGCGAACGGCGTCTACATCCCCGTGCTATGCCATTATGAAGGGCTCATGCCCGTTGGTAGTTGCCGCATCTGCACGGTCCGGGTCGGCGGCCGGTACATGGCCGCCTGCACCCAGCCGGTGGCCGAGGGCATGACCATCGAAAACACGGTCCCGGACCTCGAGGACATGCGGAAGGCCCTTCTCGAGATGCTCTTCGTCGAGGGCAACCATATGTGCCCGACCTGCGAGAAGAGCGGCAACTGCGAGCTCCAGGCCCTCGCCTACCGGTACCGGATCACGGCCCCCCGCTTTCCATATCTCTTCCCCGTCCGGGACCTCGACGCGTCGAGCCCTAAGATCATGCTCGAGCGGAACCGGTGCATCCAGTGCCTCCGCTGCGTCCGGGCCGTCCGGGCCAAGGACGGGCGGAAGGTTTTCGCCTCCAGGGGCCGGACCCGGCAGGTGACAATTGAAGTGGACCGCGACCTAGCCGCGCGCCTCAACGATGAGGAGGCCCGTAAGGCCATGGACATTTGCCCCGTGGGCGCCATCCTAAGGAAGGAGGTCGGCTTCGCCGTGCCCATCGGGAAGCGGAAATTCGACAAAAAACCCATCGGCAGCGACGTCGAGGAAGGATCCGCGAGGTGAGATCATGAACAAGCCCGTCATCGCCACCGCCTCACTGGCCGGCTGCTTCGGCTGCCACATGTCGCTCCTCGACATCGACGACCGGATCTTCAAGCTCATCGAGCTCGTGGAGTTCAACAAGTCGCCCATCGACGACATCAAGAAATTCACCAAGGCCGTCGACGTGGGCCTCATCGAGGGCGGCTGCTGCAACAGCGAGAACGTCGAGGTCCTCAGGTATTTCCGGAACAACTGCAAGATCCTGGTCTCTGTCGGCGAGTGCGCCATCATGGGCGGGCTGCCCGCCCTGCGCAACGGCATCCCCCTCAAGGAATGCCTCGACGAGGCCTACATGAACAGTCCGACCGTGGACCCGGCCGACCGGCTCATCCCGGACGACGAAGAGCTGCCCATCATCCTGGACAAGGTCTATCCCTGCCACGAGATCGTGAAAATCGATTATTTCCTGCCGGGCTGCCCGCCGTCGGCCGACCTCATCTGGGAGGCCCTGACGGCCCTCGTCGAGGGAAGGCCCCTGAACCTGACCTACGACCTCATCAAGTATGACTGAAGGGTGAACGAGCATGGCACGCAAGATCACGATCGAACCCGTCACTCGGGTCGAAGGCCACGGGAAGGTGACCATCCACCTGGACGACAAGGGGAAGGTCACCCAGTCCCGTTTCCACATTGTCGAGTTCCGCGGCTTTGAGCGGTTCGTCCAGGGACGGCCGTACTGGGAGGCCCCGGTCCTCGTCCAGAGGCTGTGCGGGATCTGCCCGGTCAGCCACCACCTGGCCGCCGCCAAGGCCATGGACGTCATCGTCGGCACGGGCCCCAAGGGGCTGCCGCCCACGGCCGAGAAGATGAGGCGGCTCATGCACTACGGCCAGATCCTCCAGTCCCACGCCCTTCACTTCTTCCACCTCGCCTCGCCCGACTTCCTGCTAGGGATGGATGCGGACCCGGCCGTCCGGAACATCATCGGCGTCGTCGCCCTGAACAGGGACCTGGCCGTCCAGGGTGTGCTGCTCCGCAAGATCGGGCAGGAGATCATCCTGGCCACGGCGGGCAAGAAGATCCACGGCACGGGCGCCGTGCCGGGGGGCGTCAACAAGAACCTGAGCCCCGAGGAGAGGGACACGTTCCTCAAGGGGCCTGCCCCCCTCAATATCGACCAGATGATCGCCTGGGCCCAGGCGGCCGTCGACTTCTTCAAGGACTATCACAAGAAGAACAAGGCCGTCATCGACGGTTTCGCCGAATTCCCGTCGAACCACCTGAGCCTGGTCCGCAAGGACGGCGCCCTGGACTTCTACCACGGCGTCCTCAGGGCCGTGGACGCGGACGGCCACAAGGTCCTTAACGACGTCGATTATCAGGATTACCTCAAGTACATCGGGGAAGAGATCCGCCCCTGGAGCTACATGAAATTTCCGTTCCTCAAGTCCCTGGGCAAGTCGGCCGGCTGGTACCGGGTCGGTCCGCTGGCCCGGCTCAACACCTGCGATCACATCCCCTCGCCCCTGGCCCAAAAGGAGTTCGAGATCTACAAGGCCTACACCGACGGAAAGCCCAACAACATGTCCCTGCACTCGCACTGGGCCCGGCTCATCGAACTCCTCCATTCGGCTGAGGTCATCAAGGAGCTCCTGCGCGACAAGGACCTCCAGGGGACAAAGCTCGTCAAGCTGGGAAAGCGGGTGTCCGAAGGGGTGGGCCTGGTCGAGGCGCCGCGGGGGACTCTTTTCCACCATTACCGGGTCAACGCGGACGACCAGATCACCATGGCCAACCTGATCGTTTCGACGACGAACAACAATGAGCCCATGAACAGGGCCGTCCACTGGGTGGCGGAGAACGCCCTCTCGGAGAAGCCCGAGATCACGGAAGGGATGCTGAACCGGGTGGAGGTGGCCATCCGGGCCTACGACCCGTGCCTGAGCTGCGCCACCCACGCCGTCGGCCTCATGCCCCTCGAGGTCACGCTGTGCGATCCGAACGGAAACGTCCTCCAGAGGAAGGTCCGATAATTCCCCGGCCGAAAAAGGCGCTGCGCCGGGTCCTCGTCTTCGGGATCGGCAATCCCGGCCGCGGGGACGACGGGCTGGGGACCGCGGCCGTCGAGCATCTGGAGCCCCTCGGCCTTCCGGGAGTGACCTGCGACGCCAATTACCAGCTTAATGTCGAGGACGCCCTCGCCTGCTACCAACACGACATCGTCGTCTTCGTCGACGCGGCCCGGGCCCTCCGGGCCCCGTTCACCTGGACCGAGGTCAGACCCGAAGCCCCCGTCCCCGCGATGACCCACGCCATGGGGCCGGGCGCCGTGCTGGCGGTCTGCGCCGGGCTCTACGGCCGGAGGCCGGAGGCCCATCTGCTGGCCATCCGGGGGCACCGCTGGGGCGTCGGCGAGGGGCTGTCGCCGCGGGCCGAGAGGGACCTCCGCGAGGCCGTCCGCTTCCTCGAAGGGTTCCTGAAAAAACCATTCTCCAAAAAAGGACACGCAGCGTGACGAAAAAAGACGTCCTCGTCCTCAAGGACCTCCTCGGGACCAACAAGCAGGTCGCCGCGGAGATCAGGCGGGAGCTCCGGAGCCGCGGCATCCTCTGCGTCAATCTCCTGAGCTCACCGGGCTCGGGCAAGACGGCCCTCCTCGAGGCTCTGGCGGACCGGATGGGGACGACATACCGGATGGCCGTCATCGAGGGTGATATCGAGACCGAACGCGACGCCGAGCGCATCCGGGCCAAGGGCGTCCCGGCCTGGCAGATCACGACCGGCGGGGCCTGCCATCTCGAGGCGAAAATGGTCGGCAAGGTCCTCCCGGACGTCCCCGCGGCGATCGACTTCCTTTTTATCGAGAACGTCGGGAATCTCGTCTGCCCGGCCGGCTTCGACCTCGGCGAAAGCCTGCGCTGCGTCCTCCTCTCGTCGCCGGAGGGTGACGACAAGCCCAAGAAATACCCCCAGGCCTTCCTAACGGCGGACGTCCTCATCCTGACCAAATCCGACCTCGTCCCCTTTCTGCCGTTCGACCCGGACAAGGCGACCGCGGAAGCTCTGACCGTCAACCCCCGGCTCAGGGTTTTCCGGGTCTCGGCGCTCAAGGGAGAGGGGATGGATAAGCTGGCCGCCTTCTTCGCCGACGCCCTTGCCCGGGAGCGGGCCGGCCGTGCATGAGCTTTCGATCGTCGCCAGCCTGTTCGAGATCCTCGAAGAAAAGGCCCGCGAGCAGAACGCAGTCCGGATCACGGCCGTGAAGCTCCGGGTCGGCCGGCTCTCGGGAGTCGTCCCCGACCTCATCGAATCGGCCTTCGACACCATCAAAAAGGGGACGCTGGCCGAGGGCTCTTGCCTCGAGATCGAGGTCGCTCCGTTCGATTTCAAGTGCCGCCGCTGCGGGGGGAACGCGTTTCTCGAAGACCCGGCGACCGCCTGCGCCTCCTGCGGCTCGACGGACATCGAGCTCGTCGGCGGCATGGACCTCGTCGTCGAAAAGATCGAGATCGAAGTCGCCGATCCCTAAGCGGCGTGCCTCGTGGTCCCCGCGATCCGCGCAACCGCCGTTTTGGGTCGGGGGTGGCACTTGACAAAGCCGAATTCGTTCTGGTATAACCCCAATCTTATTTTTGTGGCGTTTGGCTTTTTGGAGTTTTATATTTTTAACCAGAAGTCCTCAGCCGCATTAGGCGCTTCGAAGGTCGGCCGACCGACCCCCCCCTCTCCCTCCGCACTGCGCCACTTCCCCGTCTCCGCCCTGTCCAGGAGGACCGCCTCCGCGTCCGACCGCCCGGATTCCGATTCCATCCGCCCAGAGGAGGGATAGCTTTGGACGTCGAAAAAAACAAGATCCAATCCATCATCAAGAAGCACCAGGGGCTCAAGAAGAACCTCATCGCCATCCTCCTGGACATCCAGGACAAACACCATTACCTTTCCGCCGAGTCCCTCCGCGAGGTCGCGAACGCCCTGGGCATGTCCCTGATCGACGTCCTCGGCGTGGCCACGTTCTACCGCGCCTTCAGCCTCACCCCCCGGGGAAAACATACCTGCCTGATCTGCATGGGGACGGCCTGCCACGTCCGGGGCGGGCCGAAGATCCTCGACGAATTCGAGCGCCAGTTGGAGATCGAGGCCGGGGGGACGACGAAGGACAACCAATTCACCCTGGAGACGGTCGCTTGCCTCGGTTGTTGCGCCATCGGGCCCGTCGTCGTGGTCGACGAAACCTACTACGGCCATGCGACCATCCGGAAAGTCGGCACGATCCTGAAAAAGTATCAGAAAGGAAAGGAAAGCTGATGGCCGAAAAGAAGAAACTCCGCATCCAGGATTTAGCGAAGATCCGCGAAAAAACGAGGGCCTTGACGACCATCCGCGGAAGCGAGGGCCGGGCGAAGGTGACGGTCCACATGGGCACGTGCGGGATTGCCGCCGGCGCCCGCGAAGTCATGGAGGCCCTCCTCGACGAGGTCCGGAAGAACAAGGTCCAGGACGTGATCGTAGCGACATCCGGCTGCGCCGGGCTGTGCAACCGGGAACCGATGGCGACCGTCGAGTTCAAGGGCCAGCCGCCGGTCAAGTATGTCGACCTCACCCCGCAGAAAATGAGGAAGATCTTCGCCGAACACATCCTCTGCGGCCGTCTGGTGCCCGATTACGCCCTGGCGATCGGCAGCGAAACCGTGTACTGAGAGGGAGCCTTGAAACAATATCGAGCACATCTTCTGGTTTGCGCCGGCACCGGGTGCGTTTCCTGCGGGGCCTTCAAGATCAAGGAGGCCCTCGAGAAGGAAATCCGAAAGCGGAAGCTCCAGGACGAGATTCTCGTCATCGCGACGGGCTGCAACGGGTTCTGCGAGAGGGGCCCGATCCTCATGGTCCACCCCGACGGCGTCTTCTACCAGCAGCTCAAGGTCTCGGACATCCCCTTCCTGGTCGAAGAGCATTTGATCAAGGGCCGGCCCGTCAAGAAGCTAATGTACATCCCCCCCGAGGAGAAAGAGCCGATCCCGAAGATGAAGGACATCGAGTTCTTCAAGCACCAGCGGCTCATCGTCCTCCGCAACCGTGGCCGGATCGACCCGGAAAAAGCCGAGGAATACATCGCTTTCGACGGCTACGAGGCCATGGGGAAGGCCCTGACGGAGATGAAGTCCGAAAAGATCATCTCCGAGATCACGGCCTCCGGGCTCCGGGGGCGGGGCGGCGCCGGTTTTCCCACGGGGAAGAAGTGGGCGGCCGGCCGCGCGGCCAAGGGATCGCCCAAGTACCTCATCTGCAACGGCGACGAGGGCGACCCGGGCGCGTTCATGGACCGGTCCGTTCTTGAAGCCGACCCCCACGCGATCCTTGAAGGCATGGTCATCGGGGCCAAGGCCGTCGGGGCCGAGAAGGGCTTCATTTACATCCGGCACGAATACCCGCTGGCCCTCAAGCGCGTCGAGATCGCCATCCGGCAGGCGAGAGAAAACGGCTTGCTCGGCGAGGACATCCTGGGGACCGGCTTCAATTTCGACCTCGAAATCGTCCAGGGCGCGGGAGCCTTCGTCTCCGGCGAAGAGACCGCGCTCATCGCGTCGGTCGAGGGGCGGATCGGCATGCCCCGTCAGCGACCCCCGTATCCCGCCAATAAGGGCCTCTGGGGAAAGCCGACCGTGATCAACAACGTCGAGACCTGGGCCACCGTGCCCAACATCATCCTCCGCGGGGCCAAATGGTTCTCGGCCCTCGGGACGAAGACGAGCAAGGGCACCAAGATCTTCTCGCTCGTCGGCAAGATCAACAACACGGGGCTGGTCGAAGTCCCGATGGGGATCAGCCTCCGGGATATCGTCTTCGGCATCGGCGGCGGCATTCCCGGCGGCCACGAATTTAAGGCCGTCCAGATTGGCGGGCCGTCGGGCGGCTGCATCCCCGCCAAGCTCCTGGACCTGCCCATCGATTACGAAAGCCTGACCGAAGCCGGGGCCATGATGGGCTCGGGCGGCATGATCGTCATGGACGACAAGACCTGCATGGTCGATATCGCCAAGTATTTCCTCAACTTCCTCCGCGACGAATCCTGCGGCAAGTGCGTGTCCTGCCGGGAAGGGACCCAGAGGATGTGGGAGATCGTCAAGAAGATCACCGAGGGCAAGGGCACGGAGAAGGACCTCGAGGTCCTCGAGGAAGTGGCCCGGACATGCAAGGACGCCTCTCTCTGCGGCCTCGGCCAGACGGCGGCCAACCCGGTTCTCACCACCCTCCAGTATTTCCGCCACGAGTACGAAGCCCACATCCTGGACAAGCGGTGCCCGGCGGGCGTCTGCCAGGCCCTCATCCGCTACGTCGTCGTCGCCGAGAAGTGCACCGGCTGCCAATCCTGCAAGAACGCCTGCCCGACGCAGGCCATCAAGGGGACGCTGAAAGATGTCCACCTGATCGACCAGACGAAGTGCATCAAGTGCGGAGCCTGCCAGGAGGCTTGCCGGTTCGAGGCCATCGAGGCCCAGCGCGAAGAGGCCATCCAAATCATCTGAGGGAAAACATGATCACCTTTCGCATGAACGGCTTGGAAGTGAGCGCCGAGGAGGGCTGGACCATCCTCGAGGCGGCCAAGTTCTACGGGCTCGAGATCCCGACCCTGTGCTATTACGAGGGGCTGACTCCCTACGGCGGGTGCCGGCTCTGCGTCGTCGAGATCGGCGAGGGCACCAGGGCCAAGCTCGTCTCCTCCTGCACCTATCCAGTCGAGGAGGGGCTCGTCGTCCGGACGGACACGAAGCGGGTCATCGCGGCCCGGAAGATGATGATCGAGCTCATGGTCTCGGTCGCCCCCGGGTCCAAGGTCCTCCAGGATCTGGCCTCGCAGTTCGGGGTGACCCAGGTCCGGTTCGAGCCGCGGCACGAGGAGTGCATCCTCTGCGGCCGGTGCGTCCGGATCTGTGCGGAGCAGATGGACGCCCGGGCCATCGGCTTCCACCAGCGGGGCTACAAGACGAAGATCTCGACCCCTTTCGACATCCGCTCGGAGACCTGCCGGCTGTGCGGCGCCTGCATGTACGTCTGCCCCGCCTGCCAGCTCCGCTGCCAGGGCCCGCAGGCGGAGACGACTCTCTGCAACGGCTGCCTGACCATGGACCCGACCTGCCTCGACTATTACGACGACCTCCAGTGTTGGATGTACGACGCCGGCCGGTGCGGGACCTGCGTCCGGGAAAAAACCTGACTGTGGCCATGATTCATGACCATGAAGATAAAACAACAAAGGATATGAGGAGGTAATTTCATGCCGAGTTTCACGAGACTCAACCGAAGCGCAGCCACCCTGACCAAGAACCGGACCGAGGGATCCGTCAGTCCCTTCAGCGGGATGTGCGTGACCTGCGTCGACGGGTGCATCGGGATGTGCGAGATCGGGAAGTCCGCCTACCGCGGGGCCGAGGTCCTCTACCCTCAGCCGTTCGGGATCATCACCGCGGGATGCGAGAAGGACTACCCCGTCGACCTGTCCCACTTCAGCATCATGGGCACGGCCAAGGGCGCCTGCGGTGTGCCGGCCGACAGCGACAAGGCGACCTTCGAGAAGGTGACCATCGAGACCAAGATCGGCCGCGGCGAGGGGATCAAGCTCAAGGTCCCGTTCATCATCTCCGGCATGGGCTCGACCAACGTCGCCAAGCAGAACTGGCCCGGCCTGGCCGTCGGCGCGGCCATCTCCGGGTCCATCCTGACCGTCGGGGAGAACGTCTGCGGCATGGACGACGAGTCCGAGATCAAGAACGGCCGGATCGTCCGCTCGCCCGACATGGAGATGCGGGTTAAGTCCTACAAGGACTGGCAGGAGCCCGGCTACGGCGCGGTCGTCGTCCAGTCCAACGTCGAGGACACCCGCCTGGGCACCCAGGAATACGCCCTCGACAAACTCGGCGTCGATGTTGTCGAGCTCAAGTGGGGCCAGGGCGCCAAGGACATCGGCGGCGAGGTCAAGATCAAGACCCTCAAGAAGGCCCAGATGCTTAAGAAGAGGGGCTACATCGTCCTTCCCGACCCCGAGGACCCCAACATCATCGCGGCCTTCGAGAAGGGCAGCTTCAAGGAATTTGAGCGCCATTCCCGCCTGGGGATGGTCGACGAAGAGGACTTCATGAAGCGGGTCAAGGAGCTCCGCAAGTTCGGCGCCAAGCACGTCTTCCTCAAGACGGGCGCTTACCGGCCCGCCGACCTGGCCCGGGCCGTGAAATACGCCTCCAAGGCCAAGCTCGACCTCCTGACCGTGGACGGGGCCGGCGGCGGCACGGGCATGAGCCCCTGGCGGATGATGAACGAGTGGGGCGTCCCGACCGTCGAGATCTGGTCGCTGACCTACATGTACGCCGCCCAGCTCAAGAAGCAGGGCGAATTCGTCCCCGATATCGCCTTCGCCGGCGGCATCACCTTCGAGGACCAGATCTTCAAGGCCCTGGCCCTCGGCGCGCCCTTCGTCAAGTGCGTGGGCATGGCCCGGTCCCCCCTGGCGTCGGCCATGGTGGGCAAGACGATCGGCAGCCGGATCACGGACGGCCAGATGCCCGTCTACGTCGAACGCTTCGGCACGAGCAAAGAGGAGATCTTCGTCACGGCCCCCGAGCTCAAGAAAAAATACGGGAAACGGTTCGATGACCTGCCGACGGGCGCGATCGGTCTTTACACCTACTTCAAGCGGCTGAGCCAGGGCCTGCGGCAGTTCATGGCGGGGGGGCGTAAGTTCACTCTGGACTACATCACCCGGGACGACCTCGCCTCCCTGACGAAAGAGGCGTCGGACATCAGCGGCATTCCGTACATCACGGACGTCGACAAGTCCGAGGTCCAGAAGATCCTCAAGGCGAAATAAGCGCCTCGACGGGCTGA
>Ga0187878_1004120_pt1 | contig 11445 bp, 9 predicted proteins | sample June2016WEW_17_1_FD_132979 | JGI IMG/M metagenome (GOLD analysis project Ga0187878, IMG submission 132979) | Peatland microbial communities from SPRUCE experiment site at the Marcell Experimental Forest, Minnesota, USA - June2016WEW_17_150 | ecosystem: Environmental > Terrestrial > Soil >...
AATCACTCGAGAAGCTGCGCGTCCAGGACGACTGGCGCTCCGAGCGCAACCGCATTTTCCGCGAGGCGGAAGCGATCCAGGCGCTGCGACCGGTGCTGGGCGAGGCACCGCTGCCGGAAATCGCCCACATCGACCGAGAGAATTTCATTTTTGTCATGACCGCGGCGCCGCCGGGCTCCGTGTCCTGGAAGGAATCGCTGCTCGCGGGAGAGGTGGACCTGCGTGTGGCTCGACATGCCGGCGAGCTCCTCGGCCGCATGATCAATGGGTCCCGAGCGGACGCAAGGTTTCAGGAGCACTTTGCCGATCGCACGGTGTTCGACCAGCTCCGCGTCGACCCCTATTACCGTACGACGGCGAAACGCCACCCCGACGTGCGCGGTCCCATCGTGCAACTCATGGCGAATTCGTGGAACATCCAGACGGCGCTCGTGCATGGCGACTACAGCCCCAAGAACATGCTGGTGCGCGACGGCAACATCTTCCTCATCGATTTCGAGGTCATCCACTGGGGCGACCCGGCCTTCGACGCCGCATTCTTCCTCAACCATCTCTTCCTCAAATCGCTGCACCAGCCACAGTTCGCGGCGGCTTATCTCGATGCGGTGCGCGAATTCTGGAAGGCGCTCACGACGGAGACGCGAGACACCGGCTCGCGGGGCTTCGAGGCGCTCACGCTTCGCCACCTGGGCGCGCAGATGCTGGCGCGCATCGACGGCAAATCGCCGGTGGAATACATTCGCGACGAGGAAACGAAAGAACGTGTGCGCCGTGTGGCCAAACAAATCCTGCGCGATCAGCCGCAGAATTTGGAAAGACTTCTAAGCTTTGCCCAGAGTGGATAGTGTTCGAAGTACGAAGGACAAAGTACAAAGGACGAAGAACGCCGGAGAAACTTGATGAGGGAGGCAAAGGGTCCCCGTGACATTGGCGAACGCACATTGGAGTACGCAGTTAGGGCAGTGAGGCTCTTCCGATCGCTGCTGAAGCTAAAGGATGAGGCCGCAAGGGTCATTGGGCGTCAGTATTTGCGCTCCGCTACTTCGGCGGGAGCAAATATCGAGGAAGCACATTTTGCCGAAAGTCGAGTCGATTTCATCCACAAGTATCGAATTGCTCGCAAAGAAGCTCGCGAGAGCCTCTATTGGTTACGCGTTCTGGTCGAATCGGGCATCATTTCTCGGGCCCGGCTTGGACCGCTTATCAAGGAAACGGAGGAACTGATTGCTATCGTTACCTCCATCATTCTGACAGCAAAAAAAGGGTCTGGGCGTCCCTGCTGAGAAGCAGGCAAAATCTCCGACCATTCGTCCTTAGTAATTCGTCATTCGTACTTCGAGGAATCTCAGGACATCTCAATGTCGACAATTGCCAGGATTCATTCGCGCGAGATTCTCGACTCCCGCGGCAATCCCACCGTGGAAGCCGATGTGTGGCTGGAGGATGGCTCATTCGGGCGGGCCAGCGTGCCGTCGGGCGCATCGACAGGCAAAGCCGAGGCGCTCGAACTGCGTGACGGTGACCCGAAGCGCTACCACGGCCGCGGCGTGCTGCGCGCGATTGAGAATATTGAGCACGCAATCGCCCCGGCGCTCCGTGGCATGGATGCTTCTGATCAGGGCGCGGTGGACGCGCGGCTCTGCGCGTTGGATGGCACGCCCAACAAGAGTCGATTGGGGGCGAATGCCCTACTCGGGGTTTCGCTGGCGGCGGCGCGCGCCGCGGCGGCATCGGCCGGAGTGCCCCTCCACAAATATCTGGGCGGCTCGGGCGCGGCGGAACTTCCCGTCCCCATGGTGAACATCCTGAGTGGCGTCACCCACGGCGGCAGCCTCGACTTCCAGGATTTCATGGTGATTCCCCTCCGCGGCGAACGGTACTCGGATGCATTGCAGGACGTCATCGGCGTTTATCGCGCCATGAAGGACGTGCTCAAATCGCGCGGCGCCGATCAGGCGGGAGTGGCGGAAGAAGGCGGCTACGCGGCCAACCTTAAGTCGAACGAAGAGGGCTTTGATGCGATGGTGGAAGCGATCGAGCGCGCCGGCCTCGCGCCGGGCAAGGACGCGGCAATCAGCCTCGATGTGGCCGCCAGTCACTTCTGGGTGGACGGCCGCTACCGGCTCGCGGCGGAACGGCAGGAGCTGACGGCACAGGATTTGGTTACACGCCTCGAAAAGTGGGCTGCGAAATATCCGCTGCTTTCGATTGAAGACGGACTTGCCGAAGACGACTGGGACGGCTGGAAGAGTCTCACCGAGCGGCTGGGGGCGCGCTGCCAGCTGGTGGGCGACGACCTCTTTACCACCAACCCGCAACGAGTTCAGAAGGGGATCGAGTTGGGCGTGGCCAATGCTGTGCTCGTGAAGATGAACCAGATTGGAACGCTGACGGAAACGCTGGAAGTTGTGACCCTCGCGAAGCGCCACGGATACCGGCCGGTGATCAGCGCCCGCTCCGGCGAGACCGAAGACTCTTCCATCGCCGACTTGGCTGTGGCGACCGGCGCCGGGCAAATCAAAATCGGCTCCGTCACGTGCTCCGAGCGCATGGCGAAATACAATCGCCTGCTGCGCATCGAGGAAGAATTGGGTTGGCGTGCCGAATATCGTGGCCCGGATGTTCTTGCGGGGCTACTGAAGAAGTCGCCCGCAATGTCATTCTGAGCCCTTCGCTTGTCATCCTGAGCGAAGCGAAGGATCTCCGCATTTTGCTCAGGGTAAACTCCGCGAAGAATCCCGGCAGTTCTTTGAATCGGGCAAATGCCGGGATCCTTTCCGCCGGTTGGCGGACTCCTCAGGAGGACAATTCCGGAGAAATTTTCAGCGAATTCCTGGCCGCAAGATAGGGTTCCGTTTCGCTCTGCGCGCTGCTAATATGCCAGCGCAGAAATCACAGCAGCAGGGGCAGGCGTCGCGTGTTCGGGCATGCGTAGGTGCGCGGCGACGCGGCCCCATCATGGGGAAAGAGAGGGGCTTGCAATGTCTCGCAGCAACCTTGGCAGAACGAAATACTTTCTGTTATTGCTACCCATCTTGGCTTTGATTCTCATCGTCCCGACCCAATCCCAGGAGAAGTCCGCGCTGGCTCCGTATCTGGATCCTTCGCTTCCTTTCGAGCAGCGCGTCAACGATCTGGTTTCGCGAATGACGCTCGAAGAAAAAGTCTCGCAGATGGTCAATGACGCGCCCGCCATCGAGCGGCTGGGGATTCCCCAATACAACTGGTGGAGCGAATGTTTGCACGGCGTGGCGCGCGCCGGCATTGCCACGGTCTTTCCGCAGGCGATCGGCTTGGCCGCGACCTGGGACACCGACCTGCAGTTTCAGGTCGCCACCATCACCTCGGATGAAGCCCGCGCCAAGCATCACGAGGCGGTGCGGCAGCACAACTACGGGCAGAACTACGGCCTGACTTTTTGGAGTCCCAACATCAACATCTTTCGCGACCCGCGCTGGGGCCGCGGCCAGGAAACCTATGGCGAAGATCCCTACTTGACGGCGCGCATCGGCGTGGCGTTTGTCAAAGGCCTGCAAGGCGACGATCCCAAATATCTGAAAGTGGTGGCCACGCCCAAGCATTATGCCGTGCACAGCGGCCCCGAATCCGAGCGCCATCAGTTTGACGCGCGCGTGGACGAGCGCGATTTGCGCGAGACGTATCTTCCGGCCTTCGAAGCCTGCGTGCGTGAGGGCAAGGCGTTCTCGGTGATGGGCGCGTACAATCGCACCAATGGCGAAGCGTGTTGCGCCCACCACAAATTGCTGCAACAGATTCTGCGCGGCGAGTGGGGCTTCGGCGGCTACGTGGTCTCCGACTGCGGCGCGATCGGGGACATCTTCAAGGGCCATCACCTGGTCGGCAGCCTCGAGGAAGCGTCCTCACTGGCCGTGAAACGGGGCTGCGACCTCGACTGTTTGGACGAATACAAGTCCCTCGTCAAAGCCGTTCACGATGGCCTGATCCAGGAATCTGAAATCGACGTCGCGGTCAAGCGGCTCTTTGAAGCGAGATTCCGGCTGGGCATGTTCGATCCGCCGGAGAGGGTGGCCTACGCGCGAATTCCGTATTCCGTCAATGACAGCTCGCGCCACCGCGAGCTGGCGCTCAAGACGGCGCGCGAATCGATGGTTCTGCTGAAGAATGAAAAGAATCTACTCCCTCTGAAGAAAGACCTCAAGACGCTGGCCGTGATCGGGCCCAACTCCGACGTGGTGAGCGTGCTGCTGGGCAATTACAACGGCACGCCGTCCAAGGCCGTGACACCGCTGGAAGGAATTCGCAGCAGGGTCGGAGCTCACACGCAGGTCCTTTACGCGCGCGGCTGTGATTGGGCGCAGCCTGCGGCCGGCACCCAAGATCTGGATGAGGCCGTGAACGCGGCGAAGTCCGCGGACGCGGTGGTCATGTTCCTGGGACTCTCGCCCGAACTGGAAGGCGAGGAGATGGAAGTGAAGGTCGAGGGATTCAAGGGCGGCGACCGGCTGACCCTGGACCTTCCCAAGGTGCAGGGAAAGCTGCTCCAGGCAGTCCAAGCGACCGGCAAGCCCGTGGTGCTTGTGCTCCTCTCCGGCAGCGCGGTGGCGGTGAATTGGGCAGACCAACATGTGGGCGCCATCCTGGAGGCGTGGTATCCCGGCGAGGAAGCCGGCACGGCCATCGCCGACGTGCTGTTCGGAGATTACAACCCCGCGGGCCGGCTGCCGGTCACCTTCTACAAGTCTGTTGATCAGTTGCCGCCCTTCGAGGACTACGCGATGGCGGGCCGGACCTATCGCTACTTCAAGGGCGAGCCGCTGTATCCTTTCGGGCACGGGCTGAGCTACACGCAATTCAAGTACGGGAAGCTCGCGCTCAAGTCGGGGAGGATTCAACCCAACGAGGAAGTAAAGGTCAGCGTTGAAGTCACGAACTCCGGAGGCAAGGCGGGTGATGAGGTCGTGCAACTCTACGTGAGCCGCTTGAACGCTTCCGTGCCGGTTCCCATCCGCTCGCTGCAGGGCTTCAAAAGAATTCAGCTCGCCCCGGGCGAGACGCGCAAAGTCGAATTTACGCTGACGCCGCGCCAGTTCTCGGTGATTGACAACAACGGCAAGCGCGTCGTCGAGCCGGGCAATATTCGGGTCGATGTGGGCGGGAAGCAGCCGGGGTTCAAAGGCACGGCGGACACTTCCACGACGCAGGTGGTTTCCGCCCAGTACGAAGTTGTGGGCGACGCGACGCCCGTCGAGTGAACAGAGGCAATCGGTAGTTTTGCTGCGCCGAGGGCAGGGAATCGCCCCTACTCATTATGCACCGCGATTCCTGCCCGCAATTCGGCGAACCGGGATTCAGCCCCGCACATCTAATTTGGAATACATAGTTTTCAAAAGGGCAAATCTCCAGGAGGAAAAAATGGCGACACGCACAGCATCAGCAGAATGGAAGGGCAACCTTCTTCAAGGTCAGGGAACGATGAAGCTGGGGAGCGGGGCGTACGAAGGTCCATACTCCTTTGCCTCGCGGTTCGAGAGCGGAAAAGGTACGAACCCCGAGGAATTGATTGGCGCGGCTCACGCCGGCTGTTTTTCGATGGCGCTTTCGGCCGGGCTCGGGAAGGCCGGATTCACGCCCACCAGCATCCGCACGTCGGCAAAAGTTCATCTGGAAAAGGTGGGAGAGGGATTCGGAATCACCAAGATCGAGCTCACGACGGAAGCTCAGATTCCCGGCATTGACGACAAGACTTTCCAGGAGCACGCCGAGGGGGCGAAGAAAGGTTGCCCCGTCTCCAAGGCTCTGGCGGGAACGGAGATCACACTGCAAGCCAAGCTCGTGTAGGGGAGATGCTCGCATCGCCCTCGCGGGGCGGGACAAGCCCCGCCCCTACGGCCCTCGCGCGGCGCAGCGAGTTTACGGCGCGGGCGGGACTAACTTCTCCAATGCTTCGATGAGAGGTGGCAGGTCATGATTGAGGATCTGCCACAGGACCTCAAAATCGACGGCGTCATAACCGTGAATCAGCCGGTTGCGAAGGCTGACGATCTGCGTCCAGGGGATACTCGGATGTCAAGGCCAATCTGGTTCGGGAATTCGACTGGCCGCCTCGCCGACGATTTCCAGCAAACGCACCAAGGCGAGGTTAAGCTGGCGGTCACGGTCAAGGTCGAGCCGGGTCTTGCCGCGGACCATGTCCACGGCTTCCTTGGCGTGTTCCAGCATGTGACGAAGGCGGGCGGCTGGATCATGGCGCGACATAGTGCACCTCAGCCTCCGCCAGCGCCTCGGCACGGACCGAAGGGCTGAGGAATCGCGGAGTGTTCAGATCCACCTTGCGCCCCAGGATCCGCGAGAGCTCATCTTCCATGGCAAAAAAGGCCAGGCCGGGGACGTTCGCGGGATCGAATTCGACTAATACATCTACGTCGCTGTCAGCCCTGAAATCGTCCCGCAGTACGGAACCAAAAACGGCCAGCCTCCGAATGTGGTGTCGGCGACAGAATTCATTGATCGTGTCCCTCGGAAATGTCACTCTGGTTCGATTCATCGTCGGCACTCAGCGGAAAGTCTTGCGCCCAGTGGGGTGCGTTTGTGCGCCATCCGCCCCGATTGTACTATGACTTCCAGTTCGGTAGCACGCCCGGTAGTAGTGCAGTTTTCTGTGGCGGCGCTCTCTGAGCGCCGGAAGCTGCTGAAGAATCAAGATCGGCGGTCGGAGACCGCCGCTACAGAAAGGCGAACTGACCCACTACCGAACGGTTCCGCAAGCAGGAGGGCCCATGGAACGCCGGTCATTTCTGAAATCCGCTGGGCTGGCCGGGGCTGCATTCGCGGCCCCCGCCGCCTTGTCATCCCCATCAACAACGCCACTAAAGATTACGCGCGTGCGTTTCTATCACAATCCCGACACGCGGCCGATGGTCAACCAGAGTTTCCACATCGTGACCGTCGAGACCGACGCCGGCATCACGGGCATCGGCGAGGGCGGGTCCAGAGACACCATCGAGCAATGCGCGGCGATGATCATCGGCGAGGACCCGTCACGCATCGAGCATCTCTGGCAGATGATGTTCCGCGGTTATTTCTATCCGCCCGGCCGCGAGAAGATTCACTCCCTGGGCGCGATTGACCTCGCGCTCTGGGACATCAAGGGCAAGGCGCTCGGCGTGCCCGTCTATGACCTGCTGGGCGGACTTTCGCGCGAGCACGTCGAGTGCTATTCGACGGGCTTTCCCTCCAAGGGCAGTTTGAAGGAGACCGCGCGCGCCTGTGTCGAGGCGGGTTTCCGGGCGTTCCGTCACTCGGTGGCCGACCCGGCGGACGGCGAAACCTTCAACTCCCACCAGGCCGTCCGCAAGAGCTACGAAGAGTGCGTCGAGATTCGCGAAGGGGTGGGAAAAGACGGCGACTGGGCGATTGACTATCACACCCGGCTCGACCTGTCCGACGCGGTGCGGCTGAGCACGCTCATCGAGCCGCTCGAGCCGTACTTCTGCGAGGACCTCATCCGCTCCGAGAATCCCGCCGTGTATCGCGAACTGCGCCAGCAGGTCAAGGTGCCGATTGCCGTCGGCGAGCACTTCGGAGCCCGCTGGGACACCAACGAACTCATCGAGCAGCACCTGATCGATTACTCACGCGTCAGCATTCCGAACGTGGGCGGGATCACCGAATATATGAAGATCGCCACGCTCTGCGAGACGCACTACGTCGGCCTGATTCCGCACTTCACGGGGCCGCTTTCAGAAGCCGCGCTCGTCCACGCCTGCGGCGTCTTTTCGGGGCCGGTGATGATGGAGATGCTTGGCGACGGAACGGCGAAGATTCCCCACTTGCCCGAGTGCTACGACTTCCGCCAGGGCAAGATGTGGCCGAACCGGCGGCCGGGCCTCGGCGTGACGCTCGACACCAAACCACTCAAGCTGGTGGCCGAGATCACGGAGCGCTCGCGGCCGATTCCGATGTTCCATCGGCCGGATGGGTCCATTACCAACTGGTAGAATGAGAAATGTTGTCAGTTTTCTCGCCTGGAACTTCCGTTGCTTCATGCCTCCAGGAAGCTGAAACAAGTGTAAAATAAATGTTGAAGCTGGAAACCGCTCAAAGTTAGCCAGCGCCTTGCAGCCGTGGGACTTGCAGCCGCGTCCCGGGAAGGCGGGTGGGATGATCAAGTTTCTTTCACGGAATCGCACCTGTAAGAATTTCATGGCGGCAGTGGTGGTTGCAGGCATCGTTTTGCTGCCTGCCCTCTCGCGCGCGGCTGAGGTGGTGCGTTTCAAGCCGGGCTTCAATCTCTTTTCGCCGCAGAAGGACGTCGAGATCGGCAAGGAGAGCGTCGTCCAGATTGAAAAGGAAGTCCCGCTGCTGAAGGACGCGCAGTCGGAGAGTTACGTCAACCAGCTGGGTCGGCGCCTGGTGGAGTTCGCTCCCGGGAATACGGATTACGCCTGGACGTTCAAGGTTGTGAACAGCCAGGACATCAACGCTTTCGCTTTGCCGGGCGGGTTCATCTATGTGAACCGTGGCGTTCTGGAAGCGGCGGACGATGAGGCACAGGTCGCCGGCGTCATTGCCCACGAGACCGGTCATGTGGTGATGCGACACGGAACGCATCAGGCCTCGCAGGCAATGCTGGCGCAGATGCCGCTGGCCATTCTGGGCGGCGTGCTGGGGCAGAGTGGCAGCGCCACGGCGCAACTCGCTCAGATGGGCATTGGCTTGGGCGTGGGCTCACTGATGCTCAAGAACTCGCGCGGCGCCGAGTCGCAGGCCGATGACGTGGGAACCTACATCCTTTACAACGCCGGCTACGACCCTTATGCCATGGCGAAGTTCTTTGAGATCATCCAGCAGAAATACCCGCAACAGACGCTGGAGTTCTTCTCCGACCATCCCAACCCCGAGAATCGCGTCAAGGCCGTCGACGCCCTCATCCCGCAGTTAGGCCCCGCGAAGCAGGGGCGAAGGGACAGTCCCGAATTCCAGGCGGTGAAGAAGCACATCCTGAGTTTGCCCCCGCCTCCCAAGGCCAAACCGGCGAGCAGTGGCCAGCCCGCCCCCAAGACCGCGAGCGCCGTGGAGCCTCCACCCCACCCTCTTCGAGCCTCGTGAAGGACCGCGGCGACGGGTACGCTATCTCCCATCCGGGCAACTGGCAAGTTCAATCAGGAAAGGAGGGCGTGACCCTCGCCCCGGAGCGTGGCGTTTTCTTCAGCGATACGAACGGCACCGGGACTCAGGCCTACGGAGCCCTTGCTGCCGCAGAATTGGCTGCCAGAGTCCTAGATAGCAGCGGAGTCCCGGGCTTCAGCCCTGCAAATGCCGACCTGAACGGATGCGCTACAAGTAAAATCAGTGCTCTTTAATTTTGCCAAAGTGCTTGACAAAGGCTACAGTTTTCCATAGGATTCCCGTCTGCGAGCATAAGCGTTTCGTCCTGGGTTCTTCATTTTGCTGGATCCCACCTGTGTCTTTCTGGGATGGCAGCAGTACGAATTCATAAAGTCGGCAGACGATTATGGAGAGGAAATTTTATACATTTCTAATCTTCCCAGGCGCCCACGGGAAGATGCACAAGGTTCGGCTTCCATTCTACGTCGTCCACTTGGTCCTCACGTTCAGCGTGGTGGGAATTATCACCGTGGCGGCTCTCTCCAGCAGCTATGCGCGAATGCTGCTGAAGGTTGCAAATTACAACAACGTCCGGAATGAGCGCGAGGCCCTCCGAACGCAGTATCGAGCCTTGGAGAACACGGTCACCCAGACCAATGCCAAGCTGGGCTCGCTGCAGTCGCTGGCCTCCGAAGTGGCCCTGACATATGGTTTTGGGGAGCCCCGGCGACCTAGGTTGTCGCAGGCGGTCATGGCCTTGGCGACGCAGAGCAACTCGACTTTGGACTCCAGCTACAGTGCTTCCTTGTATGCCTTCCGCCTGATGAAAGCGGCCGCGCAGAACGCTCCTCTCGATTCGACGATGCAGAGTCTGATCGCCAATCCCAATCTGGGCAGCCCCAACGTCCCGTCGGGGTGGCCGGTGCAAGGCCAGATCACGGGGGCATTCGGGGAGCGAATGGACCCCCTGAGCGGTGAGGGTGCGTTCCACTCTGGGATTGATATTTCCGCCCCCTCGGGGACCCGCGTTGGTGCGGCGGCGGACGGAATCGTGTTCTCCTCCGGCCCGGACGCCGGGTACGGTAATGCCGTGCTGATTGACCATGGCTACGGCATTACGACGAAGTATGGCCACCTCACCGGGATCTATGTGGTGGTTGGCCAGGAGGTCAAACGCGGCCAGTCGATCGGGACGGTGGGCACCACAGGCAAGACCACAGGGCCACATCTGCACTACGAGGTCCACGTCCACGACACGCCGGTCAACCCCGCGAAGTATCTTCGGGGTTAGCGCCGCTGGGGATTTCCAACCGGGGTGGGGCGGGATCGGAAAACCCCTTGCAATTTATTTGCCCTATTACTATAATTATCTATTTGTGGCGGCTGGCGTAGCTCAGCTGGTAGAGCATCTGATTTGTAATCAGAGGGTCGGGGGTTCGAATCCCTTCGCCAGCTCCAAGTTGAGCGCGCGCCGGCGGCGGTGCTATCGGGCGAGTTCGGGATTCGGGAGCGGTTCTTACTACGGTCATTAGTACTCACACGCACGGGGAGCGAGTCCGTCCTCGTGTCTAAACTGTTGACCTCGAATCATCCAGCTCAAAGGTCATGCGGTTCGGCTCCGGTATGTCCGGGCTGAGTGTTGCCGCCGCGAAGGCTCGACGGAAGCGAGAGAAGTGGACAGGTGGCCGAGCGGTCAATGGCAGCAGGCTGTAAACCTGCCGCTCCTTGCGAGCTACGGGGGTTCGAATCCTCCCCTGTCCACCAGTTGGAGAAAGGAAACTGGAAATTCGAAACTGGAAATTCGGTGGACGAACCTGCCAGTTTCCAATTTCCATTTTCCAGTTTCACAAGCCGGGGGCGGGAGTAACTCAGTGGTAGAGTCACAGCCTTCCAAGCTGTTGGTCGCGGGTTCGATTCCCGTCTCCCGCTCCAGTTCCAAATTGGAAACCGGAAACTCGAAAATGGAAACTGGATATGGTTGCAGGATGATTAGCGGGGATCCAGTTTCCAGTTTCGAATTTCCAATTTCCTGTTCACCCGCGCGCTGCGCGGGCGGTGGGCCGATGTAGCTCAGTTGGTAGAGCACGTCCTTGGTAAGGACGGGGTCAGCGGTTCAATTCCGCTCATCGGCTCCAGAAATTTGGCAAGGTCGCAGCCTCGCCGCCAGGCAAGCCCGGCGGAAGGTCGAACGGTCGAGAGACTGAGAACGCACTTATTCTGAGGTGGAGTCGTTATGGCCAAGGAGAAATTTGATCGTTCGAAGCCGCACATGAACATTGGGACGATCGGTCACATTGATCATGGGAAGACGACGTTGACGGCGGCGATTACGAAGGTACTGGCGAAGGAGAATCC
>Ga0187878_1004121_pt1 | contig 11443 bp, 12 predicted proteins | sample June2016WEW_17_1_FD_132979 | JGI IMG/M metagenome (GOLD analysis project Ga0187878, IMG submission 132979) | Peatland microbial communities from SPRUCE experiment site at the Marcell Experimental Forest, Minnesota, USA - June2016WEW_17_150 | ecosystem: Environmental > Terrestrial > Soil >...
CTGGGATTGGTTCGCCACGGTGGAGAGGGAGACCCTGTAGCTTTCGGGGCGGCAGTTTGGGTTGCGGTAGGACCAGCTCAGCACGGGGGTCAGGTTATTCGTGATCGTCCCGTCCTGGGGCGCTCCAAGGGTGGGCGCCTCCAGCTTGGTATCCGGGCAGACCGGTATGTTCTGGTTGCACCCGGCGGCTCCGAAGGCCATTATCAAAACCAGCAGGGATCCAAGTAGACGTGGAATTGCCGACCTGTCCATAACGCCCTCCCGATGAAAAAAACGCACTCGAAAATAAATCAGAAGACCCTCCCGCAGGGCTGACCAATCCATTATAGGGTGTTTAACGGGTTAATTCAATCAGTTGGATTGAACTTCAGACGATCGGTCGGAGGCGTTGGGTGAGGCGAGAAATAGAGGCAAGCACCGCGTTTGCAACCGCTTCTTGAATAAATATACTAGCTTGCCAAGCAATAAATCTTTGGGAAATAAACGGGGATTTATTTCAATCAGATAAAGCCTGCAACTGCCTCCCAATCGTTAGCCCCTCCATGGGGATCTCGTAAGAGGAAATAAGAGGTAATAGATTCTTCCGGTAATTGTTGCCTGCCAGAAAAATAAAATGATCCTTTTTTAGGTCAGCCACCTTGATAAGTTGCTGTACGACATACCTGGCCCAACCTCGATTCTCTGCAGCGGACACAGTGTTCAAGGTAAAATTGTAAGGGTCTATGATCGTTTCCAGATCAACAAGCCCATATTTCGCCGAAAGAACGTAAATCGCATTCGGATTTAATTTACGAGCATAGGCCAGGCTCTTTTTGAATAGCGCGCTGATGTATAAGTCTTTCGCTTTGGACCGGTAAGGAAGTTTCTGACTGACACAAGCGATCAGAACAATCCTTTTCTTGGAGCCGACCTCGCTAACTGATTTCAACTTATCAACGTTTTGCGCGAACTGTGGGGAGTGGGCAACCCTAGTATTTTGGACCGTTGGTGTTAAATCTCGCTTTGCACAAACAATGGAAACAGGGCAATCCTCACAATTTGGGTCACTGGCATAACACCACTTACGGCCGATATCCCATAAGGCACCATCCAATTCACCAGGGAAAGCAGGGTTCATTCGCCAGGTAGCTGCAAAGGCAGATTCAATCGTTCTTTCCTCGCTTGCTCCAAGACGATACAACACCAACACCGTGTGGACATCCGGCTTGATGTCCATATGGGTTCGATCCAAATCGCTGAAACGTATTCCAAATGCCTTTTCAATGAGCAGAACCCCCATATTGGAAATACCCTGACCAACCCCATGGATCGACATGAAAGTACGTTTTACCTCAGCAGCGCGTTTGCCCAGCCATATATTCGCGGCATTCCCATTACATTCTTCAACCACGATGCGGGTCAGATCGTGAACCGTTCTTGGGGAATCATTGACGTAGCGCGGGTGGCGAGGGAGGGTCTTGAATAGTTTTTCCAATTCTCCCAATGACATTTTATAGATAAGATACGGGTCAAGGTGCCCGAGTTTTTTGTTAATATCATAAGGAATCGTCCAAATTATTTCCGCCCGGGTGCCACGATCAAGACAGGTGGCGATGCAAAAGGCATATGGGTCTTTGGCAACAATTTCGGCAGCTTCAGGAATTACGGTAGGGAGGAGTTCTTCAGGTGGGAGAATCTTACCGTATTCCAGTAAGGCATTTGTAATGGCGGTCAGTCGTGTATCAAGCATCGGTATTTACCTCCTCAAATCAAAGACCCAGCGGACTGTAGTACTTTGTTTGGGACCTTCTCTCTTAATTAAAATAACAGAGGCATAATCCAAGAACTTATACGCATCGATAGCACTACAGATAAGAGGAAACCGTTGTTTTAATCCCAACCCCTTACTTATATCTAATGCCGTAAAAGTGATAGTCCTTTCCCCTCGTTGACGTGCTGCTTGAATTTGCCCTAATGCATATTTTCTGACCTCGTTCGCAGTAACCATTTTTTCACTCCTGATGAAGCTGAAGTTTTAGGCTAGTTTTAGAAAATCAAGAATTCTTTATTTTTAAAGTTTCAACTCTCTTCAACATCAACTCATATACTTCAGCTGCTGATCGGGCAGATCGGAATGCCCAGGTAACACCCAGCGGCTCCGGCTGTTATCACCAAAACAAGCAGGAATCCAATGGGACATGAAATTGCCGACCTGTCCATAATGCCCTCCCCGTGAAAAAAACCGCTTTTGAAAATGAACCTGCATGCCCTCCCGCAGGGCCGACAAATCCATTATAGGATGAACACTAGGTTATTTCAACCAGGTAGAACGAACTTCAGACGATCGTTCGAAGGCTTCGGGTGAGGCTAGGAAGAGGTTGATGAGACAAGAATAATTTAAGAAAATGACTTAAACACAAAGGACACAAAGAAAAGCAAAAGGGGTTTTAGTAGTCTGGATTTATCCATTTCCCCCGCGAAATGTTATACAATAGAATCGTCCACATCTTATTGAGACTTCAAACAGAAGTTAAGCAGTTAATTAGCTTGTTTCTTTGGGCATCTTGAAAACCAGGGAGAAATAAAAATGCTCACCTCTCTGCTCTTTATACTTTTCTCCGTTTTTGATGTTGTTTTTGACTTCTGGCCATTCTTATTAATTGCTCCTTTCTTAAACAGAAAAAGCCGACTTAGAAACATGATCTACGTTTGGGGCTTATGGGCAATCATCCGCATATTCCTTTTCTTCAACCCTCAACCGACTCCAAAATCTTTGCTGATACCAGAACCATTGAGCACAATATTATTCTTTGCCACGGGATTGATCATTATTTCGATAATGTTTTCGGTATCTTTTTGGAAGCGCAAGAGCTAGAGGACTTAGGCCAGAGGGGGCTGGTTTAGGTTCTATTAATTACCACTTTTCTTCCAAAAAGGTGTACTTGTTGAATTTCCCGTCTACTCGTGATCTGACGAGTAAAAAAAAGAAATTTGTATTAGGCCTATTTCTTAATCAATGAATAAAGATATTCTTGATACGCTTCTCTAACTTCTACTTTAGTTTTTCCTGACTTTAATATTCCCTCGCAAACCTTCTTTAGTACTTCCTCATTAAAAGTACCGCGACGCTTCGCTTTTTTTTCTTCAATTAACTCGGTCAATCGGACAGTGGTAATAATATATGCTCTTGAATAATTTACATACGAATCTTGTGTAACAAACTCATGTCCTTCTCCGGGCCGGAGGATCGTTGTTTTGTCATATTTACTCCGACCACCGATTTTGTCAATATTGACAATAATTAATTTATCGTCGTTGCATTTAAGAACGATGATAAATAAATGGGCCTGTTGAGTTGCATCACTTAGATTATTTGTTTTAATCCAAAAACAATTCCCCGCTTCAAACATATATCAATCAAACGCTCAACAAGGCATCTAATTCAGAGTCTTGTTGAATTTCAGATTCAATTCTTATACTATCCTCTTTATTAAAATTAAGTATATTCAATAATTCTCTTAACTCGATAGGAAAAGATGACTTGCCTGGGTTTTTCCATTCGGGAAGTTTTTCAGTAAATCTCGCTAGTTCATATTTCCCCATATGACCATATTTACTATATATTTCTTCAATAAGATTAATCTCATCGGGAGAAAGTTTTTTTATTTTTGGATATTCGCTTTTAATTCTCACATCTTTACCAAAAGTCTCTATATACTGACCCCAAAACGTACTATCAGTAGATATTCCTCTAGCAAGATTACATGTATTGCTACCCACTGGACCGAGAGGTAATGATGCGAAAGTATCATATGTTATTGGCTTTTCCCATAATTCCAATGCCCGCCGGTCAGCCAAATATATTAATTTAACCAACGATAAATAACTTATACTTCCTCCAGCATGATGAAGAATAATTGATGCAGCTTCAGTTACTTTTTCTTGAAATACTTGGCTGTAAGGCATATCTTGCCCTTTCCTATAAATTAGAATGCCTTAAATGTATTATAGCACAAAATACATTATTAATAGAACATAATTTCCATATCAATGGAATCACAATTTTATCTATTTGTCAAGTGAATTTATTATTTTTATTAATATTTATATATATTTTATGCAATTGGTAGTTAGATCAATTTGTGAGATAGTTATAGTTCTTTATCAAACGAACCTAAGGCATAAATTAATCATCTTGTTCTATCCTCGTTTTTATCCTAAAATGAATTATCAATCTATTCTAATGGTAATTTAGAGGGTATATATCCGCACCTAAAATCATCTTCCAGCTTGTCCAACACTTCGATGACCACCGCTGTTCCTACTTTTGCCTAAAATACAATAGAGCCCAGTTGCGCAAGGAATTCTTCAACCCCCTCTTCAAAACCCAGGGGTGAGAAAAGGCTATGCCTAATCCTACAACGCAAATACCTAAATAACATATGTGAGCAACAAACAGATTCTCACTAAGGATATCGTTTTTAGTACAAGAGTATAATTCTACAATATGGCAAAGATAAAAGCAGATTTAATTTTGGGCGATTGTCGTGAGAAATTAAAAAACCTTACGGAAAATTCAATAGATTTAATATTTACTTCCCCTCCATACGCTGATAGTCGAACTGATACGTATGGCGGTATTCGGCCAGATAAATATGTCGAGTGGTTTCTGCCAATTAGTAAAGACCTTTTACGCGTTCTAAAACCTGATGGCACTTTTGTTCTGAATATAAAGGAAAAAATCGTTAATGGTGAACGTCATACTTATGTCATTGAATTAATCTTGGAAATGCGCCGACAAGGCTGGCTATGGACAGAAGAATTTATATGGCATAAGAAGAATTCTTATCCTGGAAAATGGCCTAACCGGTTTAGAGATTCTTGGGAACGATTATTGCAATTCAATAAAACTCGTAAATTCAACATGTATCAAGAAGAAGTTATGGTTCCCATGGGTGATTGGGCAGAAAGGCGTCTTAAAAATCTAAGTGAAACTGACAAAATAAGAGACCCTTCTAAAGTTGGAAGCGGTTTCGGAAAACGAATCTCCAATTGGATTGGACGTGATAAAGCTTATCCGACCAATGTTTTACATTTGGCTACAGAAACAAAAAATAGAAATCATAGTGCTGTTTTTCCAGAAGACTTACCAGAATGGTTCATCAAGCTCTTTACAAAAGAAAGAGATTGGGTTCTAGATCCTTTTATGGGATCTGGTACAACATGTAGAGTTGCACAACGGATGAATCGAAATAGCATCGGTATTGAAATATTGCCAGCGTATTATAAATTGGCACAAACAGAAATAATGCCCGTAACTGAATTCCATTCCACACAATTAGCATTGCTTGAAAAAAGGGGAAAATATGAATCCTCTAAACCTAAATGATGTCGTTGAATTTGTGGAAGGAAATATAGGTGAATTTCATGAAAGACGGGCAGAGAGTTTACGCAATTTAAAATTAGCACAGGTTTTAAAACGAAAGAATCCATATCTTTTTAAAGCAAAGAACATTACGACAGCACAAGATTTAGTCAGATTATTACTCGAGGCACACTTATCGTCTCAAGAAGAAGCAATCTTTGGAGAATTTCTTGAAAAGCTAGCAATATTTGTTTGTGGAAAAGTTTTTGGAGGTAAGAAATCAAGCGCTGAAGGCATAGATTTAGAGTTTGAAAGAGATGGGGTCAGATATATTGTGACTGTAAAATCCGGACCTAACTGGGGAAATAGCAGCCAGATAAAACGCATGCAAGACAGTTTCAAAAAAGCTCAACGAATATTACATACCAGTAATCAGACGGCAAATATTCAGTCTGTTAATGGCTGCTGCTATGGACGAGATAACAAACCGGATAAAGGTGATTATCGAAAATTGTGTGGTCAAGAATTTTGGGAATTTATTTCTGGTGACAATAGATTATTCGTAGATATAGTTGAACCGCTAGGATATCGTGCAAAACAAAGGAACGATGAATTCGCCCTGGAATACGGACGGATCTTAAATTTATTTACCAATGAATTCTATCGAGGATTTTGCGAGGAAGGAATAATTAATTGGGAAAAACTCGTGAGATTTAATTCAGAAAAGTAAATATTAACTATTAATCCATTCTGCGTATTCTCAATAACCATAAATAATGTAATTGCCAAGATCAATATCCGACGAAATATTAAATAAATTCTGATATCTAATCTGGTTGTTTATTAAGGACTTTTTCGGAGGGAAAATAGTTATTTACCGCAATAAAAACTAATAGAATTATATTGATATAAATATATAATCTAGTCGAAAAGATATATTCGCAAAATAAACATAATAATCACAGAGAGGGAAAAATGGATCCAAAGTATTTAACACTCGTTCAAATCCTCGATGATCTTTGTACTGAAGCCCCTGAATCCAATCAAAAATATAGACCAAATTCTTCTAATCTTGAGGAAATCAATTGCGCACGCTCCCTAGCATTGACTCATCTGTTCCTCAAAGTTAAATGTGGCATTGACACATTTACTGAAAGAGAAAACCTCACTTGTGATGGCAAATCTGATGGTGGATTGGACGCCTATTTCATTGATCGGTCCACGCGCAAGATATTACTTCTTCAAGCGAAATTTAGAACAACGGCAGAGGGTTTTAAAGATAAGGAGGTTTCCGCGGACGAATTGGTCAAGATGGAGCTTGATCGAATCCTCAAGGGGAAACATGATAATTCTAATGGCACTAGTTATAATGGAAAAGTGCACTCTTTCCAGAAAGAACTCCAGAAAATTGGGGATATTGCTTTGTACCATTATCAGGTGATTATCCTAGCAAACTTAAAAAGGTATAAAGATGCTCAAATAAAGCAGCTTCTTGGGAATTTCGATTATGAGATCTTCGATTCCTCAAAGATATATGATGAACTCGTATTTCCTTTTTGCTCATCCACTTATTACGATCCTTCCCAGATTCAAATAGAAATTAATCTTTCTCAGAAACAACAACCGAATCTTGCTCAAACCATTTCGGTTCAGGGTGGAAATAGTGAGATTACTGTTCTTTTTGCTCCTACCAAAGAAGTCGGCAGAATTATGAGCAAGTATCGAAATGCCCTTTTAAAGTTTAATCCACGCAATTATCTCTCCCTTACCCGAAATCCAGTGAATAAACGAATCCATGAATCGATTATTGGTCTTTCTACCAATGAGTTTGCTATCCTAAATAATGGCATTACTTTCATAGCTGATGAGATTGCTCTGACTCAACGTTCAGGCATAGAGAATGTAGGGCAACTTATAATTACCGCGCCACAGATCATTAACGGTGGGCAAACCGCAAGCACTTTAAGCGAAATTTATGAGAAGGAATACCCAGGAAATACTCATGTTTTTGATGGTAAAGAGGTCATGTTAAAAATAATCAACCTAGAGGGGGTAGGTACACGAAAACCAGAGATCATTGAAGCTGTGTCAAATGCGACGAATCGCCAAACAAGGGTCACCGAAGCAGATCGCCGTTCTAATAGTCTACTTTTTATGAAAATACAAAAGGCACTTTTCTCTGATTTTGGCTACTTCTTCGAAAGGAAAGAAGGAGAATTTTTCTACGGAATTGATTGTGGTGTACTGACTAAACGTATCGTAATTGACCGAGCAGATTTGGTGAGATCATACATGGCGTTTACGGGCGATCCCTCCAAAGCAAGGGGGCAAGCAGAGTCAGAATTATTTACTGAAGAAACTATATTGACACTTTTTTCTGGAACTCCGACGATTCCAGAGATCTTCTTCGCCTACCGTGTGTATTCAACAATAAAAGAATTGGAGCGCTTACATAAGAGAGGAAAATTTCTTCCCAAAAGGAGACTTGGCAATGCTTTCCGATACGGTAAATTCGCCGTGGTTGCATCCATAGGGGTCAATCAGCCTAAGGTTAATACCGATATAGACAAGATAGATCGGGATGTCGTTTCCTTGACGCAAAAAGTCCTAAAGAATTGGGCTCAGTTCGAAAAGTTTGCCATTGCTGGAACTGCAAATAAAGATTATTTTGGTCGCGGTGAGAAGGATTTCGATAATTATTATAAAGGCAGTTCCCTTAATGCAGATATAAAATCGTTTTGGCGAGGGGTCATCTAGGAAAATCTGGAGCTATCAGATTTTAGGGTTTAGTATTCCTAAGTACAGGTTATGTCTGCCCACAGCAAGGAAAAATTCCATCTGAATCTTGAACCATGAATCTCGCTGAACTTGCATTTGCCTGTTACATCTACACCCGTATGACCGATTTTGACGGTTCGTATTGCCGATTCCTGGAAAAAGTCAGCCCACAACTTGATCTCAAACAAGAACGACACCGTATGGCACTTCTTAAGTGGCTCAACGATTGGGGATGTAGACAGTTCGCATTACTTTATCACCCGCTTGCATCCCGAGAGATAGGAGATTGGTATCAACATTGCGGGCAAGAGCTATTCCCGGAAGATTGCACCCTCCTGTCACTAACAGATACTGAGTTTGCCAAAGTTCAACCAGCTTACTCCAACCTTGTTGGAAGACCAGCGTCTATTAGAAAGCTCAAAGATGGAGGCGAAACTCAAGTTCAGATTGGTCCAACAGGGGCAGCCAAGATACTCTTCGCCATCAGGCCTAAAGCGCTCATTCCGTGGGACGATTCCATTCGCAATGAACTCAATCTTGATGCCTCAGCTCGCTCTTATTGTGTCTATCTCAGAGTTGCGCAGGAATACCTCCAAGAATTAAACTGCGTCTGCAGGAAACTGGGATTCGATTTGAATAATCTACCGCTAATGTTGGGGAGGCCCAACTCGACTGTTGCAAAATTGATTGATGAGTATGCTTGGGTCACAATATCAAGGAAATGCCCTACACCAGAAAAAGAAGAATTCATGCGTTGGGTCGATTGGTCGTAATCATAAAATCTTAAAACCGGCAGCAGCGCGACACCAAATCTATTGTGTCTTCCATTCCGGCGGGTCATTAACCGGTGTGATGTATTTCTCGTTGAGATATTCCGGAAAGGTGGACGATGCACTAAAGGAGTACGCCGGCTGGCACGACGACATCGTGAATAATTACAGCGACTATACCGCCATCACCGACACACTCGAAGAGCGGTTCGTGATGAAGGTCACCACGGATTTGGCTCTTCGCAACCCGACCGAGGACATCACCGCGGTGCAGATCTACGAGCAGCACTTCGTCATCCGGATCAAGGGTCACCGGGATATCACCAGCCAGTCAGCAGCAAAGAGCATGGTCGTCGGCCTGTTCGATTATGGAATGGCGACTGCCAGTGAGCATTACCCCGCTTACCATTAATTACGGGAGGCGGTCTTGTTGGCACTATAATTAACGCAGCCATCCAACAAAAAAAACCGGGAGAAAACGCATGCCCAAGTTCACCTGTACCACCGCCCTGATCACCGGCGCCTCCAGCGGCATCGGCGCCGCATTCGCCCGTCAACTGGCGAAACCACCCTCCAAAGGGATGCTCCGCGAAGGCGTCAACCTGGTGCTGACGGCGCGCCGCCTCGAACGCCTGCAAGCCCTGGCGGCCGAGCTGGAGAAGCAGGGGGCGCACGTGGAGACCCTGGCAGCCGACCTGGCCAGCGAGCAGGGCATCCAGGCGGTGAGTGAGAAGATCCTATCCCAACCTGAGCTGGACCTGCTGATCAACAACGCCGGGTTCGGAGTCCATGGTCCGTTCGCCGAGGCGCCGGTAGAGACCCAGGCCGATATGCTGCGGGTGCATAATGAAGTTCCGCTGCGCCTGACGCATGCCGCCCTGCAGGGAATGCTGGCGCGCAAGCACGGCGCCATCATCAACGTCTCGTCGGTTTCAGCCTATATGGGCAACTCAGACGGGGTCATGTACGCGGCCACCAAGTCATTTCTGACCATGTTCAGCGCGACGGTGAACAAGGGCCTGAAGGGGAGCGGTGTGAAAATCCAGGCGCTGTGCCCGGGGTTCACCCACACGGAATTCCATGAAGTGCGCGAGCACATGGCCATGGAAACCAGGAACATCCCGGCTTTCATGTGGATGGATGCCCGCAGGGTGACCGCGGCTTCCTTGAAAGCCTTGGACGGGAACCAGATGCTGGTGGTGCCGGGGGTGATCTACAAGCTGGCGGTCTTTTTCGGCCGGCTGGGGTGGCCCAGCGCGTCAACCCGCTGAGGGGGGAAAGTAGGGAAAAAAGCTACGGGAGAAATAGAGGGCGCAATATATTCCCCTTCGGGGACGGTGTCGCGAATAGCGGCTCGAAGCCGGTTTGGCTAGTCCCCAAATCCCTAGGCTTCGCTGGGGACATGTGCAAGACAATTGAGGAGGGAGGGGGTAGGGCTGGAATGGGGAGCTAGCACGCCGCAATCCACAAAGAACGGGTGCTAAGTACGCGGCTCGCAATGACGAAGGAAGGTGGAGGCGGCTGCTAATAGTTCGTGCTATACTAAAATCATGAGCACCCGGTTTTCAGAACCCCACTCAAGGATGGAAGAACTCCAAATCAAACTGCTGAGGCAGGTTTCTCCAGCTCGCAAAATGGAGATGCTGGGCGAACTGAACGCTTCGGCGCGAATGCTGGCGCTGAGCGGGCTTCGCCTGCGCTTCCCGCAGGCGGGAGAAACCGAGTTGCGCCGCAGGCTGGCAGGGTACCTGCTGGGGGAGGACCTGGCAAACAAGGTGTACGGGGAGGTCAACGATGCTGCCTGAACCGATCGCGGTCACGATCAAGGTAACCGACGTCCTCGAAAAACTTGGCACTCCGTATTTTATCGGCGGCAGCCTGGCCAGCACGCTTTACGGCATGGTGCGCACCACGCAGGATTCGGACATCGTGGCAGACATGCGCAGCGAACATGTCCGGCCGTTCATTACTGCTCTCCAAAACGAGTTCTTCGTGGATGAACTCATGATCGGCGAGTCCATCCAGACCAAATCCAATTTCAATATCATCCACCGCGCGAGCATGTTCAAGGTGGATGTTTTTATACCGCAACCGCGACCTTTTCTCCTGTCTCAATTGGCGCGCGCCCAGGTGCAAAAATTTGCGGCAGACCCCGAAGTGAGCGCCAGGTTTGCGAGCGCGGAAGACACCATCCTATCGAAGCTGGAATGGTACCGGCAGCGCGGCGAGGTGGCGGATTTGCAGTGGCGGGATGTGCTCGGCGTCCTGAGAACAAAGGTCGGTGCACTCGACCTGGAGTATTTGCGAATGTGGGGAAAAGAACTCAAGGTAAGCGACCTGCTCGAACAATTGTTGGAAGAATCAACGAGCTGAACGGGTGAAGGACTCCGCACGCGGAGGTAAGGCAGCAAACAGGGCCAACTGGCGGACGCCTTCACCGGCCAGGGCGGGCATGTCGAGTTCGTGAATGCCGAGGGGGGAGAGGAGCTGGTAAACGGCGCGCATCAACAGTTCAGAATAATGCTGCTTGTCGATCCGACGGTCCTCGGGC
>Ga0187878_1004122_pt1 | contig 11442 bp, 7 predicted proteins | sample June2016WEW_17_1_FD_132979 | JGI IMG/M metagenome (GOLD analysis project Ga0187878, IMG submission 132979) | Peatland microbial communities from SPRUCE experiment site at the Marcell Experimental Forest, Minnesota, USA - June2016WEW_17_150 | ecosystem: Environmental > Terrestrial > Soil >...
CAACTGGTGAACCGCGGCCCGTTCCCGGTGCCCGAGGCGTTGGTGGAAGCGCAGCTGGACCGCAAGATCGAGAGCTTGGTATCGCAACTCGTCGCCCAAGGAATTGATCCCCGGACCACGGAGATCGACTGGCGAAAGCTCCGCGAGGAATCCCGGCCCGAGGCGGAGAAGGATGTCCGGGGTTCGCTGATTCTGGAAAGGATTGCCGGGGCGGAAGGGATTGAAGTCACGGACGAAGAAATCGACGCTTTGATCCGGGACCTGGCCGAGGAGCGGCATGAGGCGCCAGCGGCTTTGAAAACGCGCTTGACACGCAATGCGGGGGTGGCTAAGATTAGAGCTTCTCGCCGCAACCAGAAAGCGCTTGAGTTCATCTACCGCAACGCAAAAATCATTCGGAAAAGTCCAGGAATTGTCAACGCGGGTTGAGGGTTGACGCCCGGGACAAGCCATGAACAAAAATGAACCTAGCATGACGCTGATTCCCATGGTGGTGGAGCAGACCAACCGGGGGGAACGCGCGTACGACATCTATTCCCGCCTCCTGCGGGACAACATCATTTTTATCGGCACGCCGATTGACGACAACATGGCCAACCTGGTGACCGCCCAACTGCTCTTTCTGGCGGCCGAGGACCCGGAGAAGGACGTGTCGTTGTACGTCAACTCGCCGGGGGGGGTCGTGACAGCGGGGATGGCCATCTACGACACCATGCAGTTCATCAAACCCAACGTGGCGACGATTTGCATCGGCCAGGCCGCCAGTGTGGCGGCGTTGCTGCTAGCCGCCGGGACGCCGGGCAAGCGGTTTGCTCTGCCCAACTCCCGCGTCCTGATTCATCAGCCCACCATGGGTGGCCTTTCCGGCCAGGCGACAGATATCGACATCCACGCTCGCGAAATCCTGCGCATTCGGGCCAGTCTGAACGAAATCATGGCGAAACATACCGGCCAGCCCGTGGAGAAGATTGAGCACGACATGGAACGGGATTTTTGGATGAGCGCCCAGCAAGCGCGGGAATACGGCATCATTGACGAGATCATTTTCAAGCACAAGTAGAACCGGGAGAGACCTTTGAAGCGCGCCGGGAACGACGAACTACCGCGCTGCTCGTTCTGCCACAAGACCCAGGATGCCGTGGGGAAACTGATTTCCCCGCCGGGAGATCATCCCCGTGCGTATATCTGCAGCGAATGCGTGGTGGCGTGCAGCAAGGTTCTGGACCAAGGCCGGGAGGAGCAACCGCCGGCGGCCCAGCTCAAGCTGCCCAAGCCGGCCGAGGTGAAGGCCTTCCTCGACCAGTACGTCATCGGGCAGGAGAAAACCAAGAAGAAGCTGGGCGTCGCGGTTTATAACCATTACAAGCGCATCATGTTCGCCCGCGTGCGCAGCGACGTGGAGCTGACGAAGTCCAATATCCTGCTCATCGGGCCGACGGGTACGGGTAAGACGTTGCTGGCGCAGACCCTGGCCCGGGTGCTCGAGGTGCCCTTCGCCATCGTGGACGCCACGACGCTGACGGAGGCCGGCTACGTGGGCGAGGACGTGGAGAACGTCATCCTGCGGCTGCTCCAGAACGCCGGCGGCGACATCCAACGGGCCCAGCACGGCATCGTCTATATCGACGAGATTGACAAGATCTCGAAGAAGGACGAGAACCCGTCCATCACGCGCGACGTCTCCGGCGAGGGGGTCCAGCAGGCCCTGCTCAAGATCCTGGAAGGAACGGTGGCTAACGTTCCGCCCCAGGGGGGGCGAAAGCATCCGCACCAGGAATTCACCCCCGTGGATACGACGAACATCCTGTTCATTTGCGGCGGGGCTTTCGTGGGGTTGGAGAAGATCATCGAACAGCGTGCCGGCACGAAGAAGACGATGGGGTTCCACACCGAAGCGCCCGCTGCCCCCGGGCCGGGGAGCCGAAGAGATATCGAAATCCTGGAGCAGCTTCAGCCGATAGACCTTATACGGTACGGTCTGATTCCGGAATTCGTGGGGCGGCTGCCTGTGGTGAGCGTGCTGAGCGATCTCGACGCGGCGACGTTGGTGCAGATTCTCACCCAGCCGAGGAACGCGCTGGTGCGCCAGTATCAGAAGCTGTTTGAATTTGAGAATGTCAAGCTGCGGTTCAGCGACGAGGCGTTGACGGCCATTGCAGGCAAGGCGATCGAGCGCAAGCTGGGCGCGCGCGGGCTGCGGATGATCCTCGAGGACCTGATGCTGGACCTGATGTACCACCTCCCCAGTCAACGTAAGCTGCGGGAGTTCGTGGTCACCGAGGAGATGGTCAGGAACCACGAAATCAGTTTCAATTCCACGCTGCTGGAGAAGGCAGGTTGATGAACGCCAGCATGTTTTCAGGTCGCGAAAAAGCCGATACCCGGACCTTGCCCATGATGCCCATCCGGGATGTCGTCATCTTTCCTTACATGATGACGCCCTTCGTGGTGGGCCGCGAAAGCTCCATCCGGGCGCTGGAAGAAGCCCTGGCGGGCGACAAGAAAATCTTCCTGGCCACCCAGCACGATGCTTCCGTGGATGAGCCCAAGCCCAACGAGATTTACCAGGTCGGGACCATTTCCAATATCGTCCAGAGCCTGAAACTGCCCGACGGCAATATCAAGGTGCTGGTGGAGGGCCTCGAGCGCGGCAAGGTTCTGAAGATCTCCAGTGAGGAAGGCTACTTCCGGGCCGTGGTGAAAACGGTGACCTACCGGACCGTGACCACCCCCAGCCTGGAACAGCTTGTCCAGCGGGTCACCTCGCTGTTCGAGCAGTACGTGAAACTCTCCCAGAGCCTGAACTACGAAACGATGATCGCGGCCGTGAAGGTGGACGAAATCGGCAAGTTCACCGACACGGTGGCCGCCAACCTGACTGTCAGTATTGAGGAACGGCAGGAACTGCTGGAGATTTTTGACCCCGTGGATCGCCTCACGCGCCTGGCGGACATCCTGGACGTGGAAATCGAGAAGCTCAACGTCGACCGGACCATCCAGGGCCGTGTCAAGCGCCAGATGGAGCGCGCCCAGCGCGAGTACTACCTGAACGAGAAGATTCGGGCTATCCAGAAAGAGCTGGGGCGCAACGAGAAGAACGAGCTCGAGGAGTTGAAGAAGAAGATCGAAACGTCTGGCATGACCAAGGACGCCCGCGAGAAGGCCGAGGCCGAGCTCAAGCGGCTGGAGATGATGCCGCCGATGTCGGCCGAATCCACGGTATCGCGCAACTACCTCGACTGGTTGCTGGCCATGCCGTGGAAAAAGCGGTCGAAGGAAATCCGCGATATCGGGCGGGCAGAGAAGACTCTCGAAGAAGACCACTATGGTCTGGAAAAGATCAAGGAACGGATTCTGGAGTTCCTGGCCGTCCGACAACTGGTGAAGAACCCCAAAGGTTCCATCCTCTGCTTCGTGGGTCCGCCGGGAGTGGGCAAGACCTCCCTGGGCCGCTCCATTGCCCGCGCCACAGGCCGCAAGTTCGTACGGCTGTCGTTGGGCGGGGTACGCGACGAGGCGGAAATCCGCGGCCACCGGCGCACCTATATCGGCGCCTTGCCCGGCCAGATCATCCAGATGATGAAGAAGGCAGCCACAATCAACCCCATCTTCCTGCTCGATGAAGTGGACAAGATGAGCATGGATTTCCGCGGCGACCCTTCGGCTGCGCTGCTCGAAGTACTCGACCCCGAGCAGAACCACATGTTCATGGACCACTACCTGGACGTGGAGTACGACCTGTCCAGGGTCTTCTTCATTACCACCGCCAACGTGGTCCACACCATCCCTCAGCCGCTCCAGGATCGAATGGAGATCCTGCGCTTGTCGGGATACACGGAGCCGGAAAAGCTGGAAATCGCTAAGCGCTTCCTGGTCCGTAAGCAGCGCGACGCCGCAGGGCTGAAGGCCGGGAACCTGACCTTCACCGACGAGGCCATTGTGGGCATCATCCGCGGCTACACGCGCGAAGCGGGCGTCCGCAACCTGGAGCGGGAGATTGCCAATATCTGCCGTAAGGTGGCCCGCAAGGTGGTGAAGGAAGGCAAGGGGCTGCAACTGAACGTCGGACCGGATGATCTGCAGGAATACCTCGGCGTCATCAAGTTCCGGGACACCAAGGCGGAGGAGAAAAACGAAATCGGTCTGGCCACCGGATTGGCCTGGACCGAGGTGGGCGGCCAGATTCTCAACATCGAATCCACCATCATGCCGGGCAAAGGTAAGCTCTTGCTCACCGGAAAACTCGGCGACGTGATGCAGGAATCGGGTCAGGCGGCCATGAGCTATGTCCGCTCGCGGGCAGCACGGCTGGGATTGGGCTCCGATTTCTACCGGCACGTGGATATCCACATCCACATCCCGGAGGGCTCGATCCCCAAGGACGGCCCTTCGGCGGGGATCACCCTGGCTACCGCAGTGGTCAGCGCGCTCACCAGGATTCCTGTGAAGCGCGATATCGCCATGACCGGCGAGATTACCTTGCGCGGCAAGGTGCTGCCCATCGGTGGGGTCAAGGAGAAGCTCCTGGCGGCTCACCGGGCAGGCAACCAGACGGTGATCCTGCCGCGCGACAACGAAAAGGACTTGTCGGAAATCCCGGCAAACATTCAAGAAGAACTCACGATCCGTTTTGTCGAGACCATGGACGAGGTGCTCGACTTGGCGTTGGAGCGGAAGATTGACGCGCGCGTGGTCGTGGAGGCTGAGCCCGAGGCATCACCCGCGCTCTCTCCTTCCACAAACGACGCCGAGCGAGAACCCTTGACCAATTAGCACCCGGAGGTAAGTCGGAAACCTGGAAGAAGTTGGAAACTTATTCCCCGAAAAGCGCATCGAAAGAAAGTGGGAAGATACGTTTCCGGCTTCACAATCAACACAACTGACTAGGCCTGATAACCCAGGATCGAGAAACCCAAGGTTCATGAAGAAGCATTTGACCGCACTTGTTGCCGCTGGCTTGCCGTCTTGAACCGCGCGTTGTGCCCAACGGTCGATAGGGCGAGTAACCCACGGCGAAATCCAGTTCCGCTTAGGCCCAGGATTGACACCGACGGACCCCTGAAGGGGTCCAAAATCTAGGAGAAATTAAAGAGAGTAACAATGCCCACTAGAAAACAAACCCAAGACGAAGTACCGGACGAAAGGATCCTTGAGGTAAAGGAAGGCGAGGTCCTCGACATCGCCAAGCTCAAGGAGATGAATATCGCCACGCTGACCCAGGTGGCCAAGGACCTGAACGTGGTGGGGGCCACCAGCCTGCGCAAGCAGGAACTGATCTTCAAGATCCTGCAAGCACAGACGGAGAAGAACGGCCTGATCTTTTCCGAAGGCGTGCTGGAGTGCCTGCCGGATGGCTTCGGATTCCTGCGCGCGCCGGACTATAACTACTTGCCCGGCCCCGACGACATCTATGTTTCGCCCTCGCAGATCCGCAAGTTCGACCTGCGCACCGGAGACACCATCTCCGGCCAGATTCGGCCCCCCAAGGACGGCGAGCGCTACTTTGCGCTCATCAAGGTCGAGGCCATCAACTTCGAGCCGCCCGACGAGGCGCGGAACAAGATCTTCTTCGACAATCTCACGCCGCTCTACCCGCAGGAGCGCATTCGCCTGGAGACCATCAAGGATAACGTCTCCGCGCGCGTGCTTGACCTGCTCACGCCCATCGGCAAGGGCCAGCGCGGCCTGATTGTGGCGCCTCCCCGCACGGGCAAGACTATGCTGCTGCAAACCATCGCCAACTCGGTCAGCACCAACCACCCGGAGATTACGCTCATCGTCCTGCTCATTGACGAGCGCCCCGAGGAAGTAACGGACATGCAGCGAACCGTAAAGGGCGAGGTCATCAGCTCGACCTTCGACGAGCCCGCTGCCCGGCACGTCCAGGTGGCGGAGATGGTGATTGAGAAAGCCAAGCGGTTGGTAGAGCACAAACGCGACGTCGTCATCCTGCTCGACTCCATTACGCGCCTGGCCCGTGCTTACAACACTGTGGTCCCGCCTTCGGGCAAGGTGCTGTCCGGCGGCGTGGATTCCAACGCCCTCCAGCGGCCCAAGCGCTTCTTCGGCGCGGCGCGGAACATCGAGGAAGGCGGCAGCCTGACCATCATTGCCACCGCCCTCATCGACACCGGTAGCCGCATGGATGACGTGATCTTCGAAGAGTTCAAGGGCACCGGCAACCTGGAAATCAACCTGGATCGGAAACTGGTTGATAAGCGCGTCTTCCCGGCCATCGACCTCAACAAGTCCGGTACCCGCAAGGAAGAGTTGCTGGTCCCCAAGGACGAGTTGAATCGCATCTGGGTCCTGCGCAAAGTCCTGAACCCACTGTCCCCCGTGGAGAGCATGGAACTGATTATCGACAAGCTCACGAAAACCGCCAGCAACTCTCTGTTCTTGTCGTCCATGAGCAATGGTGGGCGGTAAGGACAGGAGTCAGGGATTAGGGGTTAGGAAGTAAGGAAGTCGGAAGTGTGAAGTATAAAGGATGAAAGGCAGCGTCCTGTGCTTCACACTCTACCCTTCAACCGTTACAGTTCCCACTTAGGCCAGTTTTCGCTCTCGCACCAGCTCCAGGATTTTGTCCACGACCCGCTCGGCGCTGAGATGGGTGGAGTCGATCTCCGCAGAATCAGGAGCGGGAACGAGTGGGGAGACCTTTCTTTCCGCATCCAGCTGGTCGCGGCGGCCAATTTCGTAAGCGGTCTGTTCCAGCGTGCTCGTCCGGCCTTCCTCCTGGTCTTGTGTCAGTCTCCGGCGCGCCCGTTCTTCCACATCGGCCTTGAGGAAAATCTTCAGCGGGGCCTCGGGGAAGACCACCGTTCCGATGTCGCGGCCTTCCATCACTACGCCGTGCCCTTGAACCAGGCTGCGTTGTAGGGCAATCAATTTCTTTCGCACCTCGGGAAGGCGAGATACCTTGGCCGCGGCCAGCGTCACCTCCGGCGTGCGTATTGCCTGGGTAACATCCCTCCCGTCCAGCCACACTGAGGAACGGTCGCCGTCGGTCGCAAAACGGATCTCGGTGCGCGCAATCACCTCGACCACGATTGTTTCATCTTCCGGCGAAACGCCGGCTTCCAGCACCTTGAGCGCCGCGGCCCGGTAGGTGGCCCCGCTGTCCACGTAGTTCAGGCCCAGGCGCGCCGCCAGCTTCTGCGCCACCGTGCTCTTCCCCGCTCCGGCGGGACCGTCAATGGCAATCACGAGAGGTTTCATCATCAAGATGGAATTCGCCCGGCCGCTAGCTATCAGCGATCAGCAATTGGATAAGTCTTCTTTGCTGAAAGCTGAGTGCTTACGGCTGATGGCTAAGTTCTCTTAAACGCCTTCTCAATCTCCCTCAGGCCGTAACGCAGCACAATCGGCCGGCCGTGCGGGCAGGCCATGGGGCATTCGGTCTTGCCCAGTTCGCGCAGGAGCCATGCCATCTTGTTGTGGTCGAGCGGCATGTTCACCTTGATGGCCGCGTGGCACGAAACCGAGGCCGCGATCTTCAAGCGCAGAACGTCGAGCGAAAGCGCCCGCGCTTCCTGCCCCACGCCGTCTAGGATCTCCAGTAGCAACCGCTCCACATCGTCGGCGCGGATCTCGGCCGGGGCCGTCTTGACGGCAACGGTCCGCTGCCCGAAAGGCTCCACCTCGAACCCGTTGGCCCCCAACTCTTCCGCGATCCCCGCGAAGGTCGCCAGTTGCTCGGGCTTCAATTCCACAATGATTGGCAGCAGGAGCCGCTGCCCCTCTACTTTCATCTCTCGCCGCTGGCGGAGGTGGTGCTCGAAAAGCACCCGCTCGTGGGCCACGTGCTGGTCCACAATCCACAACCCGTCAGAGTTGGTCGCCACAATGTAACTATCTTGAACCTGCCCGAGGGGCCGGAGGTCTGCGGGGAATTCCGAAACGGCCCCTGCCGACACCGCTTCACCCTCTGTCACGACCGTGGTCATGGGTGGAGCGGGCGCTGGCGCATACACCGTGAGAGCGGCCGCTTCGAGCGGCAGAGTTCCCGTTTCCGGTTCAGGCCGGGGTGCGGAAAGGCGGAAGTCATCCAACCTGCCTGCGGCGGGCGGAGCGCTCCGCGGCATTCGAATCTCGGCGCCCCGCATGAGTGGCGGTTCCTCACTCAGCTTTTCTGCGGCTTCCGTTTCCGTCAAATCTGGTGTGGCCGCACGGCGAACCTTAGGCAGCGGGAACGCTGCCACAGGCTGCGCCGCCACCAGTGCTTGTCGGATCGAGTCGCGCACCAGATCGTGCAGAAACGCCGAGTGGCGAAAACGCACTTCGGTTTTCGAGGGATGAACGTTGACGTCCACTTCCGAGGCCGGCAGTTCCAGAAAAATCAACGCCACGGGGAAGACGCTGGCTGGCAGGATGTTCCGGTAAGCTTCCGAGATCGCGTGGAGGATGAGCCGATCGCGCACCAGCCGCCGGTTCACGAAGAAGTAGATGTGATTGCGGTTCAGCTTCTGCACTTCCGGCCGAGAGGCAAATCCCGACACGCGGACCAGCACAGGCTCTTCCGGTCCCTCTTCCGCCTCGACGGTCCCGGGCACGGAAGACACGGGCAGACGGCGTTCGACCGGCGCGATCTCGACCATCTGCTCGAGCAGTTGGCCGCCCATGACCTGGTAAACCCGCTCGCGGGCACTCGCGACGGGAGACACATTCAGAAGCTCGTTCGTGAGCGAGGCGAGGTAAAAGCTCCTCGCGGGATGGGCCAGCGCATAGTGCGTAACCAGGGTGGCAATGTGGCCCAGTTCCGTGGATTCGGACTTCAGGAACTTGCGCCGGGCGGGGGTATTGAAGAAGAGGTCGCGAACTTCCACCCGCGTGCCCTGGGCCCACGCCACTTCCTTGACGTCCCGCAGCCTGCCCCCAGCAATTTCAATTCGCGTTCCGGCGCTCTCCGAGGCGTGCCGCGTTTCCAGTTCGACGCGAGAAACCGCGGCGATCGAGGGCAGTGCTTCCCCGCGAAACCCCAGCGTGGAGATTTCAAACAGGTCTTCGGCGCAACGGATCTTGCTGGTGGAATGCCGCTCGAAGGCCAGCAGCGCGTCGTCGTGGCTCATGCCGCAGCCGTCATCCACCACACGGACCAGACGCTTGCCGCCGGCCTCCACTGCCACCTCGACGCGCTCAGCGCCGGCGTCGAGCGAGTTCTCCATCAACTCCTTGACCACCGACGCGGGGCGCTCCACCACTTCGCCGGCGGCAATCTTGTTCGCGACAGCTTCGGGAAGGATGCGAATGACGGACATGAGATCGGGCCATCGAGCCATCGGACCATTGAATCATCGCTACCGTCGCTGCTCACACTTCGATGAACCGATGTTCCGATGACCCGATGAGTCAATCCTTTTTGATTTCCAGCCCTAGCTCCTGGAGCTGCTCTGGGTCCACCGTGGCGGGCGCGTCGCACATCAGGTCCACGGCGCTGGCGGTCTTCGGAAAGGCGATGACCTCGCGGATGTTCGATTCCCCGGCCATCAGCGCGATGATGCGGTCGTAACCCAGCGCGATGCCCCCGTGGGGCGGCGTGCCGCACTCCAGCGCGTCCAGGAAAAAGCCGAATCGCTCGCGCGCCTTTTCCGGCGTCAAGCCCAGGACCTGGAAAACGCGCTTCTGGATGTCCTGGCGGTGGATACGGATGCTTCCGCCGCCGATTTCCGAACCGTTCAAGACCAAATCGTAGGCGCGCGCCTTCACCGCTGCCGGGTCCGATTCGAGTCTCTCCAGGTCCTCCTCCCGCGGGGACGTGAACGGGTGATGCATGGCGGCGAAGCGCTTCTCTTTCTCGTCGTAGTCAAACATCGGGAAATCTACCACCCAGAGGAAGTTCCAATCACCCGGCTTGATGAGATTGAGCTTCCGCGCCAACTCCAGGCGCAATTCGCCTGACGCTGAGTCCAGACGCTGGAGAGATGCCCGATCCGCACCGCCCGCCCTCAGCCCCAGAAGGATCACCAGGTCTCCCGTATCCGCACCCACCGCCGAGGCAAAGAACCTCACCGATTCCTCGCCGATGATCTTCACGAGCGGGGATTGCATCCCCGCCTCCTCAACCTTGATGTAGGAGAACCAGTCCGCCGCATTCGCTCGCGCTAACTCCTGGAGCTTATCCAGTTGACTGCGCGAGGCTGTGGCCCATCCGGGAACGCGCAGTGCCTTGATGGGTTGAGTGACGTGCACCTTCTCGCTGGCGGCGCCCGGCAGGCTCACCCGTCTCCACTCGAGCTCGAAGCCCACGTGAGGTTTGTCCGACCCGTACCGCTCCATCACCACGTCGTAGCTCAAGCGCGGGAAAGGCCGCTCGACCTTCACGTCGATCAGCGCAAACAGTTTTTCCATCAACTGCTCGATGATGTCGAAAAGCACGTCCCGTTGCGGGAAGGCCATCTCGATGTCTATCTGGGTGAACTCGGGTTGGCGGTCGGCCCGCAGGTCCTCGTCGCGGAAGCAGCGGACGATCTGAAAGTAACGGTCGTAGCCGGCGATCATCAGGATTTGCTTGAACAACTGCGGCGATTGCGGCAAGGCATAAAAACGGCCGTGGTGAATGCGGCTGGGAACCAGGTAATCGCGCGCGCCCTCGGGCGTGGAGCGCGTCAGGAAAGGCGTCTCGATTTCGACGAACCTGTGCTCGGTCATGTGCTCGCGCACCGTGAGGCTGGCCTGGTGGCGCAACCGCAGGTGATGCTGCATGCGCCCGCGACGCAGGTCGAGGTAGCGGTAACGCAGCCGCGTCTCTTCGCTCGTGCGGATCTCGTCTTCGATCGGAAAAGGCGGGGTCTTGGCCTCGTTCAGCAGCAACAAGGTCCGCGCCGTCACCTCGACTCCGCCAGTAGGAATTTGAGCGTTCACGGTGTCGGGCGCTCGCAACACAACTTCGCCTTCGATACCCACCACGTACTCGCCGCGGATTTCTTCGGCCTTGTCGTGGGCCTCCGCGCTCACTTCGCGATTGCAGACCACCTGGGTGATACCCGTATGGTCGCGCACATCCAGGAAAATCAGATTGCCAAGGTCGCGGCGGCGGGCCACCCAGCCCGCCAGGAACACGGTCTGCCCGGCGTGAGTTTTGCGCAGTTCTCCACAGTAATGAGTCCTCTGTCGGTCCCCAAGAAGGTCCAGTTTCAAGTTCGCTCCTACACGCTGCTCATCAATTTGTCTTTCAAATATGAACTAATCCGCGCCGGCTCGACTTCCTCCTGCTGGCCCGTGGTCATGTCTTTCACCTGGTAACGCTCCGTCGCCAACTCACCTTCGCCGATGATGATCGCGAAGCGCGCCGCCAGCTTGTTGGCAATACCCAGCGATTTCTTCAGCTTGATCGGCTCGTAGCTGATTTCGGCGCTGATGTTCTCGCGCCGCAGTTCTTGCACCAGTCGCGTGGCGGGCTGGAGCGCCGTGTCGCCCATCCAAGCAACGTAGGCGGTGAGC
>Ga0187878_1004123_pt1 | contig 11438 bp, 9 predicted proteins | sample June2016WEW_17_1_FD_132979 | JGI IMG/M metagenome (GOLD analysis project Ga0187878, IMG submission 132979) | Peatland microbial communities from SPRUCE experiment site at the Marcell Experimental Forest, Minnesota, USA - June2016WEW_17_150 | ecosystem: Environmental > Terrestrial > Soil >...
TCATCGAAAGGAAGGACTGCAAGCGTATTCGCAGCCTGCGGTCACATCCTGAGTATGGTATCGTCCATGAAGTTACTCGTCCTTTGGGCTTGTTTTTGTAGAGGGTGGCAGTACACTTAATTTATTGACCACCAGTCCAACAGGGCACATGGAGGAACAAAACAATGCCTCGGATAAATGGATTGCCTATGTTCTGCTTAATCGCCTTTTCTCTTATTACCGTTATTTTAGTCGAAACAACAATGGAGTGCGCCGCAGCGAGTCGTGCCATGGTAAAATCCAACTCAATGGCGGTTTATACCGGCATGTCTCAAACCGGCAGGGTGGTAAAGTACGTCAGGAAAGGCAGCGAGGTACTCACGGATCTGGAGTTGATCGGCTCTGATGGTGTTTCATGGTGTAACGTCTTGCAGGAATGGGATATGACGACAACAGGATATGTAAAGTGCGAGGAACTGGAGCGAACGGAACCGGAACAAAGGGAAAAGTGGCGGGCCTTGCCTTCTGTGGAAAAACCTGCGCCGAAAGAACAGTCGCAAGTTACGCCAGCTAAGCCGGACACTCCCCGACCGCCTGCTCAAGCGACAAAAAGCCAGGAGCAGCCGACGGTAACTCAGCCTCCACCCACTGAGACCCGGCAACCGGTTGGATATTAACTCTATTTATCACATTTTCCATCTCCAGGGAGGAGAGGAAAAGTATACTATTTCAAAGCAGGATTAAAATGCCGACTATCCTTATTTGCCTTGGGTCGGCCCTGTAATGGCGACGTCGAAGGTACGCCCATCGCGGGAAAAGCGAACCTTGTCCTGATGAATGGCAATGATGCGGGCACCTTCGATTACCTCACCTTCCGCAGCCAGCACCCCGTTAACCACCGCCCGTCGGTCCGTTCTTTCATCCTGCCAGGCAATGCCGGACACTTTTAGTGCGGAGGATGAAGAACCGGTCACCGGCGGCGCCCCATCGAAGCGTTCAACGGTCACAGCTCTCGACTGACGCCGCTGATGTTGAGGATTAGCCGTCGGCGTCATAACCGGTTCAGCTTGCGGAACCGGATTCCGTTGGATAACCACCGGTTCAGGGTTGTTTCCGCTGTGCACTGCCGGTTCACTCACCGGTTTTCCAGCTTGAGGAGCCGGCAAAGGTTCGGGAAGACTCGCTTCCGGACCGGATGCGAGTGGAACGGGTAGCTGCTTGCTCGCAGTGAAACCTCCCATGGCGAACATGGTCACGACAACTGTAACGGCAACCGCTCCAGTTATGAGGACAGCGATCAGCCACCGGACATTCCTTACCCTCGGCTCCCGGCTCTTGACCATTTCCGGTACGATGTCTACCGGTCCGGACCTGGTCGACGCCTTTTCCTGCTCCAGCTTTTTCAGTGCGTCGAGTATTACGCTCATCCTTCCCGCCGCCTCCCTCTCTTCGTCAACGCAGGTGAATAGAAAGCCCCTGCCGAACGATATAAAAGCAGCAGGGTCTGGTTTCCCGCCAAACCGTCGGGTTCGATGCCCCGATCCACTTGAAAACTTTTAATTGCCGCTACGGTAGCTTGATCAAAGGCACCGGTTAGAGAGCCGTGATAGACACCCGCCTGCTTGAGCAGACTTTGCAGTCGCCCTGTTGCTTCCCCCGCAGCCCCGTCTCTGAGTCTGGGGGGGATATTGAGATAATTTTTCCAGAGCAGGTAACTGCGTCCCGACCAGACGCTGTCCAGTTCGGAGCCGGTAATAAAGTTCCGGCCGTGAATCACCGGTGCGATAAAATAGCGGTCATTTTCTGCTCCCGTCAGTGCCAGATAGCGCTTGCCTTGAACTCCGGGGAGATTCAATTCCAGCAGGGCGGGCGCATTGATGCGCACCAGGGCGCCAAGGCTGCCGTTGAATCTGGAAAATTTCAGGGACCTCTCTGTAGCAAGGCGGTCCAGATCCAATGCAATATCCGGGTTTTGAGGGGCTGGAAATTCTGGTACCTGCCAGAGTTTTGCCAGGGCATTAATCCCCTGTTTCGCACTTTCATTTTCAGTCAAGCCGGACAAGACAATTCGCAAGGATTCCGGAAAATCCGCAGCGGAAAGATCGGGTTTTAGCTGCGGAGTGCCAGTGGCGGCAATGAAATTCCGGGTGTTTTTCCCCCCGATGAAAATCTGCGGGACAACCAGAATCATTGTGACAAGCAGCATTGATATAACGAGAATGCCGACAGAATTGAAACGTGACGGTAAACGGCTGTTTTTTTCTGTCTGGCGGACGTCCTTGATGGCAGTGGCGGCCATGCCGGAAGAAATTTCCCTGCGGCCTTTTGTATAGCCGAGCAGCAGGGCCCGGTCACAGGCAATGTTGATCAACCTTGGGAATCCTCCGGAGAAGCGGAAGATTTTCCTCAAAGCTCCACCGGTAAAGGTATCGGAATACTTCCTCCCTGCAACCTTGAGTCGATGGTTGATATAATCCCCGGTATCATCGAGATCCATCGGTGAGAGATGATACCGCACCATGATTCGCTGGTTCAATTGACGCAGCGAAGGTTGTGCAAGCAGCTGCTTCAGTTCCGGCTGTCCGGCCAACACAATTTGAATGAGCTTGTCCCGCTCCGTTTCCAGGTTCGAGATGAGCCGGATCTGTTCGAGCACTTCCCGTTTAAGGTTCTGCGCCTCATCGATGACCAGAACGACGGTGTTGCCCGCAGAATTTTGTTGCACAAGAAACTGATTGAGAGTGTCGATAAGTTCCTGATCATTGAGATTTTGACAAGGTATGCCGAATTCGCGGTTGATACTCTGCAGGAGCCCGCGGGAAGAAAGGCAGGGATTGAATATTATTGCGGTTCGATAGTGTTTTGCATCAAGCTGGTTGAGCAGGGTTCTTAGAACAGTTGTTTTGCCGGTTCCCACTTCCCCGGTAAGCTCGATAAATCCCACATGGTTGTCAATTCCGTATAAAAGATGGGCAAACGCCTCCTGGTGATTTCTGCTGAGAAAGATGAAGGCTGGATCGGGGGTGATGTTGAAGGGTTTTTCAGTGAAACCGTGGTAGGCGCAATACATAACACTCTTCTCGCTTCAAACAGAAGTCACTTTTAATCAGCAGATTGTATGACCGGCAGGGACTGACTGCTGCGCTTCACTCGGAGGGCACAACAACAGGGCAGCGGAAAAGATACGACAAACCGTATCACAGGAGGAAAGTACGCAACGACCCCGAATCAGGCAACGTCGCAGCCAACCCGGTTGACGTTTGAATGCAACCGGCGTTATATCCAGCAATCTCCGCCTTCATACAAAAAGGCATCCTCTTTAGTCTTGGGACTGACTTTGAACTTCGCTTCCCGGGCACACCCCTTCAGCTTCTGAACGGCATCATCCGTAACATCGCCGAGTTTCTCCCTGACTTCTTTACCTGCCTTGGGGGTAAAGAGCAAGGTGACTCCGGCTGCAACAACCGCCCCTGCGAGAAAGGCCAGAACTGCCGAGAATTCGTTATTTCTGCTGCTCATAATATTTCTGACTCCTTGACCATTGATAAACATCGAAATATCTCAATATACTTACCATAATTACCGCGATATGGAAACCCATAGTTACAATATCAGAAATATTCATATCATTTTTGCCGATTAGCGTCGAACTTCAGCCTGTCCCTTCTCCCCGGGGGAGAAGGTGGCCGAAGGCCGGATGAGGGGGCAGCAGTACACTGAAAGTCCTACTTTTCCCCCTCACCCAAACCCACTCCCTCAGGGCCAACCATTACCCATAAGTTGGGTACCTGAATGGAGGAGACTTATTTTCTTTCTTAACGCAAAGACGCAAAGGTGCAAAGTCGCAAAGAAAACCTTACAATCAGTTTTTGATTCGGGTTACTGGAAATCATCTTTTTGTTTGTTTTTCTCTGAGTCTTTGCGTCTTTGCATTAAAGTTTCGGCAACAAAAAAAGGAACCGGAAACACATTGTATATATTTCCGGCTCCCCAATAATGATTTCAATTCAATGAACTTGCCTGTTACACTCTCTGTTTATTTCTTTTGTTCCAACTCGAAAACTTTTTTTGATTTGCTGGCAGCAGCTTCTGCTCTCTTGGCGGCATCTTCCGCTCTCTTTGCAGCATCCTCCGCTTTTCCGCAACAGTCTTTTGCCATCGCCTTGGCATCAGCTGCGTCAGCTTTTGCCGCTGCGACGTCAGCGGGCATTGCACCTACCTTGCTGTCAAGATCGGCAATTTTTGCTTCATTGTTGCCAACTCTTGTTTCCAGCTTACCTATCCGATCCGACATGGGAGCAAGTTGCTTATCCAGATCCTCTTGAGTGATACATGCGCACCCGGATAATGCTACCGCTGCTAGTAAAACCACGATAGTTCCTGCCTTCGTCATATTACGGCCTCCTTTCCTGTTTTGTTTAATTCTGATAAAATTCTCCTTAATGGAGCATGTACTTCCAATAATAACATTTAATAAGGCATCCGCAACCGTATGAAATCAAAAAAATGATTTCCCAACGTTTTTTTGTCACGATATACCTGCTTACCAGTACTTCTATTCAGCCAGATTACCACCAAGCCCTGACCCTCCCCTTGAAGGAGAGGGAATTAACATACTACTCCACTTTCACTCATGCGCGCCGACCCGGCCTACGTAGCCCAAGTCTACTTCGGGGGATTGGGCAGCGCTACAGTGCGCAGGCACGGCGGAGGTTGGGCACGCGCACTATAGCGCTTCGGCGCACAAGTGGGAGGGGATGGGGTTGAAGAAATGCCGCGATTCAGGCAAAGAAAAAAGCCCCGTCACACTGTGGTAACGGGGCTTTTTTCTTTGTTAATGTTTAAAAATTATTTTTTCATAGGACCCAGAGGAAGAACCGTTTTGCCGTAGAGTTCGTTCAGTACCTGCGCCATGCCTGTGTAAATTGCGGACAAGCCACAGATAATCCCTTCATATCCTATCATACTTTTAAAACCGGGAGCCATTGCACTCCCCATGGAATGTTCGTAGGCCAGTAGGAAGAACAATATGGTCAACGAGGCAAAGACAAACTGGAGCGCCCTGTTCAGCTTGAATGTGCCGATAAGCAGAACACCTGTGAAAATCCCCCACATAACCAGGTAAGAGACCATGGCAGGTTCTTCCGATTTCGGCGCCCAGCCCAACTTGGGCATAACAATCAGTCCCACAAGGGTTAACCAGAAAAGACCGTAAGAGGAAAAAGCAAGTGTACCGAATGTATTCTTTTTCTTCCACTCCATGATTCCGACGATAACCTGGGCAATACCACCATAGAAAATTCCCATGGCCAGGATCATTGCATCCAACGGATAATAGCCCGCATTATGCAGGTTCAGGAGCACCGTTGTCATACCGAACGCACATAATCCAAGAGGTGCAGGGTTTGATGTAGTATCACAGATGGCTACTTCAGATTTGCTTACCTGGGGTCCCATTTCGGGGAAAACATCATGGCAGCCCTCAAGGTCACATACTGCCCCTGTCCCCGCCTTAGCGAAGCGGTCTTTGGTTTCGTTGATAAAACCGGTAAGGGGTGTTGCTGTTTGCTCTCCCTGCTTTGTTGGTTCAGACATTTTTACTACCTCCCATTCAATAAAAAGATTGTTGCTTCTCCATTTCGAACAAATTTTGCAAATATTATTACCAGCTGCAATAACCTGTTGGCATGATAAATTGGTACGATTCAGAATTCATTCTGAAAATATTTACTAAAGGTACATTTTTTCCGGTAAGCGGAGATAAAAACATCATCAATAGCATTCCCTGAATTCAACAAATGGTACTTTTAATTCTAAGAAGACTTTATGTCAATATAAATTTTTAAATAATGTTCTGTTTTATCGATAAAAATACAATAAATCAATATTTTCAACACATTACTATAGGTTTATCAACAAACCTCTTATTATACTCATTTGTCTCCTCCCCACTCAGCACTGCGCCGATTATCCTCGTATAAATTAAGCGACTTGATGCCCAGGAGAAACAATGACGGCACCGAAACAAATACGGTATTATAACGATGTTTGTTGAGTAGTTTCCAATTCGGAAACTGTTCTTTTCCTCATCCTCAAACTTGTTGCACTCGAAAAACTCAGAAGCCGCCTCTTTTTGTCCTTCCGAACCAGTGAGGAATCACGCTTTTGCAGGCGGTTGGAAGATCCCTCCCTGTGGGTAGGGATGACATCCCGGGCTTTTTGCGAAACCATCAGACTTCATTCGAGTTCAATCTGCGCTTGGCAAATGAAATCTTCTAATGTAATGTATATTCAATTAAATTTTTTTCACGGAGGATTTATGCTTGCCAAAGTGCGGAGCAGCGCCCTGTTCGGCATTGATGCCATTCTGGTGGAAGTGGAGGTTGATATCGCACCCGGTCTTCCCCAGTTTGCTACTGTAGGATTGCCGGATGGTGCGGTTAAGGAAAGTAAGGATCGGGTAAAATCGGCATTAAAAAATTCGGGGTATGACTTCCCGGCCCGCCGCATCACCGTTAACCTTGCTCCGGCAGACTTAAAAAAAGAAGGGACATCTTTTGACCTCCCCATGTCTATCGGTATTCTTGCCGCCACCGGTGTAGTGAACCATGTCAAACTCAGGGAATACCTCCTGCTCGGCGAACTTTCACTGGATGGAAGCATCAAACCGATACGGGGCTGCCTTTCTGTCGCTGTTGCCGCCAAAAAAGCAGGTATAAAGGGAATACTGGTTCCACGGGAAAACGCCTGCGAAGGGGCTGTTGTGGAAGGCATCGACATAATCGGTGTCTCAGAATTAGCGGAAGTTGTGACATTCCTCAATGGTGAGACAGAAATAACGCCACATTCCGTTGATGTCCATGAACTTTTTAAACGCAATGCCGAATACAACGAAGACTTTTCCGAAGTGAAGGGACAGGAACACGCCAAACGCGCACTTGAAGTAGCCGCCGCCGGAGCACACAATATTCTGATGATCGGACCGCCGGGATCCGGGAAAACCATGCTCGCCAGGCGAATTCCTTCCATCATCCCCAGCATGTCCTTTGACGAAGCGATAGAAACCACCAAGATTTACAGCGTCATGGGTTTGCTCGAAAGAGAGATGGCTCTTTTGGCCCATCGCCCATTCCGGTCGCCTCATCACACAATTTCGGACATCGGACTCATCGGCGGCGGCAACACTCCTCGACCGGGCGAAGTATCCCTTTCACACAACGGTGTTCTTTTCCTCGATGAGCTGCCGGAATTTAAAAAACATGTGCTCGAAGTTCTGCGCCAGCCAATGGAGGACGGGAGGGTTACAATCTCGCGGGCACTTACGACAATTACCTATCCCTCACGTTTCATGCTTGTCGCGGCACTTAACCCCTGTCCCTGTGGTTACCTGGGGGACCCTTTACATCCCTGCTCCTGCACGCCATTAATGATCCAGCGCTACAGGGCACGCCTGTCGGGACCGCTTCTCGACCGGATCGACATCCATATAGAGGTTCCGGCGGTAAAATACCGGGATTTGGCCGATCAAAGAGAGGGAGAAAGCTCCCATCATATCAGTCGCAGGGTGGACCTTTCCAGGGAAATCCAGCGAGAGCGCTTCAAGGGGAGCAGGGTTCATTCCAATTCACAGATGACACCACGTCATATCAGGAAATTTTGTGAACCGGACACGGCTGGCAGTCATTTGCTGGAACTGGTAACCGACAGGATGGGTTTCTCGGCACGAACATACAACCGGATCCTGAAAGTCTCCAGAACCATAGCCGATCTTGATGGGAGCGAGGGGATCAGGGAACAGCATATTTCCGAAGCTGTCCAATACCGGAGCCTGGACAGGAAACCGCTGTAATTAGTTTCCATCCGGAAAATCCGGATGAGAAACTATTGGTTTTCAATTCGGAAACGAGGATTTTTTTGTCCTGGCAAGGAAATCAAGGGGTTGCGCGGAGGCGTACATCGGTACGCCGCACAAGTAAACCCGCAGATTGACACCGCCAGGGCGGAAAAAGACCGTTTCCGAATGGAAACTAATTAATTTGTCCTTGAATAAAGAAGAGCCCTTTATCTCTTCAGACAAAGGGCTCTATTTGCGATGTAACCATGAAAAACTTTTGCAACGGGCGTCATGACCGGTTTTTGAATTCAAGGGAGGACAGATCGAAGCTTTCTCAGACGCCTTCAACAACTAAAAGCGGAATGTTCATCTACTACTTTTCGAACTATCTGATCCTGGTAATAAACCAACCTGTAGCAGCAATTTTTGCCGGATCAACTTCGAGTCTGTGCATTCCTGAATTTCCATTATCGTCGTTGTCAACGATGATTGCCTGACGTCCGGGGGTGTTGATCACGTTCATAACGTTGGCGACGTGTCCGGTCGCATTGTACTTGATGATATCACCTTTTTTGAACGGAATTTCAACTGCCTGTACTTCGCTCATGATTGTTTCTCCTTTTTTTAATTCCCATATTACTGGGGCTGATTAGCTTAAAATTACTTAAATAGGTCTAAATTCAATGTGCGTGGATTATGCTTTCCGCGACTGCTTACTCGATTCACTCATTTATGGAATCCATCCATTCAGTTAAATGGCTCAGAAACCTGAAAAATCAAAAAAGGTAAAGCGCCACCACACCCCCTTTCCTGGCAATTTCACAGCCATGAGGTATCATGCCGGCTTAACCACTTTTTAAAGTAGAAAGGAATTTGGGGCTTCACATTTACCCAATTAATTGCTTTCCCCCATTTCATGGTGCTTAAGCACGCCACCCAACCACCTTGTGTCTTCCCATAAAAAACAAACTTGTAAACAGTTCGGCATTTTAATCAAGACTTAATAAAATGTCAACCCCTTATAACTACCCGTCTTTTTAAAACAATAAAATGTATACAGCTTAAGGGGCGGGAACACAGTCATCAAGAACAAAAGGCGCTAGGAACCTGTCGCCACACTTCTTACCATTCACACCACCCCGAATCCGCAAAACTATCAAATACGGGAAAGTGAACAGGGAATTGTTTTTAAAAAAGGAAATTCACCCATGTGTCCCTAAAATACCTTGTAATCCTCCCCAAAAACTGCGATACTGCTAAGTTGTCTAGGCGAGCCGACAAGGCTCGTCTTTTGTTTTGAAAATTTGACCATCAATAACAGTAACCGGCCACAACTTGCGCGCCTGGCCAAAATAGCCGCCAGTTCAACTATTTAAACATAAATCAGATATTTTCAAGGAGTTCTTAGCATGCAGGAGAAGATCAGAAACATCGCAATTATTGCTCACGTAGACCACGGCAAGACCACCCTGGTAGATGCCCTGTTAAAACAGTCCGGCATATTCCGGGAAAACGAGGTAATTACCGAGCGGGTTATGGATTCAAATGACCTGGAGAAGGAACGTGGCATAACCATTCTGGCAAAAAATCTTTCTGTCCATCATGGCGACTATAAAATAAATATTGTTGACACACCCGGTCACGCGGACTTCGGTGGCGAAGTAGAACGCGTGCTCAAAATGGTGGACTCTGTCCTCCTGTTGGTGGATGCCCTTGATGGCCCCATGCCGCAAACCCGTTTTGTATTGAAAAAGTCACTCGACCTCGGGCTGAAGCCGATTGTCGTGATTAACAAAATTGACCGCCCCGGCGCACGCCCCAGTGAAGTTGTCGATATGGTTTTTGATCTTTTCTGCGAATTGCAGGCCAGCGATGAGCAACTCGACTTCGCTATTGTTTACACAAGCGCCAAGTTGGGCTACGCAAAGATGGACCTTGATGAGAGCTCTGAAACCATGGAGCCACTCTTTGAACTTATAAAAAACAATGTCCATCCGCCTGAGGGCGATTCAGCCGCACCTTTTCAGCTACTTGTTACAAATATTGACTACAACGATTATATTGGCCGTATTGCCACCGGCAAGATATTTAACGGCAAAGTTTCCGCAGGGGAAACGGTTGCCTTGATAAAGCGCGACGGAACACTTTCAAAGGGAAGAATTTCGAAACTCCTGGGCTATGAAGGTTTGAAGCAGATTGAAATTGCTGAAGCATTTACCGGGGATATTGTAACCATTGCCGGTTTTGACGAAGTCGGTATCGGTGAAACCATTGCCTCGGCGGAAAGCCCGGTAGCACTGCCCTACGTCTCCATAGATGAACCGACCATCGCAATGAATTTTATCGTCAACACTTCACCGTTTGCCGGCCGGGAAGGTAAAATGGTCACTTCCAGAAATATCCGGGAACGATTGGACAGGGAACTGCGCACTAATGTATCGCTGCGGGTGGAAGACACCGCCAATCCCGATACATTCAAAGTTTCAGGCAGGGGAGAGCTGCACCTGTCGATTCTTATAGAAAACATGCGTCGAGAAGGTTTTGAAATGGCCGTCTCGAAACCGGAAGTTATTCTGAGGGATATCGAAGGGCAAAAACAGGAGCCTATAGAATACCTCGTCGTTGACGTTCCTTCGGAATTCCAGGGAGCCGTTATTGAAAAGATGGGTCCCCGCAAAGCGGAAATGATTGCCATGCATCAGCTTGGAGAAATGAACCGCCTGGAATTTGCCATCCCTGCCCGTGGTTTGATCGGCTTGCGTGGAGAGATGTTGACAGATACCAAAGGGACTGCGGTAATGACCCATACGTTCCAGGGTTATGCACCGTACAAGGGAGAAATCCCCGGGCGCAAAAACGGAGTGTTGCTGGCCATGGAACAGGGAGAAACCACCGCTTATTCGTTAGATGCCCTGCAGCCGCGCGGAATTCTCTTCGTTGCCCCTGGTTGCGAAGTATACGGCGGGATGGTCATAGGACAGCATGCAAAAGATAATGATCTCGACGTCAATCCGTGCAAGGGGAAAAAGTTGACAAACGTCAGGGCATCCGGCACGGACGACGCCATCAAACTCACACCACCGCGCATACTTACCCTTGAACAGGCCCTGGAATTCATCGACGACGACGAACTTGTGGAAGTTACCCCCACATCGATTCGACTGCGCAAGAAGGAATTGGATCCCAACAAACGTAAAAGGACAAGCAGATAAACCGGTTAAGCGGAGATGCGTTAAAGAGGGAACGAGAAAATACTCTTTCCCGCTTTAACGCTTCCTCCCTTTTGCTGGTTTATTAACTTTGGATTGACAAACATGGTCTCTTCAACTAATTTCCCTTTTATCAAATGAATAACGGGAAGGGGTATAAAATGACTTTTAAGTTCATTTCTTTTATCAGCTTGCTGGTCTTAGCTTCCGGCTGTAGCAGCACATCCGACATCAAGAGAGCCCCGGAGACATATTTCAAGGAAGGGCAGAATTACTATGCGAGGGGTAAATTCGAAGATGCCATTGTGCAGTGGAAAAAGGTAAAGGAAAGTTATTCATCACCACTGCTTACCACAATAGTTGAATTAAAGATTGCAGATGCCCAGTTCAGCAGTAAAAATTACATTGAAGCTGCA
>Ga0187878_1004128_pt1 | contig 11437 bp, 8 predicted proteins | sample June2016WEW_17_1_FD_132979 | JGI IMG/M metagenome (GOLD analysis project Ga0187878, IMG submission 132979) | Peatland microbial communities from SPRUCE experiment site at the Marcell Experimental Forest, Minnesota, USA - June2016WEW_17_150 | ecosystem: Environmental > Terrestrial > Soil >...
CCGAACGACCACCGAGGGCGTGCTTAGGGTTGGCGAGGAGCTGGTTAGACGCGGCGCGGACCTGGTTAAGATAGTTGTCTGGAACGATTCGTTGTACGATCTCAGCGATACCCTGAAGGCGAACGTTGCGCTGAGCGAGAGGCTGAAGGTGCCGTTCAAGCTGATGAGTCAGGGTGAGCCCTCCAAGATCGGCAGAGTCGTGTTCCCGATGTTCGGCTCAGCTTGGGCCTTCTGCCAGCAGGACCTCAGGCCAGGAGGATTCGATTACCGCCCCCTAATATCAACTGAGAAGTATATTCTACAACACGTTGATTGGAGGCCCAACTGGGCGCTCCACAAGCGACCCTAGAAACTATACCAAGCGCGCGCAAAATAGATGTAGAAAGCTCTCCGCGATGGAATAGGCCCTCTCATCAAGCGAAGCCTGATACTGTGCCACACTAATCTGATCATATGAATCGTCGCGAACACATTTGTCTAGTCCTGCACTTTATATTGAATTATAGATAATAAAATAGGGATATGAACAAGAGTAAGAAGTGGGATGATTACAAGTCGTGGAGTTTCCTCGAACCCGGGGTGGACTACGAGCAATACCCACTCGAATCGCAGCTGAGCAGGTTCCCCGAATATGACTTTAAACTGTCCAAATCGCAGGAGGAACGCTTTCAAGAGCTCATCGAGAAGAACATGATAATCGACATTCATGAACACCTTAACGTCTTCCCGATGGAGGGTATAAGTCGTCCGAGGACTCGGGTTTTTCAGGCCTACGAGGGCCTCGCATATTCCGGCCTCGACGCAGTAATAAGCAACGGTGGCTTGACGCACCCAGGCCCCGATTCATCACTCAACTTTCTCGGTATGAGCCAGGCTGACTACGCACATCAGAGCCTGGTCATACCAGCCTTGAAGGTCGACGACGTTGTAAGAGCTCATAGAGAAGGAAGAGTCGCCGTGGCTCTTTCGTTTGAGCATCTTAACGGCATAGGATACAACATCGATATGGTGGATCTCTACTTCGGCCTTGGGCTTAGAGCATGTGGATTGGTCTACAGCTACTCCAACTCGGTGGGTACAGGAGGGGACGAGCATGAGGATGGTGGCCTGACCGACTTTGGCTTCGACGTCGTTAGAAGGATGAACAAGCTTGGCATAATCGTTGATGTTGCTCACTGTAGTGACCTGACTGCGAAGGATGCTGCAGAGGGGAGCCAGAAGCCCATAATGGCTAGCCACGTTGGCTCCAGGGCCTTAATGTATAACAAGAGGATGCTACCTGATCCAGTCCTTCAAGCCATCGCTGAGAGGGGAGGCCTCGTTGGAGTCGAGGCAGCGGGCTTCGCTCCCAGAACGAAGAACCACCCTGAGGCGACGATAGAATGCACACTGGACCACATCAAGTATCTGATCGATTTGCTGGGAGTGGACCACGTGGGAGGTGGCCCCGACACCTTCTACGGGGATCACGCGCTGATGTACAAGGAGAGCGGGGAGAGTCGTCGCCCGAGGCCCAGCGACTCGCGTCAACGCAGGGCTGACATTCCACCGAGACTTGACTTCTACGAGATGCGTGCGAAGACGCCTCCCGAGCATCCCCATGTACAGGGCCTTGAGAACCCAGGTGAGTTCATCAATATCGCGAAAGGGTTAATCAGGGATGGCTACTCTGATGGTGAGATCGCAAAGGTCATGGGCCTCAACGCGCTCAGGATGATGAAGGATTGTTGGCCGTCTTGAGTAGTGGCTAGCGAAGAGCGCGCACGGGCATAGTAGGATTAATGTGGTTCCTTCGCGAAAAAATGGAAGGTGGCTGCACCTATGAAACCAATTACGCCCATAGTGATAGCATAGATGCCGTATCCAAAAAATGAGATGATTATTCCTCCAGCTACTGCGGCCATCATACTGCCTAGGCTCACCGAGGCTGAGCTGAGAGACATTACGGTGCCTCGGAATTGTGGGACCTGGTCAAGGGTAAGACTGGCCTGTATGGTGACTAACATGCCCGCGAAAACACTGACAACGGTTCCAATCTCTATGTACATATAGACACTACTCGAAACCATCGCGAAGAGGCTGAGAAAGCTCACTAAGGATATCGAGTAGACCGTCAAGGTCTTCCTGCCGAGTCTCCTCGCCAGGCGACCAGTCAATAGGCAACCGACAATGTACATGAAGGCGAAGGAGATAACGACCTCGGAGCAGAATGAGGCGGAGACGCCGAAGGTCTGTCTCATATAGGAAGAGCTGTAGAGGAGATAGATGTTCCAGACCGCCATCCCTATCGCAGTTCCAATGAGGCATGCTAGGACCGAGACGTTCCTCAGACTCTCCCTATACCCCGATAAGAGATTCAGGGAGGTATTCCCCGAAGCCTGTCTCTTGGTATGCGGTATGAAGAGAAGGGCTAGGACCAGGTTTACGATTGAGATGGGGGCCACTACTAGTAGGAGGGCCATCTGCCAGTCCACGACCTTCGAGAGGTAGGCTGCACTCAGCGAACCTACTGCGTAGATGAAGGCGAGGCAACCCATGGTGTAGCCAATGACGCTCGTTCTACGCTCCGCAGGGATGTTGGTACCAATCAGGGAGTTTATCATTGGGTTGATTATGGCGTACGCGACGCCTGTTGTCGCATATAGGAGTAGGAGGATCATTAGGGAGCCAGAAACGAATCCTGACGCAGCTGAGAGAACGTAGATGATGAGGCCGAGGAGTAACATAGTTCTGTGGTCGTATCTCACGCTGAGGATCCCCATGATCAGTGCGAATATTATCCCCATCAGTGATGATGCCGTGTTGAGCTGGCTGGCTATTGGTGGTGTAACGTTGTAGGTAGCCGCTATCTCTATTAGGAGTATGCTGACGACCACTGTCGGTAGGTTGGTTATTCCCCTCGATATTGCGAGGGGTAGGATGAGAAGTGTATCACTCGCCTTAGGCGAGGTTTTATCGTCGGACAAAACATAATCAAATAAATTACAGTAAATACCATATAATTAAAAATTATTGTTAAATGCACAATTTCTCCCGCAATGCTTTCACGGACCCTGGCTTGTGAAACTCTCAGCGTTCTCTCTGCTCGCGCGGCATCTCCCCGAATTAGGGTACCTTACTTGGTTGCGTGCGCTCTTCATCGATACATAAAATACGGTTGTTGATGACCTCTGTTAAACACGCCTTCAATTCGGATTCTTGGTAAAGCTCCTTGATTATCATATCCATAAACTGCTTCCGCAGAAGGGGGCTGTTCTCAATCTCCTCAAGAAATACGTGAACCGAAAGCCTCTCAGATTGTGGTATGTGTTCCCAGGAATGAATGGCATGATTTAAGGCATCTCGCATAAACCGAGGAAGGCCCCGCGCGCGACCAAACCCAACTTCCTCAAGAAGTAACCACTTTTTAACAAGCACCCGCGAGTCATACCCGTATGTCTGAGGACAAGGAGCTTGAGGAGATCAAGCACCGGATGCTGGAGAAGATGATGATCAAGAAGTCGACGCCTAGCACCCTACAAGAAGGAGTCGTGAACATTCTAACAGACGCGAATTTTGATGAGGTCGTTTCAGGAGCAAATCTTCCACTGCTCGTCGACTTCTGGGCCGACTGGTGCATGCCATGCAAGATGATGGCACCCATCGTCGAGGCACTAGCACGAGACTACTCGGGACGAACCTACTTTGCGAAGATAAACACTGACCAGAATAGGGTGACGGCTGCGAGGTTCAGGGTGATGAGTATCCCAAACTTCATACTTTTCAAAGGTGGGAGGCAGGTCGACCAAGTACTTGGGGCGGTTGGGCGTCAAGGGCTTGAAGCCCTGATCATGGGTCATATGCAGGGTACCTAGGGTTCGATCTCAGCGCGCTCGAAACAGTTGAATCTATCTAGCGCCTGCATAACGCATAGGCTTAAATGTCACTGAGAGACTGCGAATAGCTACGTGAGCGTGAAATAATGGGGTATCGTTTTATTTGGTGAAAAACCTAAGTCAGTAACAATTTTAGACACTACACTCCGTGATGGAGAGCAGACACCCGGCGTTTCCCTGACAAAGGAAAAGAAACTCACAATAGCTAGAGCCATAGATGCCCTCGGAGTCAACGTCATCGAAGCGGGATTCGCGGCGGTCTCAGCGGGGGAGAAGGAAGCCGTTAAACTAATAGCCAACGCCAAACTCGACGCCGAGATCTGTAGCGCGACTAGGAGCGTCAAAAAAGACATAGACGCGGCTATAGATGCCAATGTAGACTCTGTTAACATCATCATCCCTACAAGCGACCTACACATCAAGAAAAAGCTGGGAAAAACACGGGACAAGGTCCTGGACATTACCTCAGACGTTGTCAGCTACGCGAAAAGTCACGGACTCGTAGTAGAGATCTGCCTCGAAGACGGAAGTTGAACAGAGCTTCCCTACATAGAGGAAATAATTCGAAGAGCTATCAGCTCAGGCGTCGACAGGGTCACACCCTGCGATACAGTTGGCGCACTAACTCCTGAGAAAAGCTACCACTTTTACAAACACATCAACAGCGTCTTCCCAAAATTGACTCTAGGAGTACACTGCCACGATGATTTTGGCTTGGCTGTAGCAAATAGCTTAGCGGCGGTAGAGGGCGGTGCAACTCACTTCCACGGAACAGTCAACGGACTAGGTGAGCGCGCTGGAAACGCGAGTCTCGAGGAAATGGTTGTCGCCCTCAAGCTTCTCTACGAGGTGGAGACAAGTGTACGGCTTGAACAGCTGCAGCAAGTGAGTCAAGTCGTCAGCAGGACTACGGGTATAGTGGTTCAGGTTAACAAGGCGATAGTCGGTGCAAACGCCTTCGCCCACGAGTCCGGGATCCACACACATGCGATACTGAGAGACCCTCACACCTACGAGTCCATAGACCCAGCCCTGGTCGGCGCATCTAGACGAATAGTCACTGGCAAACATACAGGAAGCGCAGGACTCACCAAGAGCCTGAAAGAGATGGGCTTTGAACCCACCACCGAACAATTTGACGCCATCTTCGCGAAGGTCAAGGATCTAGGAGACAGCGGCCAACACATCAGCGACACAGAACTCTACGCAATAGCCGAGGAAGTAACAGGGAATCGCGTTGAGGCCCCACTAGTCCTCGAGGAGTTCATAGTAACAACGGGGAACAAGATCACTCCTACAGCTAGTGTGAAGCTTAGACGGAACGGCTCGACTGTTCTTGAAGCCGCCACAGGGGACGGCCCCGTCGACGCATGCATCAAAGCCCTCAACAAGGCGATCCATGACCAGAGCGTCCACCTAGACGTATACAACGTTGAGGCAATCACAGGCGGAACCGACGCCAGGGTGAACGTTGAGGTCAATCTTCGACAAGGCGAATACGTGGTTTCAAGCCGCAGCACAAATGAGGACATAGTTCTAGCGAGTGTTGATGCCTATCTAAAGGGCGTGAATGTATTCAGTGGCATGACGAAGAGGGGAAAGAAATGACTGGCCATACCATCAGCGAGAAGATACTCGCCGCACACAGCGGAGTCGACTCAGTTAAGGCTGGAGAGGTTGTCAAAGCAAGAGTCGACGCCTGCATGATCAATGATGCAACCGGCGTCCTCGCCGTGAGGGCCCTGAAAGATATGGGTAAGAAGCAGGTTTGGAACTCAGGCAGGGTAATCGTTGTGCTCGATCACGTTTCGCCGGCTTGCACAATTCAGTCCGCTAAAGTTCATAGGGAGCTACGGGCATTCAGCCGCGAGCAAGGCATCTCTCACCACTTCGATGTTGGTGAGGGAGTCTGTCACCAACTAGTCCCTGAGTACGGCATGGTTAAACCCGGTGATCTTTTTGTGGGCGCGGATAGTCACACCTGTACCTACGGCGCCTTCGGAGCATTTGCCACAGGCGTCGGCAGCACAGACGCGGGGGCGGCCCTCGCATTCGGGAAGCTCTGGTTCAAGGTACCTGAGACGATAAGGGTCGACATCACTGGCACGTTGCCCGACTTCATCACCTCTAAGGATGTTATCCTTCGCGTCGCTAAACTTCTCGGAGTCGATGGGGCAACCTATGCTGCACTCGAGTTCAGAGGAAAAGCCGTTACTGATATGAGTGTAAGCAGTCGAATGACTCTCTGCAACATGGCTATCGAGGTCGGGGCCAAGGCAGGGATATGTGAGCCCGACGAGAAAACCTACGAGTGGCTGAGGGAGGATACGGACGAAAATACAGCGCCGATCACAGCTGATGAGGACGCGATTTACAAGTACACTTTAGATGTCCCAATATCTGGGCTTGAGCCTCAGGTCGCCTGCCCCCATAACGTCGACAACGTGAAGTCTATCCAGGAGGTCGAACATATCAAGGTTGACCAGGTGTTTCTGGGTAGCTGTACGAATGGCCGTCTTGAGGATCTTGAGATGGCACTCAGAATTCTAAAAGGCAGGAAGATCGCTCCAGATGTGAGAATGCTAGTTGTGCCGGCAAGCAAGCAAGTCTACCTAGAGGCTGAGAAAAGAGGCGTCCTGAGAGAACTCATGGAGGCGGGAGCTGTTGTAAGTAACCCTAGCTGTGCGGCATGTTTCGGAGGCAGTATCGGTCTACTAGCACCCGGTGAGGTAGGGCTCGCTACAAGCAACAGGAACTTTAAGGGTCGGCAGGGTAGCCCCGAGTCCGAGGTTTACCTAAGTTCACCCTTTGTAGCTGCCGCTTCCGCGCTAACTGGACATATAACAGATCCCAGGAAGGTCTAATGATGAAGATATCTGGAAGAGTCTGGAAGTATGGAGACAACGTCAACACGGACTACATAATTCCAGGTCGATACATGGAACTAACCGACCACGAGGAGATGGGGAGACACGCTATGGAGGGGATTGACCTCGCCTTCGTCCTAAACGTGAAGAAAGGCGACGTCGTGGTCGGGGGTAGAAACTTTGGATGCGGCAGCAGTAGGGAGCATGCGCCGCTCGCGTTAAAGTATGCGGGGGTCGGTTGCGTAGTAGCTGAATCCTGCGCCAGAATCTTCTACAGGAACGCGGTCAACATCGGCTTACCTGCCCTTGAATGCCCCAGAATAACAAAGTCCGTCGAGCTGGGAGACGATTTAGAACTTGATCTTGGAGCTGGGACAGTTACTAATATGAGCAAGGGTACAAAGTTGCTGTTTACACCACTGCCCCCTTTTATGATGGATGTGCTCGAAGCGGGAGGCCTCGTACCCTATCTCAATAAGAGAAATGTATGGTGATTTGCCCTTAAAGATGAGCGCGCCCAAAAGTTAAGCACTAAGTAAATCGTATTTACTGTAGATAGTGATGAACCTCGAAAAAGTGTATGACCACATAGATGCAAGCTACGAGCACCACGTCGAGAGAATCCGGGAATTCATTAGGCAGCCAACCATCAGCAACACAGGCATAGGTATGGAGAAAGGCGCCACGCTCCTCCTCAGCTACTTTGAGCACCTTGGCTGCAAGAAGACAGAGATCGCCCAAACTCCAGGGTGGCCTGTAGTATATGGCTACTACGACGCAGGAGCCAAACGAACGCTGCTAATCTACATGATGTACGACTGCATGCCAGCTGACGAGCCGGGCTGGACGGTAAAACCATTCGACGCCGCACTCGTCCACGACTACAAGGTGGGGGACTATCCACCGTTCAAAACTGCTATGGTTGCCCGGGGCACAATCAACACAAAGGGACCATTAATGGCGTTCCTAAACGCCTGCGAGAGCATCAGAGAAACAAACGGAGAACTACCAGTCAACCTTCTACTCGTCGCGGAGGGGGAGGAGGAGCAGGCCAGCAGACACCTCCCACTATTTCTTAGTGAACACAAAAAAGAGCTCAACGAAGCCGACGCCATGTTCTTCCCATCCGCAAACCAGTCCCTCGACGGAAACATCACAATCACTCCGGGAACAAAGGGCATAAGATACTGGGAGCTCGAGTGCAGCGGGGCAAGCTGGGGACGCGGACCAAAAGAGTTTGACATCCACGGCAGCATGAAGGTCATCGTAGACAGCCCGGTCTGGCGGATGATTCACGCCCTTGAGACCATGACGACCGAGGATGGAAACAGGTGCCTCATCGATGGCTGGTATGATAACGTTGAGCCTCCGAACGAGGAGGAGAGGGAGATAATCGCGAAGCTTGCAGAGGAGTATGACTGGGGGCCTCAGAAGGCATCGAACAGTGTTGATCGTTTCATCTTAGACGAGAAGACCCAGTCGCGTGAGCTCTTGACTAAGTACTTCTGCGAGCCCAGCGGAATCAACATCGACGGCATCTATGGCGGGTATACCGGTGAGGGCAGCAAGACGCTTCTCCCACATAAGGTGACTGTGAAGATGGATGTCCGACTGGTGCCTAATCAGCGGTCAAGTGAGATCCTCCCGAAGGTCCGAGCTCACCTGGACAAGCATGGCTACTCTGACATCCGGATCCGGGACATCACGGGTGGCGAGTGGGCGAGAACCAGCATCAACAGCAGCCTCTGGAGCAGTATCCGCGAGACATATGAGCGCTTCGGGCTCAAACCACATATAGATGTTCGAAACGTTGGATATGCCCCCTTCAGCCTCTTCACTAATACGCCTTTGAACCTCCCCGGCGGATTCGGTTATGGGATGCTGGGCCACGGAACGCGAGCCCATGCTCCTAACGAGTATTTTGTAATGGAGGGGAATGGTGTGGTTAAGGGTCTTCGTGAGTGTGAGAAGAGCGCCGCAGGCATTCTTTGTAGATATGCGACTATGCCATAGCCTTATCCTATGCGCGCATCTCTAGCGCTAAAACCATCCTGCAGTAGAACGCTACGACATCAACCAATCATGTTATACGCATACTCCAATCGTCTGTGCGTCAACCATAGAATCACTGGTAACACTCAGGTGGAAGTGAGGATAAGGCTATGGCTCCTAGAAATAATGTGGAGCTATTCCTTTTTCGCCTATCCATAAGTAGCGATAGGCATCAGACCAAGAGCCAATCGACGAACGCGCGCGCACCCTAGTTATTAATTATAGTATACGGGAATGTGTGTGTGATTCGCAGTTTCATTCTCCCATCCGTCCTCTCGGTAGATGCGGTTTCGTTTTTATTCATGATTCCTAGGGCTTCCCTGTGCTTACGCCAGACCAGATTAGAAGATTCTACCTTCAGGAGGTGCCCTCAGAGGTTCATCGGGATTGGTCTTAGCTGTACGCGCGTGAGAGGGTCGCCAACAAGAGGGCCTCAGTCGGGACCTACCCTATCGGCGGAGAATACGTTATCGTCTAGAGGGGAGAGTTGTAGTGGCTGATGATGGTGTATAGCCTTGCTGTCAGCTCCTTGGCTATCACCAGCGCTTCGTTTGCTTTAGCACAGCTGTACGTCGTCAGGAATTTTCGTGCCAACTCTGGGTCGTTTTGGTATAGCATACACGCCGCCTTCTCAACCGCGGGTTGAAGATGATAATTATCTGCCTCCCAGCTTCTCCATATGGGTATCACCTCGTCCTTCGTAGCTGTGTAAAACAGGTTCACAAGGTTGGTTACTATCCTGAAGCTCCAGTATGCCGACGCTGGGTCATATGGGTTCATCATAGTCGGGTCTTTACTCTCCACAAAGGCCCTCATCCCGGTGGCGAAGGCTTTCGGCGTATCTTTGACGCCGCAATAGAAGGGTATCCTCCCAGTCGTCGCACCCTCGCTTATGCCTAACCAGATGAGACCCCCGATGGGGTTGGGCATCCAGTCTCTGAGCTGAGCGCACCAGTTTGTTACGCTCCGGGGGGTCCCGATCAGCCGCTCAGTTCCCCAGTTGGGTGCTAACTGGTACTCCCTCTGATCGTTTATGTGGAATAACGACTCCTTTACCTCGTGCCCCTCCCCCTGTGCAATCATGGGGCTATACGTGGGCTTGTACTGACTAGTCTTTACGCCATATGGATCATACCTCGTATCCTGATAGTGGTCCTCGAAAAGCGCCAAGAAGTCTCTGGGGGTGAGCTTCTCATCTGGCTTTATGAAGAGGGGATACATCCAACTCGGCTCCTCAGGTTCCGGTTTAGCCGAGGGTGCCAGTAGGCTGATGCCCCTCCAGATTCGCCTCCGGTCGTAATCTGGGGCCGAGATGTTGTGCCTTTTTTTCCCCGTCTGGGCGCCATAAATCTTCGCAGGGTTGAAGACCCCATCCCTATCTGGGTCGTATAACCCCTTCTCTTTAGCGAAGCTCACAAGGTTACTTGAACACCTGTAAACATCGGGGTCATCGCTGACAAAGTCGATTCGCACCGAGTTAGCCTGTACAACGAAACATTCGTCTGGAACCCTCGCCGCGACCCAGAGGTTTCCCTGGTATTCCTCGTAGAACCAAGCCTCCTTCGGGTCCGCAACTATATAGTTGTCGGTCCTCGCACCATACCTATCTGTTAGTTCCCCAATCAGATCCACGGCCTCCCTCGCAGTCCTGCACCGCTCTAGGACGAGGGTCATCCTGTAGTCTCCAACGCTCGTCAGCATCTTCGGGCATAATTCCTGAGCCCTAGGATTAAGCCAACCACCCGTTGAAGCTCCAGCCATTACCTGATGCTCGTTTACTCCTCCCTCAGCCTCATGGATATCGACGTTCTCAGCGACCATCATCACGCCAATGTATGCGCAGGTCTCCTCTACTTGACTTATCCTTGTTCCTCCAGCCTCAGGGATTGTTATCAACTCGTCGGGTCTGTGGCTTCTCCTTGGGACTGCCAAGACCTGAACGACGTCGTCGCCCCCAATGGAGTCACAGCTCCTGGCAACCATTACCGAGCCGTCGGCCGTGGCTTTCTTGCCAGCGGCCATCATGTAGCACCCTTTAAGATCCATGTAGATTCGCTGTTAAAGTAAGGGAAATGGACTTAAGACTTTGCGCATGAGGCGCGCGCGACTTCAAGATCATAGGAACTCTCCCCTCACCGCCTAGTACACTCTCTCTGCCAACAAAGACAAGCAGTGGTGGAGGAACATCGCAGACGTCAAGTGGAGGCGGTGTACCTGGGTTCCCAACCTGCTTCATCGTAGCGGGATTGCTCGTAACAATCATTGTCCTAGCTAATTATAGGAAGAGAAGGAAATAGTGTAAGTTGCATACGCAGGCACTCATATCTGATAATCAACGGATCAACAAATCACGATTGACTATTAGATGAAAGTGAGGATAAGATTATGTCACGCCAGACTTGTTGAATATGGAGGGAAATGCCATCTCCACGCACCCTCCCCATAGTATGTAATGTTTCCCTCTGTGTGCGCGCCTCAAATCCACATAATTTGAGTGCTCTCTCTAATTGGTTATTTATCTCTTCGCATTAAACTATAGCTTGCGCGCGCGCAAGGCTGTTTAGAAATTAAATAATACATCGCATAACTCTTCCTTGAGTGTAGGTTGAACGTTGAGCGTGTGCTTGACTCACTCGACCTAGA
>Ga0187878_1004130_pt1 | contig 11434 bp, 8 predicted proteins | sample June2016WEW_17_1_FD_132979 | JGI IMG/M metagenome (GOLD analysis project Ga0187878, IMG submission 132979) | Peatland microbial communities from SPRUCE experiment site at the Marcell Experimental Forest, Minnesota, USA - June2016WEW_17_150 | ecosystem: Environmental > Terrestrial > Soil >...
GAGGAGCGGCAACGCAGCAGATGCCCGCCCGCCGCCGCGCCCCGCAGGGCTGCTGGCTCCCAGGCTTGCAATGTTCTATGTCACCCTTTCGGAAGATCCGCAAGCCTGGGAGACAGCAGCAAAATGCCAAGTTATTCTTGCGCGAGCCCTAGGGAAGCCCTTCAGCTGCTGGCCGCGGCCGCCAAACCGAGAAATCGTGGAGGGGTATAATCCAGGAGACATTTGTCCGTCATACTGCGAAGCTTGCGGTGCATTTCCTTCCGTGCTCGAAATACTCGGGCCCTGGCAGCCAGCGGGGATATCCGGAGAGCTTCGGCAACTTCAGCGTAGTCCATGCCCTCAAGCTCCCTTAGTACATAGGCATTTCGATTCTTCGGATTTAGTGTGTCCAACAGCACGCGCGCGACCCGGGTAAGTTCTGCCGCGCTCGCGGATGGGGGTTCCGCCTGACGGTCCAGGCGGAAAGGGGCAGAGTATCCCGATAATTTTCGTAGCGCCAGGCCTGGTGTGATCGTCGGTGGCGCAATACGTCGATGCAGTAGTTGGTGGCGATACGCATGATCCATCGATCAAATGGGCGGCTGGTATCAAACTTGTGCAACGAAGTGTAGGCGCGAAGGAAGACCTCCTGCACGGCGTCCTCGCTCTCGAAATGGTCGACCAGTCTGCGGCGTACTGTGCGCCAGATTGCCGTTTGGTAGCGCCTGACCAGTTCCGCAAAGGCGTGCTCATCCCCGCGCAGTGTGTCTTCTACGAGAATACGATCCGTTGAATCTGTCATGGCCATTCCCCGCTTCGCGATCAAATCCGAGTCTCCAGGTCTAAGTGCCTGGCTATTTTTGCCCTCTATGTATTGTTACGCAAAACGGGGAGGGAGGAGTTTAAATTGCTGTAAAAAGGTAGTTTACATTCTTTTAACAACGTTGGCCGACGCTTAGCCCGCAAAACGATACCCGAGTCCGTGGACCGTCATGATCCACTGCGGCTGTTTGGGATCGTCTTCGAGCTTTTGCCGGAGCCAGGCAATGTGAACATCCACAGTCCTGGTGAATGGGGTAGAGGTGTAACCCCACACTTCCTGGAGGAGCTTCTCTCGTGAAAGCGTGGTCCCTCGATTTTCAATGAAGTAGCGAAGTAGTTGAAATTCCTTGGCGGATAAGGCGACCGCCTCTCCCTTGCGCGTAACCTCTGTCTTGCGAAAATCAAGCCGGATCGACCCAAATTGATACACGGCGGGTGCTTCAGCCGGTTGTTTAGCCGCGCGTCTGAGCAATGCTTCCACGCGCGCAAGAAGCTCGATCATCTCAAAAGGCTTGGTCACATAGTCATCAGCCCCGATCTTCAGGCCCACCACCTTATCCACGATTTGATCGCGCGCGGTGAGCATCAAGATCGGCGTCATCAGACCCAGCTGCCTCAGGTCGCGACAGACGTCAAACCCGCTTTTTTTCGGAAGCATAAGGTCAAGAATGATCAGATCATAATTCCCGCCGGCAGCTTGGTCAAAGCCTGCGGCGCCGTCCGCGGCGGCCGAGACTTTATACCCTTCTTTATGCAATCGATCGCTGAGCGTGAGGCGCAACCCCGGCTCATCTTCAATCAGCAGAATTCTCTGTTCCATGGCCCGATCTTCTATTCCGAGAGCTTGATGTAGAATTCCAGAACTCCGACATACCCTTGACCAAAACTGTCCGCCTTATTCCCTGGAAGTGAGCAAGTCTTGCTGCGCTTAATCTCCAGTCGAGATCTCGCCGGCCGATTTGGGAGTGCGGCGGCATGGCCTGCACCCTTTGGCCATCATGGTTGCGGGTCGACCAGAGATTCCGCATCTTCTGGTTGCAGGGCAGGAAGGTGGATCGTGAAGGCGCTTCCCTTGCCCGGCGCGCTCTTGACGCTGATGCTTCCGCCCATGGCAACAACTGCCTCCCGAGTCATGCACAGCCCGAGACCCGTTCCGTGGATCTGCGCCGCCGTCGCTGCCCGGCCCCGATAAAAGGGATCGAAGATGTGCGACAGATCCTCCGATTCGATTCCCATGCCGCGGTCTTCGACCGTGAGCAGAATTTCCATGCCGCGTGGGCCCTGGTGGGTTCCCATACGGACGGCCATCCAGCTACTTTCGCCTGAGTACTTAAATGCGTTATTGATCAGATTCTCGATGCATTGAGACAGCGCGATGGCGTCCACGTTGGCCAGAACGGGATTGGGATCGATGCTTTTCTCAACCTCGAACCCCGCGGCTTCAATCATGGGGCGTGCCTTCTCCAATGTTTTTTCCGTGATCTCGTCGATTCGGGCTGGGCAAAGGTTGTACTGCCTGCGTCCTTGCTGGAGGCTGGCGAACTGCAGGATCTGCTCCACCATGCGAGTGAGCCTCCACCCCTCATCGCGAATAACCTCCCCGTACTGCCGGACCTGCCCGCCTGAATCCGCCACTACCCCCTCCGCAAGATTGTCGCCCGCCGAACAGATCACAGCCAAGGGCGTCCGTAACTCGTGGGAAACGCCGGCAACGAAGTCCATCTGAAGCTTGGCGAGCCGCTGCGCCCGATTCGTGTAGGCCACGATCAATGCCATGCTGGAGCCGAGCAGCAGCAAAATACCGAAGCTGATCGCAAGGGTTCGCCGCCGCAGACCGGATACCACCGCCTCGAGCGAGCCCTGGCGGTGTTTCACGATCAGTTCCCAATCCGTGCCGTCGTTGCCCGGCAAAAGCACGGGTGCGCCGCGGCCTCTGCCGCGGCCGCCGGGTATGAACGCTGGGCGAGAATCATCCGGAGGAGGCGGTCTCAGATCGTTGGCAGCCGCCGGGCCCCTCCGGCCGAGGCGTGCGCGCGGCTCTTCGAGCAGACTTATCCTGGCATCGGAGGAAGCGAACGCAGACGGGGGCAGGTTGGGATCGGACTCGTAGATGATGGTGCCGGGATCATGCCCGCTGAGGATGGCGACCTGATAAATGAAGCCGTCAGGACCTCCAAAATACCGCTGGGCTAGTTCAGGGAGGAGTTCTCGCCGTATGGAATCCAGGTTCAGCTCGATGATGAGATATCCGATGAGACGTGTATTCGCAGTTGGAGGCCCGGCTTGGGGTTGGAACAGCGTGAGGGGGTGAAGCATCAGGGGGATCCCGGAGATCATGGTCCAGGAGAAGGGCCGTGGTTCGGCCGGCAAGCGCGAAGGGCTCGCCAATGTCCGTTCATAGCGGCCGCGCACCGCCTCAAATGTGGCCGGCCACTGGACCGGCTCGAAAGATTTCGCGTTTGCGTGCAGCTTCAGCAGTTGCGGGGTCGCATCGCTGCCGGCGATCCAGAGAAAGATATTGCTCGCGAAGGGACGGTCGGCGACGGCCAACAAGTCGGCAGCACTCTCGGCATAGCGCCGCCAGTCCCTGTTTCCGAGGACTGTCATGTCAGGCTGAAACGACTGTCCCAACTGTTGCAGCTCCCGGTTGAACTCCAGCCGGAACTGGGTCGTCGCGTTTCTCAGGCCCGACTGCATCCGCTCTCGTTCGGCTTCACTGACCTCTCCGCTCTGCTTGTACTGCAGCACGGCAAGTATCGCAAGAACCACCGCCAGAGACACGATGATACAGATCGACCCGACCGTACGGCTCGGCAAGAATTTCATCGGGGCAACCATGGCCTGGGTGTCCTCGCGCTCGCACGAACCTCGTCAGAGGGGTAGGCGTAGTCGCGTGCTTCGCGCTCCAAGGGTACCCTTCGCCCTCCAAAGGGTGTCGTGCAACACAACGTCAACATTAGTACCTGATGTCTGATACGGGTCTGGCTCAAATCCGTTACAAAAATTGCGCTTCACCAGGTAAGGGCTCCGGTCGGCCGGCGTTGTTCCCGCCGTTTGCCAGGAGTAGAATGACCTTGAAATCACAAGGGCCGAGACGTCGGTGTGGGACCTCCGGCACCTGTTTGGAGGTTTCATGCGCAACCGACATTCTTACTTCTTCATCGCCCTGGCCATTCTCGCAGCTTCCGCGGTACAAGCGCAGGACCTCACGCTTGACCAGATCATAAAGAAAAACGAAGACGCCATCGGTGGTGCTGAAGCCATCGGCAAGGTCCAAACCCTGAAATTCGCCATCCGATTGCTGGGCCCCGATCGTCAGTCCAAGGGGGTCATGACCATCTCGATCAAGAGGCCTAACCTGATCCGAACTGAAGCCTTGTATCAAGGCACCAGCGTGGTCTCGGCTTTCGACGGCACGACAGCCTGGATGATCAACCCACTCATAGGCGCTACCGAGCCGACAAAAATAGACGATGCGCTGGCCTCCGACAGGGACACCAACCTGGAGGCCTCTATCGGCTCGCTCGCCAGCTATCAGGCTTCCGGCCTGCCCATCGTCCTGCTCGGCAAGGAAGATGTCGGCAGCGTGCCCGCCTATAAGCTCAGGGCTACTCTCAAGAACGGCGCGATTGCCCTCTTCTTCCTCAACACTGAGACTTTCCTGCCCATCAAGACGGTCAGCAAAGTTTCGGAGACGGGACTGGATGTGGATATTGACGGCTACCCTACCGATTACAGGAAGATCGACGGCATCATGTTTGCGCACTCCATCGAACAGAAGGCCGGCAGCCGTTCGCTGGGGCTGATGATTTACGATAAGATTGAGGTCAACCCGCCCCTGGATGACAACATATTCAAGATGCCCATAAAGTAGGTTGCAGCCACCTGCTTGGCTCGCTTCGCTCGCGGATTCTAGGGGTCGAGGGGCAAAAGGCCAAAGGGAAAAACCAGTTTTTGGCCCTTTGTCCCTTGGCTCTGGCTCCTGGCTTCTGGCTTCTGGCTCCTGGCTCCTGGCTTCTTTATGCATATCTAATTTCATTTACTCTCAAGTAATTGTGTAACTTCCGAATTGTCAAGTGATAGTCTGTGCCGGACCTGGTTGAACCCGAGAAATCGCACACTCGCGGCCATCGTCAGGACCGGAACCATGACCGAGCCAGAACGTTTCCGGCGTTTGTTCCGAGGAGAACGGGTCGACAGACCTCCGTTGATGGAAGAAGGAGTGCGCGACGACGTAATTGAACTCTGGCGAACCCAAGGCATGCCTGCCGGCAAGACGCATCTGGAAGTCTTTGGTCTCACGCCTCATGAGAATGTAGGGCCCGACCTGACCTTCCTACAGGATTATTCCGGCCAAATCATGAACCTGTCCGCGAGCGATTACCGCCGCGCTTTCCATGCCTCGCCGGATCGTTTCCCTGAGGATTGGGCCGAGACGGTGCGGCGGCTGGAGCACCGCGATCACATCGTCTGCGTCTGGGCATTTCGTGGTTTCTTCCAGGCGTTGGGAGTTGAGGACTGGCAGACGCTTAGACAGGTCATGCATGCGGTAATCAAGAACCCGGCCCGTGTGCGGGAACGGTTGGAAATGTACGGCGACTTCTGCGCGCGCATGCTGGAGATGACCTTGGGCGAAGTCGACCCGGAATTCATTTATCTGAGCGAACCAATCTCCGACAACAAGGGTCCGCTGATTTCTCCTGCCATGTTCGCGGAGTTCGCGTTACCGGCCTTTGAGAGGATCATCGCGGTTGCCCGGGCGCACCGATGCGAGCAGATCCTGGTGAGCACATACGGAAACACCGCCTTGTTGTTTCCGCTCATGATCAACGCCGGGGTCACCATGCTGTGGATCTCGGAGGCGGTCGAGGTTTCGGAGCTCGACTACCGCAACTTGCGGCAGAGATACGGCCCTTCCATCGGCCTGATCGGCGGCATCCCATTGAGCATTCTCCGAGCTCCATCTCCTGAGCAAATGAGGCGCCGGTTGCAGGAAATTGTCGCGCCTCTCATGCAGACGGGCCGTTATATCCCGCTCGCCGGAGGCCGGGTTCGCGAGGACATCCCCTGGGAAGTCTACAAGTCCTACCGCGACTCGCTGGCGGAACTAATTGCCCATAGTCCGGAACCCGAACATCAATAACATGCCGCGGAATACACCCCTCTCTTCCAGCTAAAGATAAAACCCAGCTGCGTCCGCGTCTCTCGCAGGGTTCAAGTATATCCTTTATCACAGGGCTTCGAACTTGCAGTTGGACTCGCAGAAATCCTTGCGGTTGGCAAATTACGTCGTATGCTGGGCGCGCAACAGAATCTATACCAGTGGCGTCCAACACCACAAAATGGTAGGAATTTCGGGGGCAGACGCTATATCCTCGAGATTTCACCATGCCCGAGGTGCTTTTGGGTTTGCCTCAATCACTTCGAGGTTATGGCGCCTGTCCCCAAAATTCCTTTGCAGCCTTGGTCTACTTCAGCGGGATTCATAGGTTAGGGGCAGCACAGGAAGTTGAATATGAACGGCGAGTATCACTACAGGGGCATCTCCCTGAGCCCAGCAATTGCTAAAGAAATCATCGCTTCACGGCTGGGGCACGACCTTGGAACGGTCAGCGATAAGAGACCTTGTAGAAGGATTCCATGCTGAGAACGGTGGACTGGAAGGAGTTGCTACATTGGCGTCAGTGAAGAAGGCGTTGGCGACGCTGAAGGACGACGGACTCGCAGGATTTCGGGGACAGTTACCACAATCCCCGAACTTTTCGGGAGTGTTCCACACTAATGCAGGTCCTGGGAGTTTGGGGATCGTGGTGACTGTTCTGAAAATGGAAGTGGAAAGCCAAAAACCTCGATATCGATATCGGGATCGCAATCGGTCGTATCGGTCTGCGAAAGCCGATAGCGATTGCGACTGCGATCCCGATATCGACATCGATGATCGCCTCCCAGAGGGAGCATAGCCTCTCATCTGTCGTCGGGTGCGCCCCGGCGCATGGGCTACCGTTCCCAAAATCCCATCCCCGAAATCCCTTGCGGTTGGCGCCTTACGTTGTATGCTGGGCGCGCACCTGAATCGATACCCGTGTCGTCCAGCCCCCCAATATGGTAGGAGGTGTGATGAAATCCGATACGCACGCCGCTGAAGCCAACGCTCTTCCCGAAAATGCCTACACGCCTCTGGAAGCGGGCGCGGTTTACGAGCCAATGATCCCGGCAAAGGCTGAGCTCCCCGAGATTACCTGGCGTTCTGCCGGTTGGGGCGTCCTGTTCTGCGTCATCTTTACCGTGGCATCCGCCTATTCCGGCCTCAAGGTGGGGCAGGTCATGGAAGCTGCGATTCCCATTTCAATCCTGGCCATCGGACTCGCGCGCATGTTCCGGCGCCGCTCCACCGTCCTGGAAAACGTGATCATCACCGGGATTGGCGGCGTGTCCGGCGGCGTCGTGGCCGGCGCGATCTTCACGCTCCCGGCACTCTACATCCTCAAGCTGGATCCGCATCCCGTACAGACGATCTTCATCTGCCTTGCCGGCGGCTGCCTCGGCGTGCTGTTTCTGATTCCACTTCGACGCTATTTCGTCCGGGACATGCACGGACAGCTTCCCTATCCCGAAGCCACGGCCATAACCGAGGTGCTGGTCACCGGCGAAAAGGGCGGCTCGCAGGCACGCCTGTTGCTCGAGGCCACGGCCATTTCCGCCATCTACGACTTTCTTGTGACCACGTTCCAGGTTTGGAAGGAGTACGTGAATTTCCAGTTCATCGGCACCGTGCGCAGCCTGGCCGATCGCGCCAAGGTAGTCTTCAACTTCGACGCGATCAGTTTCATCCTGGGGCTTGGGTATGTCATGGGCTTGCGCTCTTCGATGGTGCTTTGTGCCGGGGGCGTACTGGCCAATTTTGTGCTCGTACCCCTGATCTGGATGATCGGCCGTGAATTCCCCGAGATCGCCGTTTATCCCGCAACCATGCCGATCGCCCAGATGACGGCGGCTCAGATCTTTCGCGGCTACGTGCGGTTTGTGGGGGTGGGCGCCATCGCCACCGCTGGAATATTCGGCATTATCAAGTCGCTGAAAATCGTCGCCGGCTCGTTCGCCATCGCGGTGCGCGCCTTCCACCGCGGGGAAGAAAAAGGAATGGACAGAACGGACCGGGATATCACGGTCATTTCCATCCTGATCGGGATTGTTCTGTGTGCGATTGCGGAGGCAATTTTCCTGGGCAATCTCGGCACTTCCTTGCTGGTTGTCGCTGCCGGGTTGGTTCTCTCTCTGATCTTCTCTTTCTTTTTTGCGTCGGTGGCAGCCAACGCCATTGCCACGACCGCAAGAAATCCGGTCTCGGGCATGACCATGCTCACGATCATCATTTCCTCGGTAGTTCTGTTGAGGTTCGGGCTCTCCGGCACCACCGGAATGTTCTTCGTGATGGCGATCGCAGGCATGGTCTGCACGGCTCTGTCCGTGTCGGGCCAGGCAATCACGGATCTCAAGACCGGCTACTGGCTGGGTTCAACGCCGGCCGCGCAGGAAAGAGTGAAGTTCCTGGGGGTCATCGCGGCATCGATCGCCGCCGGACTGACTATTGTCATGCTGGCACGAACGTATCAATTCGGAGAAGCCGTGCCGGGCGACCTCCGGCAGGTACTGGTATCGCCTCAGGCTTCCATCATGAAGGCGCTGGTGGAAGGCTTCATGAGCCGACAGCCGATAGCCTACATCCTGTTTGGGGCAGGCGCCATGACGGCGCTGGTGATGGAAATGCTGGGCGCGCCCGCCCTGGTGTTTGCTCTCGGATTGTACCTCCCGCTTGAACTAAATACGCCGGCGCTGGTCGGGGGCTTTCTGGCGTATGGGATCGGCAAAAAGTCGGACAGGATCGGCGGGAGGCGCGGGTCCTCCATGCGCGAACGAGGCATAGTCATCGCCTCCGGACTTATGGCTGGCGGCGCCCTGGGAGGCGTCTTCGGCGCCGCCTTCCGACTCTTCCCCTGGTATGCGGAGAACAATATCAAAACGCCGTTCTACGACAATGAGGTCCTGTCGCAGAGCATCTCGGCGCTCCTGTTCGTGGGACTCTGTCTCTATCTCTGGCTCAATTCCGTCCGCCGTCCAAAACAAGAACAGGAGTGAGCGACACAAACTCAAACTATGAAACAACATCTCAGGTGTTTGGGGCACACCCCTGCGGCGCATGAAAGGGTTATGCCCCTCTAGTCGGAATCTGTCGGTATCGGTATCGGGGTCGCAGTCGCAATCGGTCTTGCTAGCCCGCCAAAGCCGACAACGATTTCGACTGCGACCCCGATACCGATACCGACGTTTTTGCCTTTCGTGGTTGTCCGTGGGCAGGGCCCCTGTCAATAGTTAGCAGTAAACACCTGGGCAATCTGCAGCAGGGCCTTCATCCTCAGGCCTTCGACCTCGATGGAGTGAGCGCGGCGGATAGCCGAGCCGAAGTCATCGAGCGCATTCTGGGCGATCAGGAAAAATTCGAAATCGTCCGATGGGTGGACCACGGCGGCACCGGGTGTCACAACACGATCCGCAGCCGGCGCTCTCTGTTTCTCTTCGTCGCGCATCTCGGTTACAAGGTTGAAACCCTCCCGCAGCAGGGTCGGGTCGACCTCACCATCGATCTGCCGTGCGATCATGATGAGACTCCGGATCGATGATGACCGTTGTTGGAGAGAATCGAAGAGAGGGAGCAGCCCGCGCGCCACTTCGAGGGCAATCGAGGCAAGGTCGGGATCCGGGTAGCTCGCCGACTGTGCCAGATTCATGAGGAGGGAAAACTGTTCCTTCTTTTGGAAGATTTCTGCGAGCTTGCGCCGGACCATTTCCGGATTGAGCGCGGCTTTGCCGCGAAGAGACTGAAGGAGGTCGGGAAGGTTGATGGGTTTCTCGGGCACTGCACTGTTCTGGCGTCCGTCGGAAGAGGCTCCGGGTGGATTTGTCACGATGACGGGAGGCTGGGCGTTTGCCGGGTAAGAGATTGGCATCGGAGTGCCCGAAAGCATGGAGCGATTGAAGAAGTTGTCAAGCCCTCCGAGTTGATTCAGCTTGGCTCTAAGCCCGGGGTTTGATTCCAGCAGCTTCAGAGCAAGCTCCGGCCTGCCATAGATTCCACGTATCATGTTGAGCAGGGCCGACTCGGATGGATCGAGCAAGATTTTTTCGTCCCCCACCTGATAAATGATACCGGGGTTTGCGCTCGTGTCCTGGCGGGAGAGCACCTCTTTGTAGTTATCGAAAGCGTCTATGAACTTCTCAGGGTACAAGTTGACCAGCCCCCTCAAGAAGGTTTCGGTATCGCCGTTTTTGCTCGGATCCGGAGGCCGCTTTGCCAGGTCGGCCACTGCTTGATCCAGCAATGCCCGCGCCTTCTCCTTTTGATTGGCGCTGATCAGCGCAGATGCCACGTTGACTCGAGGGGCGAACGGCAGCGACGCGGATTTCTCAGGCTGCAGATACTGCTCGTAGGATTGATCGGCCAGCGCATAGGATCCCTGGCTCATGAGCCGCGTGCTGAAGTCGCTCTGGAATTGTGTCAGCACCTGCTGGGCGGCATCCCCGAGCTTGGTTGCCGGCGCGGGCCAGAGGTCGGCGATCTGTTTGGCTTTCTCAATGTCCAGGTCGAAGAGCATATACAGCAGCTGGAGTGCCGGGGTGGTGTATTTGCGATATGCATTCAGATCGTCAGCAGCCTGTGCCTGTTTGCACAACTGTTCGATCAATGATGCGATCATCGCCAGGGACTCCTGCCGATTCATCTGCACCCATAGCCGGGCGAGCGTGCTGTAATCGTTCGGCGCCGGCGGATCCTGACGCAATGCCAGGTCGGTTGCTTCCTTGAGCGCGGTGCGCGCGTTCGTCAACTGCTCGATAGTGATGTGGAGCCGATGTGCGGTGCGCCTGAGATCCTTTGATTTGACCATCTCCACCTTGATGACGGATAACTGGGTGTTCGTCTCCTGGCCGTAGGAGGACGGTACCAGCGATCCAAGGCACGCCAACCCCAAGATGGTTCGAAGCCAAGTTCTCATGATGAACCTCGAATGAAAGGTCTTGCTAATTTGACGCCGCCAGGGCCAAAAGGTTCAAACATTTGTAGTGCCCAGAGCGGATGACCTCGAAGAAGGCCCTGTCGGAGCGTCTCTACCCCCCCCTTACGGGTTCTCCCTCAAGCTCTGTTTCATTAGTAATTGCTGCTTTCCCCTTTTAGCAGTGAGAAGTGCGCTGGATGAGAAGATCGGATTGAATGGGGTCCAGGCGAACTGTGACTGTGCCGACGCTCGTCTTCCCGTTCACAGGCAGCTTTACAGAGTAAGTCCCCGGTTCAGCCAATGCCGAGCCGGCTCCGAAAAAACCGCCACCAAATCCGCCGCCTCTGCCGCCACCACCCATGAATGGGGCGACACTACGCTGAATTTCGATGACCATCCGGTACTAGGCTCCGAACCGGTCAAGTTGCTTGAGGGATTTCTGCACCAGATCCTTTTGTTCTGCCGTCAGATCCTTCCTCTGGTCGGCTGCTTCCAGCTGTTTGCGAAGATTGCCGGCAATTGCCTGCGTCTGCTGTAGCGATGGGTCAAACCGGAAGTCCCAGGCGATTCGGGTAATTCCAGGA
>Ga0187878_1004131_pt1 | contig 11434 bp, 5 predicted proteins | sample June2016WEW_17_1_FD_132979 | JGI IMG/M metagenome (GOLD analysis project Ga0187878, IMG submission 132979) | Peatland microbial communities from SPRUCE experiment site at the Marcell Experimental Forest, Minnesota, USA - June2016WEW_17_150 | ecosystem: Environmental > Terrestrial > Soil >...
AAGTCTCGGGGCGGGATAAGGACGCTGCCGGCGACGTCGCGCTCGGCCAGTACGTTGCGATAGGTTCGCGGCAGGCGCACGCTCTCCGCCGTGTTGTTGAAGTTCATGACGAACAGAATCTTCTTCCCTGCTTTCTCGCGGTAACTCACGTCCACCATTTCAGGGACGGGAAAAGGCGGCACAATACGGTGCGGCGCGAGCAGCCAGGCCGCGAGCGCGTCGGCGAAGTCGCGCGCCAAATGCGTACCGACATAGATGACGCGGCCTTCGCCCACACGGTTGAGTGTGACCGCGACCTTGCCGGCATAGAACTTCCTGCCGTACTTGGCGAGCACTTGCGCGCTCTTAGGCTCGAGGATGTCAGCCCAGATGGTACCCGAGGAAGCCCGCGCCGCGAATGGCGCGGCCACGCCCTGGAGCGGCATTTCGCCTTCTTTCAGCTCGGGGTCCATCTTGAGTAGCGGCTCGAACTCCTCAATCTCAATTCCCGCCAAATCGCGCAGTCGCCCGGGCAGTGGCTGCATGGTCACGGAGTTGTCCCATTCCTTGACGCCGGAGCGGAAGGTCAGCACGAGCGTTCCGCCGCCACGCACAAAGCGAGTGAACTGCTCCACCATTTCGTCATTCACCATATAGAGCATGGGCGCAAAGACGATCTTGTAGCGCGTGAGGTCGCGGCCTCGTCCGGTGACGTCGATGTTGACGCCAAGGCGTTTGAAGGCCTTGTAGTAGTCCGCCCGGCGATCATCGAAGGCGCGCACGTCGGGTGCGGTCTTGGCCCATTCGCTCTCGTAGTCCACGTAGAACGCCAGGGGCGAGACCACGTTCGTCCCCTCCAGCAGCTTTCCAACGCGTTCCAGCTCCTTCCCCATGCCGGCGAGTTCGCGATAGCGACGGTTGGGCCGACCGTCCTGATTTAGGATGCCGAACCAATACTCTTCCCCGCCCCGCGCTGCCGTGCGCCAGCGGAAGAAGATGACCGCGTCCGCACCGTGCGCGTAGGACTGATAAGCCCACAGGCGCAGCAAGCCGGGTGCAGATTCCAAGGTCTCGTTGTGCGAGCCCGGCCGGCCGCCGCGTTGCTCGACCACCCAGAAGTTGCCGTCCTTGAGGCCACGAAACGTATCGAGCTCCAGGCCGTTGTCTTCCAGCCGTCCCCAACCGTAGGCCGGATAGAAATTCATGCCTGCCACGTTCAGGTCGCGCGCCATCGCGAAATAGTCGGGCTTGCCCCACAGGTTATGCGTAATGAACTGGTGCGGGGCAATCTCGGCCAGGATATCCACCTGCAACTTCTGGTAACCGACCACCGTGTCGCTCCAGAACCTCCGGTAATCGAGGATGAGCGCGGGATTGTGCTGCTGCTGGGTGAGGCGCGGCAGAGGGATCTGCGACCAATCGGAATAGATCTCGCTCCAGAAAGAAGTGCCCCAAGCTGCGTTCAGCTTATCGAGACTGCCGTAGCGAGCTTCCAGCCACTTGTGAAACGCCGGCTCACAATATTCCTTGCAGTAGCACTCGCGCGTGACGTGACCAAACTCGTTGTCCGGATGCCACCCGACCACCGCAGGATGGTTGGCGTAACGCTTGGCAATGGCGGAAACGATTTTCCGCGTGTACTCCGCCATCCCCGGATGGTTGAAGCAATAGAGATATCGCCCGCCGAAGTTGTAGCGGATGCCCTCGGCATTCACGGGATAAAGGTCAGGATACTTCTGATAGAGCCAGGGGGGCGGCTGCGAGGTGGGCGTGCCCATCAGGGTTTGAATTCCGCTCTTCCATAGCAGATCCACGATGCGGTCGAGCCAGTCGAAATCCATCTCGCCTTCCCGAGGCTCGATGCGCGCCCAGGCGAATTCCGCCATGCGCACAATGTTGAAACCAGCCTCGCGCATCATCTGCACGTCGGTGGGCCAGCGCGATTCCTCCCACGCCTCGGGATAATAGTCGGCGCCAAAGAAGATTTTGGGCGAATGGTACAGCACTCCACCGCGGAGGTCTTGCGCCGCGTCTTCGGCGGTGGGCTTCACCGCGCTGCCCGAAACAGGCCGTGTCAGCGGCGCGGCAAAACTGAATGTTCTGACTGGCACAAGCGCCGCACTTGCCGCGGCCAGCTTCGTCAAGAAGTCCCTGCGATTTCCCATTGCTTTTCTCCCTGGATGAATTCACTCGCCTCATCGGACAGCGACCGGCGGCACAAATTGGCCCAGCAGCCCGCGCTGGCTTCTGTCATATAATGCGGCGGCCATACATTTCCTGTGCTGAGGTTTCCATGGACCGGCTTATTAAATCGCGAACGAACGGCAAGTACCAGGAAATTGTCCCGGCGGGGACATTGCGCTTCCTGGATTTTGCCCGGCTGCAGCTCACCAAAGGCGACAACTACATCGGGCGGACCGGCTCGCGCGAGTGCGTGCTGGATGTTTTCGCGGGCAGTGCGTCCGTCAGCATCGAAAGGGCCGGGAAGGAAAATGAAATCTATCCCCTGGTGGGCGAGCGCGCCGACGTCTTTTCGGGCCCACCGGTGATGGTCTACATTCCGCCGGAAAGCACCTACGAGGTTGTGACTACCACGGATTCTCTCGATGTCGGAATATTTTCGGCGCCTTCGCAGGCCACCGCGCCGCCCGCCTTACTCGAAGGGTCCGCGGTGATCGCGCGCCAAGTCGGACGCGACAACTGGCAGCGCACGGTGTACTCCGCTCTGGCCGAGAACGTTCCCGCCGAGCGATTGCTGGCGGGCGAGACGCTGAACGCTCCCGGCAACTGGTCCAGCTATCCGCCTCACAAGCACGACCGCGCCAACCCGCCGCAGGAAGCGGTTCTGGAAGAGGTTTACTTCTTCCGCGTGCAACCCGCGCAGGGTTTCGGTTTCATTTGGACTTACACGGCTGCGGACGACCCGGAAGGTTTCTCCGACGTTTTCGTGGTCGAAGACGGCGACACGGTTCTGCTGCCCAAGGGCTACCATCCTGTGGTTGCCGCCCCGGGATACCAGCTTCACTACACCTGGGTGCTGGCCGGAGAAGAGCGCCGCTACGGCGCCTGGGCCGACGACCCGCGTCATGCCTGGGTGAAAGAACAGTGACAAGTGACGAGTGACAAGTGACGAGCACAGACGCTGTCAGCCATCAGCCGTCAGCTTTCTGCAGAGTGCTTACCTGCTGATTGCTGAGGGCTAAGCGCTGAATGCTTTCCCGTCACTTGTCACTCGTCACTGCCCCTAACCGGCGAACTTCTCCCGTCGCGCCGTCCACTTCGATCATCTCGCCATCGCGCAGTAGCCGAGTAGCGTCCTTGACGCACACAACCGCAGGAATGCCGTATTCGCGGGCCACGACAGCTCCGTGGCTCATGATGCCGCCCACTTCCATCACCAGCGCGCCCGCCGTCAGAAATAGCGGCGTCCAGCCCGGGTCGGTAAAGGGAGCCACAAGGATCTCGCCTTTGTGCAGCAGTGCACCATCGCTGGGGTCCATCAGGATCCGCGCCGGGCCGCGCGCCGTACCCCAGGAGACCGGTGTGCCGCGCAGCACCTCGCCACTTGTCGAGGGCTTCATCACCGGCTTTCCGTCGCTGCGCACCACCAGGGGTGGGTTGGCACGCATGTGCCTGGCGAATTCCAGGCGCCGGATGGGGATTTGTTCCCTCACCCATGGCACGTCCAGTTGCCCCACTGAGATGCGCTCGATTTCAGGAATGGAGAGAAAGAAGAAATCCTCCTGCTTTTCGAGGATGCCCCGCGCCACCATGCGCCGCCCCACTTCAAGATAAAGGTCGCGAATGTGGGCCATGCCCATCAGAGTGTAAAACTTCGGGGCTTCACGCAGGGGCAGCCGCTCTTCCAGCACCCGGATCAGCCAGCGGAAGAGTCGCCGGCGTAGCGGGCGTCGCGCGAGTGCGCGCTCCACGCGAGCCTTGGCTTCTTCATGCTCGCGCACCTGACGCTCGTAATGTTGTCGCGGCGTCGGCTGGTCGGCCGGATGCGACAGATAATTCCGCACCGTCTCGTAGAGAAACGTGGGGTCGTCGCGCCAGCGCGGACAAGAAAAGTCGAACTCGCGCACCGCGCGATGGCCGTGGGCCTTCAGAAACTCTCCCATTCGCCCCAGGAATCCCCGGCCTGCGTCACTCTCGCCGAGTACCTGCGGTACGCGCGCGATTGGTTCCTTCGCAAACACCGCGCGCACTTCCGGACCGGCCTGTTCGGCAACGGCCCACAGAGCCAGGGCCGTTTCCATGGTCGGATTGCCGCGGATCCCTGACATCAGCAGCGGCACGGCATCAGCAAGACCCCACCGGGGAAGCAACTGTGGCAGCAGCACCAAAACCGGCGTGGCCAGCAACCCCGCGGCGAGCACGTCCATGGACCGCGGGATGTTCTCGGTGGCGAAGTAGCGCGCCAAAGCTAGGATTTGTTCCTCACTCAGGATGTGGAGATCGATTTTGCTGAAGGAGGCGACCTCTTCCTGGCAGTCGCGAAGTTGTTTCCAAGCATACGCCGGCTTCGTTTTGCGGAGCATCAGGCCGGGCATACGCCAGAGGAAACGCGCGACGGCTCGCAGCCTGCCCGACCGCCGCAACGGCTTGAGTTCGCCCGATCGAAACAACTCGGCAACGACATCCACGACCTCGGCATCCCACACGCGCCCCGCACGCACCAAAAGGGCCGGCGGCACAGGGAATAACCCGCTCAGGACGTTCTGATTCCAGTAGACGCGGCCGTCCACGAGGTCCACAATGCTGGGCGCCTCATCGGGATCTTCCCCTGGATCCGTCAGACCCAGGATCGGGGTCATACAGGGAAACACCAGGTAGTTCCAGAACGACCAGGAAAAGGGCGTGTGCGGGTAGGGCATGTTTTCCCGCAGGTTGTGGTTCGCCCAGATGATCAGCCGATCGCGGCAGTGTTCGGCGTTCCAGCGGCTCCCGAAACGTATTTCCGGGAGCACGGGACCAGCCGCCGTGACGGCGCGCGCTTGCAGAAGATACGTGCGACTCTCAGCCAGCGCCCACTCAATATCGGCCGCGCGGCCCAGCAGGCGCTCCGCGGCCAAGCCCAAGCGGGCGAGTTCCGCCAGAACCGCCGGCGGCAGAAGCGACGCGGTACTCTCGCCATCCGCCTCGATCAGTTCATGTGGCGCGCGGCGGCGTAAGCGGTAGCGGTCGGGCGTGACCCGCGCTGAGACCACCTGATCGCCCAGCCCGCGCGCCGCCTCGATCACCAGCTCATCCGTGGCCCCAGTAACGGGATTCAACGTGAAGAGAACCCCCGCTGCCTCAGCTTGAACCATGCGCTGGACCACCACGGCCATGGCGACGCTCGAATCCGGAATGCTCCGATCCCGTCGGTAGGCGACAGCCCGCTCGGTGTATAGGGATTGCCAGCAGGCCTGCACGGCCTCGACAACAGCCTCCGGGCCACTGACGTTCAGAAAAGTGTCCTGCTGGCCGGCGAAAGAGGCTTCCGGAAGGTCCTCGGCGGTCGCTGAAGAACGCACGGCTACAGGCCCGCCACCCAGGGCGTTGTAAGCGGCGACGATTCCCTGCGAGAGGGTCGCATCCATCCCGCGCCGGAAGGCTTCCGTGGTGACACAGAATCCATCGGGCACAGGTAGCCCGCCCTGAAGCATGACGCCGAGCTGCGCCGCTTTGCCGCCCACCAGCGGTAGGGCCTCAGCACCCACATCTGTCAGGGGAACGACTAGCATGGCAGAACCCGGCTTTCCCAGGCGGCGGTCACCGACCGCCGTGCATGCGCGTCGGTCATATGACTTGCAGCACCAATCCCGGCTCAGACAAATCGCCGGGAGTGGCTGCCGACAGTCCGATACTATTGATCGACTCTCCCGGCAGGGTGATGGATGTCGCGGCGCGCACGACCTTCTCCGTGATATCGGTAGCCTCATCGCCCGCCAGATCCTGCGCCCAGATGTGGCGCGCGCCCAGCCTTCCCGAAAGACTCAGCGTCAGGGTCCGATACCTTCCGAACACGCCCACCGGAAAGTCGCCATCGCCGATGTCGATGGCGACGTCTGCCCGCGGCAAATAGAAACCTTTGTCCTTCGATATTCGCGGCAAAGTGGCCACGGCGATCGCCCCCTGGGGATGACGCGAGGCGATCACGTAAGGCGCCGGCCCGTCAGCCTTAACCTTCGGCAGGGCCATCCCCCGCGCCACGCGCGCGGGCGCCCCTTGCACGGCCTCCTGGCCGAAGAGCCACGTGGCCCAAGTCTCGCCTTCCTTAAACACCCAGTGATCCAGTAGAAAGCTGCTGTCCAACAGGACTTTGGTCTTGCCGGCGCGGACGGCGGGCGCCAGGCGTTGCCAGCGGACCGCGCGCGTCATTTCGTCGCTTCGCTTCTTCACCTGGTAAGGATCGTAGGGCTTGTTCTTTAATTCTCTGGCCAGCGGATGGCGCATAACTCCCAGAGCACAACCGAGCGCCGCGGCAATGAACGGTTCGTCCTCGCAGTTGACCAAACCGGGCCCGCCTCTCAGCCTCGCAGCTTCCGCCAGAATCTGAGCCACACGATCGAGCGTGGTCGGCACCGAGAAGTACGCGGTGACATCATAGGTCCGCAGCACATCGCTGAAGCTGATTAGCTCCACCGCTTGCTGCAGAATCCTGCCGTTGTCCCAGCTACGGTAGCTACCCTTCTTGTTCGCCACCAGTTTCTCCCAGGATACCACCTCGTCGTTAACGGGGCCACAGCCCCGGCCATGCTCGACCAACAGGCCGGGAGCTTCTTCCCGGGCGATGCGGCTCACCAGCCGACGGAAATCGGGATTGCCACCCCGCGCACCGTAGTCCACTTTCCAGTATCCGATACCGGCGTCGCGAGTCCAGCGGGCGCGCTCGCGGAAGTACGCTTCCAGCGCCTTGTCATCCATCAGCCTGCCGTCTCTGCCGTCACCTGGCGCCTGTGCCGCCACCCAAATGCCGGCGCCCCGCCAGCCCGCGGCCTTCGTTCTCTCGTCAAGTTTACGCAAGCGCTCGGTAGGCGTTCCCGTGCAGGAAGGAAACTTGCCCGTGGCCAGCTCCAGCGTGCCCAGCCGCCAGCGCTCGCGGTCGAACTGCAGACCCGGAGGCACATCCCAGCCGAGATCGAAGAGGACGTACAGATCCGCGCGCACCTTCTGAAAATAGTTCGCTACCCAGCCTGGATGTCCAAAAAGCTGCTCCTCCGTGAGGTTGTTTGCCACCATGGAGTGATTGTTCTCATCCGCGTTGTCCAAGGTGTAGTTCTGAAGTCCCCACGTGCACCAGTAGCTGGGCGTCTTACCGGGCTTCTCTGGCACGAGGTTGAGCGTCGCGCCACTTCGAGGTGCGGTCGGCTTCAGCGGCGAAGCAGCCGCCCGAAGTGAGCCGGGTTGAAACGCGAATCTGTTGCCAACCGCCATCGCAGCCGCGCCTGCGCCATACCGCATGAATTCACGGCGGTTCAACGGGTTCTTCGACATGGCCAGCAAGCTCCTCTTTGGACAGTGGGCAAAGTCACCCAGCCATCAGGCAGACCGCGAGTATGCCACACGCGGTGCGTCTGCAAAAGTGTATCAGACAAGCGTTCTCAGTGGACATGGCGAGCCTCTCATCGTAGAATCCGGCGCGCCCGGCAAGTCCCGCCGCGGCGGGCACAGCGAGCATGGCGCCAGCGCGAACGGGGGCGGAAGAGGCTGGTCATCACCTCGCCCGCGGGGCAGTAACCATTGGTTTCCTGGAGCATAATGGATTCACCCTCGAGCGCGGCCCACGTCAGCCCATCTCCCTCGCTGCGCTTCAAGATTCCGCATCTGCGCTGGTACATTTGCGGGCTTCTGTTCTTTGCCTCGACCATTAACTACATTGACCGCCAAACCATTGGCGTCCTCAAGCCGCATTTTTTGCAGCCCCAACTGCACTGGTCCGAGAGCGATTATGGCTGGATTATCAACGTCTTCATGGTGGCGTACGCCATCATGATGATCGTGTCGGGGGCCGCCATTGACCGGCTGGGGACGCGCGTGGGCTACGCGTTGGCGATAGCCTGGTGGTCTATTGCGGCCATGGCTCACGCGCTCGCGCGCGGGGCCTTTTCGTTCGGAGTTGCCAGGTTTTTCTTGGGCGCGGGTGAAGCCGGAAATTTCCCCGCCGCCATCAAGACGGTCGCCGAATGGTTCCCCGTAAAGGAGAGAGCGTTAGCCACAGGTCTCTTCAATGCCGGGACGAATATGGGCGCCATGCTCACTCCGCCGCTGGCCGTCTGGCTGGCCTTGAAGTGGGGCTGGCAAACAGCCTTCATTGCCACCGGTGCCGTGGGTTTCATCTGGCTGATTTTGTGGTTGATGATTTACCGTCTGCCCGGCCAACATCCCCGCCTCACCGAAGAGGAGCTGCATTACATTCAAAGCAGCAACGGCGAGGGGGCAAGTGAATCCGAACCCAAGATTCCCTGGGGGAAAATCCTCAGCTATCGCCAGGCCTGGGGATTCATTACGGCGAAGTTCATGACCGACCCCATCTGGTGGTTCTACGTCTTCTGGCTGCCGTCGTATCTTCAGCAGGCGCGCGGTTTCACCGCGAAGGACCTCGCCTACTTCTCCTGGATACCCTATCTGATAGCAGACGGTGGCAGCGTGCTGGGAGGGTGGCTTTCGGGGCACTGGATCAAATGCGGTTGGACGGTGGGCCGCGCGCGGAAGACCACCATGGTGATCGCCGCGTTTTGCATGCCCGCCGGAGTGGCAGCGGTCTTCGCCCCGAACGCCCAACTGGCCTTGGCGCTCATCTCCATTGCCATGGCGTCACATCAGGCCTGGTCAGCGAACGTCTTCACGCTGGCCTCCGACATGTTTCCCAAAAGGGACCTGGGCTCAGTGGTAGGAATGGGTGGCGCGGCCGGCGCGGTGGGCGGAATGATTATTGCGCTGGTGGCGGGGTACGTCCTCCAGTGGTTTCACACTTACGTGCCGCTCTTTATCATCGCCAGCGTCATGCATCCGCTGGCCATCGGGCTTGTCCAGTTGTTGATTCCTAAAGTCAAACCTGTCACGGAGAAATGAGCGCCCCGGGTGGCGCATACATGGCGCTCTTTGCCATGTATGCGAAGCTTCGAATGATCCACTTGGCGGGGACCTCTATTGCGGCATGGCCGCCGTCTCGAACATCTGCTCGGCTTTGATAATTCGAATGTTCGAACGCGGGATATCGAGCCGGTAGGCTTCCCAGACCGCGTCCTGCTGGAGAGTCTTCAGCCGGCCTTCGGGCACGAGCCAGTACGGGACTCCCTCGCGCGGCTCGGAATCAAGCTGGTATTCCTTGGGTGATTTGCCGCGCACGTTCCGGTCGCGGGCGATATCGTCCGCCAGTTTCTCCGCCAATCCCTGATCGGTGACGACGACGTAACGAATGTTTTCCGCCTGGAGGTACTTGCGAATGGCCGCGTTGACGGCCTCGGGCGTCACGGCGTCGATCCGCGCCAGGTACTGGTCCAGGTAGCCCGGCGCAAGCCCGTAGAACTCGTCATCCAGCTTGTAGCCCACCAGCCGGTCAACATCCTCGGCCAGGCTCAGATAAAGCACGCGCGCCTTGTTCTTCGCCGCCTCCACCTGCTCCGCCGTCAGCCCGTTGCGGACGAGATTGTCCAATTCCCAGGTGAGGGCCTTCAGCAAATAGTGCGCATACTCGTTCCCCACGGGGCGAATCCAGATGCTGAAGTCCTGGTAGTGGCGCGGCGTATTGGTCGGAGGAAACATGTACCGCGGCCGGCCGTCGAAGTACTCCACGTAGGAATAGTCGCCGTAGTTGTGGCCGCGCTCCTCGCGAATGACCTGGTAGAGATGCGAGAAGCTGTCGCGATGCGTTCCGAACCAGACGTTGGCCACGTAGAGCGGCCAGTAATCGGCGTCGGCACGCGTCACAGGAATGGGAAAGCCGGCATGCAGCCCGGTAGCGATCGCTTTCGGCAGGCCGACGATGGTCAGGTGCCGCCCGGCGACCGGCGCCGGAGCCTCGACAGCACGGGCGCTGAGCGGCGTCGCCTCGCCCGCACTCTGCCCGATGCCCGCCAGAGCGTCGCGGAGTCCGGTGACAATCGCGGCATCTTTGGTGCTTACCGCGAGGGTGAGGTTCTCCGGTCGGTACAACGTCCGATAGAAACTCCGCACCGATTCGGACTTCACCTGCTCCAGCCCGCGAACCGTGCCGGATGTCAGATGAGCATAAGACGTGCCGTTGTGAATGTCGTTGTCTAAAGCGAGCAAGCCCAGCAGTTCGATCTGCTGGAAGCGCAGGTCGGAGCGGATTTCCTCGAGCGTCTCCTTGCGTACCCGGTCGAGCTCGGCGCTGGCAAACAATGGTTGGGTGAACAAGGGTCGCAGGACGCGCGCCACATATTCGGTGAAGACTTCGCGCGGGATGGTAGCGGAAAACGTGGTGGTTTCCTTGCTCACCAGCACGCGCGGATAGGCGCCTTCGCCCCAGGGCCGCGTGATTTCTGCGAGTTGCTCTTTGGTGACAGGCTTCTTCGCGTCGCCGTAACCCCCTTCGAGCAGGAGGCGGCCGGTCAGATAGGCTAGGCCTTCCAGCCCCGCGGGGTCGGCCGCCGAGCCCCCCTTGACCATCACTTTCACCTCCAGAAGCGGCGACGAAGAATCCACCGTCAGGACTTTAGGCTCCTGTGCGGCCAGCCCGAACGGCACCGCCAGCAGCAGAAGTACGAGCAGGGTTTTACGTTGCATGCTCACCTTTCACCTCTCCACTTCCGGGCCAACTTCGCGCCGCCGGATGGGTCGCCTCGGCAAGTGCCCGACTGCTGCCGGCCACGCGCTATTTCGCCGGCTTCGCCGCTTCGTAGGCCATGGTGATGATCACTTGATTCTGCGGCACAAAGTACTTCTTCGCGAACGCCTCGACATCCTTGGGTTGGAGTCGTTCCACGGAGCCCAGCAACTTCTCGAAAACCTCGGGGTCGCGCTGGAAGCGGTAATACCACGCCAGGTTCTGAGCGATCGCGGCCGGGCTCGACATCGCGGCCAGAAAATCGTAACGATACTTGCTCTTCAGGGTCTGGAGAATCTGCTTCGCGTCCTTCTGCCGCGAAAACTGCTGCAAGTCTCCCACGCCTTGCTCGATGTCCCGGATCACTTCATCAACGTAGGCGGTGCCCTTCTGAGCGTACTGTTCCTTAAAGAGTTGCGCATCGAAGATGACGACTCGCGGATCGAAGCTCTCAAATCCCTGCGTGCCCTCAGCGAAGGCCAACTCGCTGACGGTCTGCTTCTCAAAGCGCAGTTTCTTGTAGAGCGGCGCGGAGCGCGAGACCAGCAACTCGCCGAGCAACTGGCCCACAGCCGTCTCCACCGAACCGGTCTCGAAGCGCGGCTGCCGGTAGGCCAGGTAGAGCCGCGGCGCGACGTCGGCCGGCCAGCTCACCGGCTCGCGTTTCGGCCCCTG
>Ga0187878_1004134_pt1 | contig 11415 bp, 12 predicted proteins | sample June2016WEW_17_1_FD_132979 | JGI IMG/M metagenome (GOLD analysis project Ga0187878, IMG submission 132979) | Peatland microbial communities from SPRUCE experiment site at the Marcell Experimental Forest, Minnesota, USA - June2016WEW_17_150 | ecosystem: Environmental > Terrestrial > Soil >...
AATCCGCCAAGGGTCTGGCGGTCTTGGGTTGGCCGGCATAATGGAACGAGCTCAAAAGCTTGGCGGGACGGTGGATATCAAGAGCGAGCCAGGGAAAGGGACAAGCCTGTTGGTTCGAGCCCCCGCAAGATCAACCGACATTTCGGGTCAACCTCCGCTTCACGATGCCGGAACTAACTGAGGGACCATCACCCCCTCCTCTTCGGAATCGGTGGGTGCGGTGGCAGTTGAGCAAAGCCGCTGGCTCAGAGCGGAAAAGATCAGAACCTTCCCCTTGCCTCCCCTGATCAGGGCCCTCTGATGCGGGACGCTCTCGAACCAGGCCGCCTCGGGCGCGATGACATTAGACGAAGCCAGCTTGCGTCATCAGCGGTTTAGCCCATCACTCCGCCGATGCCGGACGCGGTCGCGCAAGCCGGCGTCGCATCCCACTAGAGATTGAGTCCGTTACTTGCTGATCAGGTAGAAGGTCGTCTGGCTCGTGCCGGCGGGGCGGTCTTTGCTGGTCGAGATCCGGCCGGGCCAAACTATGAGAGTTGACTTGGGCGGCTCATCCCCACAGAAGACTTTCGGTTTTCGAAGGAGATTGTTGGACCGTCGTCTATCACCGATGCCCGCGACCCGCATTCAGGAAAACCGTGGGAAAGGGGCATGAGTCGGGACCTCTGTGCTTCTCTTTCACGCGCCACGAGGGCATGTACAACGGAGGATGACCGGCGGCATTTCTGGCGCCTCCAGGGCTACGCCCTTCCCGCTCTGAGGCAATCGCCCCTCATGGATCCCTCCCCAATTTGTTCTAGGCCGTGAATGACAAAGGTAGTAGAGAACGGCACGTGGATGTGGTCTCTGCGTATGGGCTGGAAACCCAACTTGTTTCCGATGACGATAGGAAAGAGCCGCGGTATGGTGGCACTGTGTTCGACATCTTGGAATGGGCTGCACAACGCCTTACTTGGACACACTTCGGACATATCCGAGAAAGGCATTCTGGATTTCCGACCCAGATGCCTGCTTCATGTGACATGCCCCTCCGGCCAGGTGAGGCAGCGATAAGGTTCCCAGGGCCCATTGTGGGCCGCCTGCCCAAAGAGGACCGGCACTCGGGCCAGAGCTTAAAGGCTTACTCGGAATGCTCGTCGCCACCACTTCGCCTCGGGGGCTGGGCCGCAATCCGCCTGGAATGGGTTGTGGGAGCCCAAGGAGGATCCATGACCCTGGGGATGGAGAGGGCCCTGCCATGACCGAGCCCTTGTCAGTTCTCATCGTAGACGATCAGCCTCGAGCACGCCAGAGCCTGAAGGCTCTGGTGGCTTCCGCCTTTCCACCGGCCATGACGAGGATGGCGGCGGACGGTCAGGAGGCGATTCGCCTGATCGAAGAGGCCGAACCAGACCTCGTCCTGATGGACGTCCGCATGCCAAAAATGGACGGCCTCGTGGCCACCAGGTCCATTAGGCAAAGGTGGCCACGGGTGAAGGTGATTCTTCTTTCCATGTATATGGATTCTGAGGCCGAGGCGCTGGCTTCCGGCGCGGACGCTTTTGTCTACAAGGGGGATTCCCCAGCCGCTCTCTTGTCCACCCTGGAGGCCGTTGTGGGGAAGGAGGTCTAAATCGACATGGAAGGGATGCTCATGACCCGAGATAGGATAAGCAATGGTGTCCCAGTGGATACCCATTTAGCATCTGACAAATCGGTATCACGCCTGTTCTTCGTCGACCACCTGCGGGTCGCGCTGGTGATCCTGATCGTGCTGCACCATCTGGCCGTCATCTATGGGGCGTTCACACCCTTCTACTACGTGGAACCTCCTAAGCCGACGGACTCGCTGGCGTACCTGGTGCTGCTCGTGTTCGCACTCTTCAACCAAGCCTACTTCATGGGCTTCTTCTTCCTGCTCTCGGGATACTTCACGCCAGGATCGTTCGACCGCAAAGGGTGGGCGCTCTTCCTGAAGGACCGGCTGATCCGCCTTGGCATCCCCTTGATCGTGTTCATGCTCGTGCTTGGCCCGATCGCGTCGATCGGCATTTACCAGATGCCGGCCGCGTTGACCGGGATCACAACACCCTTCACTTGGCAAAAATACCCCAACTTGATCAGGCCCGGCCCCCTGTGGTTCGTCGAGATTCTGCTGATCTTTGATCTCGGCTACGTGGCCTGGCGGGTAGCGAGAAGAAACCGGGCGCCGTGGGAGGAGAGCAACGTTGGGCCGCCCGGCTATGCGGCGGTGGGTGTCTTCGTCCTTGGGCTGGCGCTGGTCACCTATCTGCTCCGGATCGTGGTGCCGCTGGGTGCCTCCGTGCCGGTGCTTGGCTTTCCGACCCCGGCCTACCTCCCCCAGTACCTTAGCTTCTTCATCCTGGGCGCTGTTGCCTCTCGTCGCAACTGGTTGCGGAACGTCCCGAGCTCGATGGGTAAGGTGGGCTTGGCGGTGGCGCTGGGGGCGACAATCCTCCTTTTCCCGCTCGCGCTCAGCGGAACGCTCTACGGAAAAATGTACTTCCTCGGCGGAGGACACTGGGAGTCCGCTGCGTATGCGCTCTGGGACTCAGTCTTCGCGGTCGGGATGTGCCTGGCTCTGATCATATTCTTCCGCCGTTTCCTCAATCGGCAGGGACGGCTCGGACGCTTTCTGACCCAGCACGCCTTTACCGTCTACATCATTCACGCCCCGGTCATCGTCTTCCTTGCCCTCGCGCTGCGCAGCATCCATCCCGAGCAGTTACTCAAGTTCGGTTTGATGGCAATCATCGGGGTTCCGGTCTGCTTTGCGGTCGCCTTCCTGGTCCGAAAGATCCCGCTCGCGTCAAGGATCCTGTGACGCTGAGAGGATGACCTCCGCTTTGCAGTTGTCTTGTTACTACGCGCGCTATTTGTTCTATCTCAAAGGGAGGTCAGGCAAGAAACGACATCGATAAAGCAATTGGAGGTAAATTCGATGATGTCCATGATCGCAGCAAATAACCTAGTCAAGAAATACGGCGATTTCACCGCTCTGAGCTCGTCTATGTGACGTCGTAGGATAGAGTTCTCCGACCTAAGAACGTCTGCTTAATGAGGTCCCTAATGCCTGTTGCCACCCCTGCAAACAAACTGTCTTCTGCCATTGTTGCCGACCAGCACCCGCTATCCTTGTCGATTCTGCTGCACCTGGTCCCAGGCGCGATCATCACTCTGATTTATGTCCTACTGGTACCGCCGCTGCTGCAGATGGGGATCAATAACCTCATTACATTTAGCCTGCTGGCCGTTTTGGTGCTGGTGCCCATCGAATTGGGTATTCTTTACCGGGCGGGTCTGCTCAAGAACGGGAAACTCGCGCTGGCGGGTATCGTGCTCAACCGGGAGAGGCTGCCCCTTTGGCAATTGATTGTCCTGGCTTTTGTTACCTTGGTCTGGATTGCGCTAATCTCGGAGCTGCTGACCCCCGTGTTTGACCCGCTGCTTCAAAAGGCTCTGTTTAGCTGGGTACCTGCCTAGTTTCCCCTGCAAACCCAATTTACGGAAATGCCGCGCCAGACCCTGATCATTACCCTGGCAGTTTCACTGGTGTGCACGAGTTGGATCGCTCCGGTGGTGGAGGAACTGTACTTCCGCGGCTTTTTATTACCCCGCCTGTCTCGCTTCGGCCTGTGGGCGCCAGTGATCAACGGCGTTCTATTCACTCTCTACCATTTCTTCAGCCCTTGGGCCTTTGTCGAGCGGGTCATCATGGTGATACCAATGGCGTGGTTGGTGCAAAGAAAGCGAAATATCTATATCACGATCATCGCCCACCTGCTGCTGAATACCCTGGGAATTTTACCGGTGTTAATCACTACTCTTGTGAAATAGGCTCCTATATGCAGGATCTTGGCCTACCTCAGATGTCGGTGGATGCATCTGCTTGCCCATGTTCGTTGAATCGGCGTAACCCAAATATTGGAGGTTCACATGACTGGAGCATTGGTTCTTACAGGCCGGGCCCCAGGCACGGATGGGTCGCACCCGGGGAGGCCTGCGCCCGAGTCAAGACGCTTGGCAACCAAATCCGTTTCCGAGAGAACGATACCATCTAAAAACTCCATTCCAACCGGAATGTGAGTGGAATACGATTAGTCAAGTAAACCATCAGAGGTGAAGATGAGCAAAACACAGGTAGTTTCCTCCCTTCATCTTTCCCCCGACACTCTGCGCGGCGAGGTGATCGTCATCACGGGGGCGGGTGGCGGGATCGGCTACGAAGCGGCCCGCGCCCTGCTCTGGCTGGGGGCAAACGTCGTCATCGCCGAGATCAATGCTGAAGCGGGCCAACGGGCGGCAGACCAACTGGGCGAGGAGTTTGACGCGAGCCGGGTGCTCTTTGTCCGGACGGACGTCGGTGACGAGGCCAGAGTGACCCATTTAGCCGAGGCCGCATTTGGGAAGTTCGGTAAAGTGGACGTGGTGCTCAACAACGCCACCATCGCCACGCTGGGGCTGGTTAAGGACTTGTCAATCGAGACCTGGGATGCGAGCTACCGGGTGAACCTGCGCGGGCCGGTGCTGATGGCGCGCACCTTCCTGCCGGGCATGCTGAAGCGCAACCACGGCACGTTTATCTGCGTTTCCTCCTCCGGAACCGCTTTCATGGGCAGTTATGAGACCTTCAAGGCCGCTCAGGTGCATCTGGCAAACACGCTGGATGCCGAACTGGAGGGCACGGACGTGATCGCCTTCACCATCGGCCCCGGCCTGATCCCGACCGAAACGGCGAACCAGGCGGTTGAAAAGCTTGCCCCGCTGATGGGCATGACCGTCGACGAGTTCTTTGCGATGAATAAGGGGATCGTCCTGTCCGTCGAGGAGGCGGGGGCTGGTTTTGCGGCGGCAGTGGCGCTGGCAGCTCAATTCCGCGGACAGGAGACCTCGTCCATCCAGGCGCTCAAGGCGGCCGGTTGGGACTCCGGGGAAGCGGAGGCCGTCACCTGTTCGAGCCTCGATGCCGGGCGGCGCGCACAGGCCCTTGAGTTATGTCGCCGTGTGAGGACAACACTGTCCGAGCAATCGGAAGGTTGGCGAGGACGCTCCCTGTTCGAACGCCAGTGGGTGATCCGGGACTTCAAAAAGACTGCCGGGATGCCGGCCGAGGAATGGCTGGATGCGCTCGCGCAGCTTGAATCCAGCCTGCAGCCCGCCAATGCCAACGCCCAGATCCCGGACCTGCCGCTGGACCGACTGGCCGGATACTACAACCACCTGGCCGAACTGGCCAAAGGTTACGAGAAGAATGCTGCCAAACTGGAAGAAAATCTGCGGCATGTCTATGGTTGGAAGGACGAAGTGGATCAATTGATGAAAGCCCTGTCCTTCGCTGAGAAATCAGGAGGTGGATGATGAAGCGGGTTGTGATCGTCACCGGGGCGGACAACGGGATCGGCCTAGCGATGTCGCGCGCTCTGCTCACGGCAGGTGACCGCGTTGCTGCCCTCGATCTGACCGCCGAGAACCTAGCAGCCCTTTCTGGAAACCCGGATTTCCGTCCTTATCTGTGCGATGTCACTGACGCGCCGCGCGTACAGGAGGTGGTGGCAGAGGTGGCTGCGGTGTGGGGTCGGGTCGATGTTTTGGTAAACAACGCCTGCCTGGCGCTTTTCAAGCCGTTCGTCGAGCGCACACCCGATGAAATCTGCCGGGAATTCGAGGTCAACTACTTCGGCTACCTCAACATGATCGCAGCCGTTCTGCCTTTCATGCGAGCCCAAAAAACAGGGTTCATCCATAACATGGGCTCAGGAGTGGGATTTACCGGGATGCCGGGCATGACTGGTTACACCTCCAGCAAGGGCGCCATCGAAGCGGTCACTCGTACCCTGGCCCTGGAGCTGGTGGAGGAGGGCATCACTGTCAACGTGATGCACCCCCCGCTGACCCGCACCAAATCCGCCGCCGGTTTCGGGGTTCCGCCGGAAATGATGGCTGACCCGGAGAAGGTCGGCCGTGGGCTGGCGCGTAGGGTCGGTACGGATCGGCCCTATCTCACTCCCGACTTTACTACTGCCCTCTCCCTGTGGGCCAACCGGCATTTCCCCGTGGTCATGGGCCGCCTGCTGAACAGCATGGCCAAACGCGCCCGGGGGCAGGAAGAATAATATTGAGGACCTACCACCAGGTCGCCGGAATCTGGTAGATGCGCTTAGTGCCATAAATCGCGTTGTGCTTGGGTGTGCTGGCCAAAAACCTCCTCCGTCCAATAATAGGGCTGGATTTGGCTAGCACAATATCCTCACCATCTATTCTGACCGTCTATCAAGCGATTAATTCGCAGCCTTCGTGACTCAATTTGTCCCGGTGCGTTGACAAATACACCTTTCAAGAGGTACCCTTCTAACTAAACTTACGGATCAACCTCGTCGGGCTCGAGGATACTGAACAACGGGTGGCACCCTCAAACGGTTGGAAATCCTGTTTGAGACCCCCTCCCCCAGGTTGGGGCTCATAACCCGGAGGTCTACGGGTCTGTGGGCCGGCGTACTCCTGGGAAGAAAGGCCTGGATAGGCGAGTCCAGCCCCCGCTACCTATATGAAGAACCGAGGCTCAGATGGCCTCGGCTCTTCGTTCATCGCATCAGGCCAGATCACGCAACTTCGGCCAGATTCCCCCGCAATTGTGGCGTGTCGATCCATCTCACCCCGCATGCGCTTGTAAACAACTTGTGCCAGGTTCCACTCCTGGGGGCGTTCCCCTCCCCAGCCAGAGTCCACCGGGCTCGTGCCCGTCGCGCTCCGTCCGGCCCTTTCACAGCTGGGACCTTGGGACCGGGTTTTCGGCTGGTACAGGTTGGACAGGGCAACTCGTGCCTGCTTCATGCAAACCAAATGATCCCGCGACTTCGGTTAACGGGATGTAATGCGGCAGATACAGCTGTTTCTTCACGCGGCCCTAGTTCGCCCTGGCCATGCGAGGCAAAAGGGGTACTCTCTCGACTAGTCTCGAACATTCTATCCGGCGGGCACTCAAGGACCACGGCACAGAACGAGGTCTCACTCATACAGCAGTGACCACAGGTGTGGCCGCTTCGAGGGTACGGCCCTCACCCATCCGGTCCAGCCGCTCCCAGGACTGACTGCCACAAATGCTCGTCAAACTGCGCCTTTCTGGATGGGCAGTCCTCACGATGGCACAATTGGCAGCTCTGGAAGGACGTCTCTGTCGGGAAAAGGATCCCGGAGATGCTCTTTATGGGTATCATCAGGAAGCTGCCCGTCAGCGTCACGCCGATTTGCCCCTCCACGTCACCCAGAAGCGAAAACAGCTGACTCTGTTGCTCGATGGGCCACACTATTGCGTCCCCCGACCCCGGGTGCATGCTCGACGTCTTGCCCAGAGCATATGTCACCTCCAGGTGAGTACGCAGGTAACTCCTGCTGCACTCGAGGAGCGCCGCCTTGATGGCATCGAGCCAGTACTGCCTCAGGAAATCGCCAGCCGGGACCACAAGGTTGTCGATTTCCCTCCCGCAGGTCGCAACATAGGGGAAAACGCGCTCTACCTGATCCAGGTGCGCCCGAAGAGCCGGGCTCCTGAATGTCACAGTCCCAAGCGTGACACCGTCCACTCCTCGATACTCAATATAGCATTCTCTGAAGAGTGCCTTCGGTCTCGCGAGATGCTGCGCTTCATCGGCCAACTCGCGGAATTCCCTGGCGCTGTCACTGTTGTATGCAAGATGGAGACGCCCTTGCAGGTCGTCAATATCCAGGGCAAATGGGATCTCGTCCAGGACTATGGTCTTCAAGTCTTCGCCTTGGCAACCTTGGACAGCCCACTGGTTCGCGGATCGCATTCGCCATTGTATCGCCTTCGGGTAGTCCGGTCCTCAATACAGGGTTTCCATCTGTCTTCAGATGAACCAAAATCAACATGAACCAAAATCAACCTTGACGTGAGTCAGTACGCGAGGTAAGCTGGTTCTTGCTCTTGGCAGCGAACCTTGCCAGGCCCATTCGGACTGGAGAAGAGAGGGCACCCTCAATGGGGTGGAACTGCTGTCTGAGGGTGGCACTACCAGACGAGGGCTCATAACCCGAAGGACCCAGGTTCGAGTCCTGGCCCCGCTACTGAGAAGGAACCGCAGCTCTTCAGGCTGCGGTTTTTCCTTGGCCCGGTGAACTCCGGTCGCGAAAACCTCTCTCATCCAGAGATTCCCAGAGCAACCGCGCTTCATCGGGTTCGGCAGATGACCGCAGCGCTGCGGACTACGACCCTTCGGTTGGATTAGTGAATTCATCGCGAAAATCCTCCCCAGAAGGGAGGTTTTCGCATGAACCGCAGTTCATCGGGTTCGTCACATTGCCCGTCACGCTTCGACTAATTCTTCCACCGCCGACATGTCCGGATGGGGTTTTCGGCTACTACAGGTATCGTCTATTGCGCGAATGGTAACCATAGGCCGCCTGCGGGCGAACTGGATGAGGTCGGCACGGCTGGGTCTAGATGAGAGCCCTTCGGATCGGAGGATTGCTGCGAATGCCGCCGGATTTCGCTCCATCTGGCGCTGGAGATAGTCGGCGATCTTCTCGGGGTCAGTCGTCGCCTCGGCGATCCCATCAAACTGGCGGCGGCCGACGCGGACTCTAACCCTTGGGTTCGCCAGTACATTGCGGAGCCAATCGGCCGAGGGACCGCGCGCCGAGACGACAATGATCGTCTCACCTCGCTGCTCGTACACTAGTGGTGTTACTCTCGGCCGGCCAGACTTCCGGCCATAGGTGGTAAGCAACAAGACGAACCTACCAATGAGCGGGCCCAAGCCGAGGGCGTAGGCTATGCGTGGCCCGAATTGGATGAGACGCCAGAAAAAGCGTGGTGCCTTCATGAAGGAGTTGTCCCGAGAGGCAGCGCAGATGTCGTGCGTCGGTCCGCGCTTGAGCCGCAGGCGAAGCCTGTCGACTGGAAGCACGGGTCAGGCAGACGTGACGTTAGTCCCATCAACTTCGAAGTAGCCAGCCTGCGATATCAGAGGCCAGCTGTTGACGCACATTACTGAAGTCGTGGTCGGTATGGTATACGAGGAAAGTCACCTTCGCTGCACCTGCACCCCTTAGCGTTCGGTACAACGGCAAGAGGAACTGATCAATAGTAACTTCCTCGTCCTCCCATCCACCGATGAGGAGTATCGATCGGTCGGCGAGATTCGCGGCGTTCTCCCTCAGCCCATAAACGTCCTGGCGATCAACAAGCTCCTTGAGGCCTGCTTCCATGTCGAATCGAGCCGGCCCCTCCGGCCTGCGGGTGCTCAACAACCAACGGCGGATACCCTCGCTGAACGCTGCATTTCGCTGAAATTCGCGTGCGAATTCCCCGTGATCGTTGCCAGCGATCGAGATTATCCGGCGTACGCTCGAATCCCGCGCCGCATAGGCCATCGCCATTCCACCACCGTAGCTGTGCCCTCCAAGTACGAGTCTTGTCGTATCCACCTCGAACCGCTTTTGCACGTCTGCCTGCCTGAGCCATTGCAGGGCGGCTCCGATGTCTTGCAAGGTGTTGGCATGGCTCGCCATCCCCTCGCTCTCATGCAGACCCCTGGGGTTGAACATACAAACGCTAATTCCCTGTTCTGCCAGTAGCGCACCGAGGCCCAGTACGTCGTTGGGGTTCCCGGGCCAGCCGGGGATGAGCAGAAGTGTAGTTGGCGGAGTCGTTCCAACGGCCGCGAAGAATTTGCCGCGCACGCAGGCACCTTCGCTAAAGAACTCAACTGATACTGGCTCCATTTCGCCACCTCCAAACAGCACCGTTGGCACAGAGGACATCTGGCTAACTACTTGCTCAGCCGGAGCTTGGTGGCTAAACAGCTTGTAGGCCTCGGCAGTCTATTCACACAAATCAATTCGGGCACCAGATGGAGGTAGGTTAGAACAGAATGAGCATTCTGTGTAGAGCATGGCATACCCTTAGGAGGAACAGGTATTACGCAAGCGCCAGCATCATCAAGTCCCCCATTCCCCATCATGAGTATCTAACGGCCTGCCCTTCAGCCGCCGCACTGATTGCAAGATACCAGACTTAAGATGGCACGAGAATTGGCAAACAGCGTCGCACCTGCCCGCGCCGAAGGCGGTCCGCTGCAAGTGCTTTTTATGCTGCCAGAACAGGGCTGGCGATTCCACGTACTAAGCTAATCCTCCCTGTACATGTAGAGCACACGTAGCGCTCTGCCGACCGAAGCTGCATAAGCCGAAGAATGCCCCTCGCCCTCGAACACGTGGGTCTGCACTTCCAGCCCCGGGTATCCTCGCGAACGCAACCGATCTACCATCCGCTGAATTGGCTCGTGCAAATCGGATTCCTGCCCGCCCGCTGTAATGAAAACCTTTGCCGTCAGGTCGTTGTGCGCGGAAGCATATTGCTCTTCGTACTCGAACAACTGCTCCCACATCGTCGGGCCCCCGGCAAAGTAACGCTTGAACAATTCGGGGGCATGAAACAGCGCGTACAAGGTTAACAGCCCTCCATAGGAGTAACCGGCCAGTCCTCTATCCGAGGAGACGCGATAATTCGACTCGATAAATGGAATAATCTCTTCGCGGAGCGATTTCAGGAAATGAGCCGCGCCGCCAGAGTGAACGTCCTGATATTCTCTTCCCAGAAGAGCAGATAACTTCTCCTTCCAAAACTGTTCTGTTTCCTCATCATGCTCAGGTGTAAGATCGCGCGTTCTCCACGCCGCCCACTGCACCAGGCCTAGCATACGATCCTCGTCAACCTTGTATCCAATCCCGACAATGATGATCTCCTCCCCGCCTGTTCCCGGCGTCTCATAAATCAACGACATCGTCGAATACAAGGGGAATGAGCGATTCGCATCCAGGATGAACAGAACAGGGTAGACGGCATCGCCCCTTTCATAACTCCAGGGCAACTTGATGTACAACTCGAAATCTTGGCGGAGAATCTCCGAATGCAGGGACTGCACTTCGATGCCGGGTTCGAGAATGGATGTCGCCATACTATGATCTCCGCCGCCACTTTCTCGTGAACCGCGCAGGGGACCGGCTGGCAGGAATGTCTATTGAGCCGTGCCCCTTGTGCTTCAAATGCGCCTACTTGATATTGTAGGGCCGAACGTGCAGATGCCAAACCAAGCGACCCCTCCCTGTCCTGGCCAAGAAGCCCATCTGTCCGAAAATGGGCCTGGATTGGACGTGGACAATACTCCTATCATGGATCATGACCGTCTATCTAGGGATCAATCCGCAGCCTTCGTGATTCAATCAATCTCGGTGCGTTGACAAACGCGCCTATCAAGAGGTACCCTTCGAGTTACACTTACGGATCAACCTCGTTGGGCTCGAGGATACTGAACCACGGGTGGTACCCTCAAACGGCTGGAAATCCTGTTTGAGGCCCCCTCCCCCAGGTTGGGGCTCATAACCCGGAGGTCGCTG
>Ga0187878_1004136_pt1 | contig 11412 bp, 11 predicted proteins | sample June2016WEW_17_1_FD_132979 | JGI IMG/M metagenome (GOLD analysis project Ga0187878, IMG submission 132979) | Peatland microbial communities from SPRUCE experiment site at the Marcell Experimental Forest, Minnesota, USA - June2016WEW_17_150 | ecosystem: Environmental > Terrestrial > Soil >...
GCGACGAACATCATCGGCGGTAAAGAAAAAGACGCGCTGGATGCCGTCCAGTTCCTGCTCACGGAGGGCATAACGGCGCTGGCGTTCGAGAAGGGTGCCGGAAATCCAGGCGGTGCCCCAGAAGACGCGGGTGGCGTTGACGGAGGCGGACATGGGATCGAAGTCCTTGTCAAACTTGGCGGGATCGATCAACTGGGCCTCGTCTACGGAGAGGAGCAGGTTTGCGGTGGCACCCACAACCCTGGCGCGCTTGTCACCGGAGAAGAACTGGAGGCAGGCTTTGCCGAGTTTAAATTTATAGCCCGCCTGGGTTTTCCAAATATGGCGGGAGCCGACACAGGTATCGAGAGAGGAGGCGACGCGCTCCATATTGTCGAGGGTCTGAGGTTTGTAGGTGGGGGAAACGGAGACGATGCGCCCACCAATCTGGGAGTAACGATAAAGAAGCCAGGAGAAGATATGGGCCTGGACCTCGTTCTTGCCGGCCTGGCGAGGGAAGATGACCACAAAGGTAAGACCCAACTGATTCAAGATCGATCCCTTGATGGCAAGGGCGACGCCGCGCTGGTAGGGACGGAGGTTGATGCCGCAGGAAGAAGCCCAACCGATGGGATCGCGGCGGATGGTCTGGCGGACACGGGAGGAGAGGAGGGAATTGAGATTTCGGATTTTGGATCCCCCAAGGGGATGTAATTGTTGATTCGGCATTGAACACCTCGACCAGAAAAAAACAGCACGAGACAAAACAACCGTCCCGTGCTGCGTAAAAGTATTATAGAACAAATTTTCTGTTAAGTCAAGAGGAAAAAGAGAAAGAGCGGGAAAGGCAGGCCTCGCCCCAAGAGTTATCGATAAGTTTCTCAAAAATAGTATAGCATGTCACTTTAAGTCTGTTAAAACCAACACGGGGAGGAGCTAACAGTGCGCCCCAAGTGTGCACATCGTTGACTTCCTCTAAATATTTTATCCGACAACCAACTTTTGGAATTTACCCCCATGTGGGGGGGAAAACCTCGGACATCGGAAGTAAAGCACTAACAGTTGCAATAGGGGCAGGAGTAATTTAATCATCACCCCGGTCATCACTGCGTTTTCTGTATTCTTTAAAATCATCTAAGGAGAATCAAACAACGGACAACGGTTCGAATCCCCTTGGGGGCACTACTATATACGGGTGTTTGCAAGTCCGTTACGGTTGAATGGAAGTGATGACCATGCAGAACACCCGTCGTGTTATTAATATAGGGAACGTATCCCGCCACTCGGGAGTCACCCATATTAACACCCATCAAGATCTTGACGGGTGTTAGTGATTCCATCCAACCCAATCCTTTCCTGAACTTTATCAACTTTATAACGCACCCGCCCGGCGGCTCACGAGCCGACTTGAAAAGACAGTTTGAGGGAAATGGGTAAAGCTTACGATGTGCGTTACCGGCGGTTGGGGAGAATAATGCTCGAAAACGGGAAACTGCCAAAGTTCAGAAAAAGCCTCAAAAACGCGCAGAATCACAGCCGGCCGATGCACGCTGTGTTAGCTGGCGCTCAATCCTAGTGATTTTATAACTTCTTCCGTTACCTTCCCAAATAACTCTTTGTCCATCTCTATATACTCAAAGCCATACTTTTTAGCCTCCTGCTCGATGAAGACACTCATCAACTTCACAAACATTGCATAAGCGCCAATGAATTGGTCGGTTACGCCCCGCATCCAATCATGCTCATTCTCTTCAGCAGATTTCTTAATGTTCTCTTTGTGATTTTCTCCTTGATTTCCGATAAATACAACCCGATGAGGAATATCCTCGAGCTGACTCATCAACTCGGGAAGAACAGCAACTCCTTCAACCAGTAAATCTCGACCTTCATTATTCTCTCTCCTGATAAAAGCCTCTACCGCTTTCCAAACGACATGACTTTCCTTTCTCACATGATCAATATGCTCTGCAGGATTCATCATCATTAACTTCACCCGCTCCGGCATGGGCAATTCATTAAACTTGCTAAAAACAAACAAGTCTGGCGCCGCTTCCGGGCTCAGAACATTCTCCAACACTGCACCGAGGGTGTCCGTTGAAACAACACTCACAGCATGTTTCTGCCGAATCTCGCTGGAGATTATTGATTTTCCAACTCTTGGGGGACCACCTAAAAGAAAAATCATAATTCAACTATATGTCTTAGCCAGCTAACGGTTTGGCTCACCCGCCGCCGGGACGGTCAAGACAGGACGGCCCGAAATCACTTTTTCTGTCGAATTGCCGCCGCAGACCGCGCACCGAAGGCGGTCAGGTGGAGCCGGTGTTAGCCTGCCCGCTTGCTTAACATATGTCCGCTATGCCCAAATCAACCGCGTGTTCAACAGCTTCATGTTCAAGAGTGACCATCCACAAATACCAGCCACAAGACACACTCACGCTCATCTCATTTGGGAGTTGCCAACGATACGCTTTGGTTTGTTCAAGGCGCTCCCAAGATGCCAGCGAAGAGTGTGCAAAAAGTATCTGAAGCGTCGCAGCGGTTTGAATTGCAAGGCTCCGGATATACTCCCATGACCACGCCGCATGCTTGGTGGCCTGATAGTCATTGAAAGCATCAACACTGGTGAACTCTCGAACTTGACCATCTGGCTCAACGTATCCAGCCAGTTTCATACAAGGCCAAGGCTCGTTTCCGTCTTTCTACCTTCCAATCCGTTTTCTCTTTCGAGGTCATAGACCCCATCTAACCATAATTTAGAATTATATGTGAGGATCAGAAATTTGATTGCAAGCCTGCTATGATATGCCAGGAACCAATAAATAGAGAGAATGCATTCTTCGATGTGTGTCAGCACTTATGCAACTTCGCCAGATTGTCAGCTCTTGTGGCTGTTCGGATAGCGATTCAACCTCTTGAGTGGTATTAGGTATTTCGGTCAAGAGCCAAGGCAATCGCCTGATCGAGTGTTAAAGCTTGTCCCTTGGCTTGAGCCAGTGTAAACACATCTTCGCCCAGGGATTTATGGGTAAGAGCCATAATGTGCTCATAACAACTGCATTCAAATGCATCCCAGAAAGAGGAACTGAGTACTAGTTGAGTCTTGGCCGCACTGCACAGCCAGGTTGCCCTTTCTAATTGTCCTAGTGTGGCGGCTACATTAGCTAACCATAACAGATAGTTGCTGCTCAACCATCTCGGACCCGTTTCGCGAGCGAGCCTAAGGCCGTCCTCAAATAAAGATTGCGCCCGCGCTTCTTCGCCATCGATGTGAGCAAAAAGCCCCTGATATTGAAGAGTGAGGGCAATGCCGCTTTTGTCTCCCACCTCCCTGAAAAGGACCAGACCCTGATCAAAGAATGGTCGGGCTTTATCAATATCGCCCTGGGCAAGAATAACAAGCCCCAAACAATGGCTTGAATAAGCGATCATTCGTTTATTTCCCAATTTGCGCTGGATCATGAGATCTTCTTCAAATAAAGAATAAGCGGTCGCATAATTACCCTGCCGGTAGGCTACCAATCCCAAATTATGGAGAGCATCTGCCAGTCCCCATGCATCCTCCTGTTGGCGCCATAAAGCCACACTCTCCTCCAGGTATGACCATGCCAGAGCATAATCCTCTTGGTCACGGATAACTCGTCCGAGTTTGCACAAGGACCAGGCCAAGTTCCATATATCCTTTTGTTTCCGGAAAAACACCACGCAATCCTCGGTCAGATTACGAGCCCTGATAGGGTCTCCTTCATCCATGTATAAATTTCCGAGCAAGACCTTTGCAAGGGATAATCCTTGTCTTCCTCCTGTTTCGAAGGTCTGCCAGAGAGCAATGCTTTCTTCAATGAATTTATGCGCCTTGATAAAGTCTCCCTGGGCACGGGCAAGCCATGCTGCCTGGAATAGCGCTTCTGCATGCAGCGATGTGGGTGTTGATTCATTTACGATTGTCAGCCCTCGTTCGAGCCAAAGGCGTCCTTCGCTAAGATAACTTCGCCGGTCCCAGAAATAAGATAACTTTCCCGCTAAACCTAGAGTTGCAGCCGCATCTTTGGTTTCCATTGTCCACGCCAGGACGGATCGAAGATTATCGTGTTCAGCCTCCAGACGTTCCAACCAGTCGAGTTGTTGGGCACCTTTTAGTTTTGGCACTGCGTCTTCTGCAAAGGCGACAAAATAGTCGCGATGACGCTGGCGCACTTGATACCCTTCGCCTGATTCATCCAGCCTTTCGAGAGCGTATGCATGGATCGTTTCCAACATCTCATAACGCGTTTCAGATGCCAAGTCTTTTGTGCGCTGCCTAACCATGACCAATGACTTGTTGATTAATTGCCCCAAGAGGTCGATGATTTCGGTCTTTCCTAATTTTCCGCCTGTCGCAACCTCTTCTGCTGCGTCGAGATTAAATCCACCAGTAAAAATTGAAAGCCGGTAAAAGAGGATTCGTTCTGTCTCTGACAGTAACTCATAGCTCCAATCGATGGCGGCTCGCAGCGTCCGATGACGCGGAAATGCAGTGCGACTTCCGGTGGTGAGCAAGGTAAACCGATCGTCAAGATGCTTGGCAATCTCCTCTACTGACATCATCCTTGTGCGTACAGCGGCTAGTTCGATTGCGAGGGGCATGCCATCCAACCGCTGGCATACCTGTACTACGAAACGCGCATTCTGCTCGTTTAAGCGGAAATCTGGTTTAACTGCAGAGGCTCGTTCAACGAATAGACGAATGCCATCATACTCCATGAGCAGATCCACTAGAGATATATGCTGTACAACCGGAAGAGGCAAAATAGGCACAGGCCATATCATTTCACCTTCCAACCCAAGAGCTTCCCGGCTCGTCGTTAGAATTTTCAAGTTCGGACAGCTGCCAAGCAACCTATCAGCAACTTCCGCACAGGGTCCAATCAAGTGCTCGCAGTTATCCAGCACCAGCAGTAACTCTTTCTGATTAATGAAATTGAAAACAAGCTCATCCAATGAGGAACCGGGAATTTCGAACACCCCCAAGGCTCTAGCAATAGCCTGAGGGATGAGTGTTTCATCATTTATAGCCCCCAGCTCAACCCAATAGACGCCATCTTTGATCTTGTCGAATAAATTTTTTGAGGATTCGATTACTAGGCGTGTTTTTCCCACCCCCCCTGGACCCGTTACTGTGACCAACCGATTCCTTTCCAGCAATCGAAAAATCTCTTTGAGATCCTTCTCGCGTCCAATAAAACTGGTTGGTGGAACAGGGATGTTATTCCGATGAGTAGGTGGCAGGTTGTGCCAAGAGCTATTGTTTATGGTTTCGCCAAGCACAGATTCTCGGATTCCGCGCGCAAATTGCAAAAATGCTTCCCGATCTTTTTGGGGGATATCAAAGACTTCTGCAAGCCGCTCTGCGATAATGCGGGAGGGTCGACGCTCCTGCGCTTCAATCTTGCGGATAGTCGCCAGACTACAAAAAACTTGATTTGCCAGCTCTGCCTGGGTTAGATCCCGTGCCTTACGTTTGCGCTTCAGCCAGTATCCGAACGATGGTTCATCCATAGATATCAGCTTTACCGTCTTGCAATCTTGTAACTCTTTTTGTAGCACTAAACGTGACCCAAAAGGGATATTAACTAATTACATTATAAGCACCGAGTCCTGTCTGAGGCTTTGTTCAAATTATAACCTTTTCAACTAAATGGGAAAAGTACTCCTGTCTATGTCCATAATTCTTCTGGTCAGGATTGTCATAAGAGACGTCGTGTCAGCTGCTCTTTAATTCTTAGAAACGGATCATCTGAACGCCGCGCTAATCATGAGATTATGGGACTGGGCGCGCGACAAAGTTTCAAATGATGCAGATATGCAAGAAAGGAGCTGAGCCTGATAAAACACAAAATATATGCAATGAAATAATCAAGAATCATATCGATCGGATGCAGGAGGAATGCCTATGGTCAGATCAAGCGTATGACGTGTCAGGGTTGTAATAGGCTTAACAGCTCTTCTACTCATAGGGCTGAGGGATGTGGAGTAGATAACTAGTTCTGCCCATCTCAGCTATTGAGTAGAAAATGCAAATCGGGTCACAGTGAGTGACATTTGTGTCAACGATAAAGAAGGAGGAACGATGAACCGGAATCGTGTATGCAGAGCAATCTGCGGATTGATACTCCTACTTGCTCTCTGCGCGTGCTCTAGTCTGAAGTTTCCATACGGTACATACACTTTTTCGCATGATGGTATATCTGGTAATGAAGTAAAATTTAATCCTAGCGGCACCTATGTTTTTACAACTCCTGACGGGATGTCCTTTCTTCAGGGAACCTTCTCCATCAAAGGCAACACGTTTACCTTTTTGACAGATGTGTGGTGTTATAAGCAGGGCATAAATGCCACATACACCTGGAAATACTCGAATGAGACTCTGGTAATGAAGGATACAGGCAATGACACTTGCCTGGATCGGGCGGATGCCATAGACCAGATTCCGCTCCATCTGCAGAAGTAGATTGCCATAATCAACATACCATAAGATTATCGTTTCATTGCTGAATCGCTAAGTCAACAAAATACTATTGAACTACTCGCAACTACTAGGCTGCGGGCTATTTCTTTTCGCGCTCGGCGATTTCAAAGTGGAAACCACCCCCTCCTGCCCCCCTTTCATCCCCCCATTTTCACCCCGCCAAGTACGCGGGGCAGGCGTACGAAAAATGAGGGAGGACGAAGAACGAAAAATTGGGGGAGAGAGGAGGATGAGAAATGGGGGAGGATGACTTCAGGAGAGGGTGGTTTTAACCGTCTTCAACAATTTTGATCTCTGCGTCGGTGAGTCCGTACAATTGATAGACAGATGGTCGATGTGGGGATTGATGGTCACCAGGACAGACAAATCCTTTGCAGGAATGAGAGAGGAGGGTATATACTAAAAGAGAGTGAAGAACTTAGAAAAGATGATGCAATTATCGCCAAACCATGGCCAGAAACAAAGAATAAAAGAAGGTGATCCTGCCAGATCCCTCCACGGAGGCGTGAGATGACAACAGTGCAAAGAGCAAAAATGATTCTGGGGGATAAGAATGTTTTCGGGCCGAAGGAATGGCTCACCCATTTTCGGTCTGTCGGGACGAACACAAATTTCACAGAAGCGCGGCTCAACGAGGCGGGCGAGATCCCATGGAGCGAGGATATCCTCAGGACAGCGAGCCTCGGCCAGCCCCATTTCCTTTTCCTTGGGCTTCCGGACTTGAACGGCACGCCCTTGAACATACCGGGCTGGCATGCGCTTTTCAACAACGGCAACAACCCCATGTTCTATAAGGAAACATCCACACTTGGATATGACGTGTACCGGCAACAAAAAAAGGAGCGATTTCAAAGATTCCTGGGAACCTTTAGCCAGGGTTATGCAAAGCGCACCTGTGATCTCCGCTGGTACTTGATGCCTTACGACGTGGTGAAGGGCTCCAAGGGACTTGCCTACGACCAGCAGATGGCACTGCTTCCGAACGAGTACGAAGTTCCCCATGCTATTGAGCGGATCGCTGGTTTTTTCCTGTATTATCTGCTTAACAGGAAGTATTGGAAGACCAGCGCCGGGCGGACGCGCGATCTGGATGACAAAGGGAACCGAGTCTATCTGGGCTATAACATCGGATTCGGGGTTCTTGTCAATTCGGGTTCCGACAAGGCCGAGCACAACATGGGTATTGCCATCTCCAGGAAACTACCCGTCATGCCCTCCAGCCCGGTTATTAAGGTCAGGGAGGAGACCCCCAAAACGGAAGCCGTGGATCACCCAGCGCAGGCCGAGACCTCCGGCACGGTTCAGCAGCCCAACCTGGCTGGCGAAGCCGTACGGATACAGCCCGGACCGCTTTCAAAGGAGGAAGCGTTCGCAAAAAGAAAACTGACAACGGAAGCGATCGCCAAACTTGTTGAAGCAGTCAAGACAATGGATGATTCCACCCACAAGCTGGAGGTGAGTGTCCAGGGAATGGATGACTTGCTGGCTGGCAAAGCGGTGGTACAGGGTATCTCTAGAGAATTACAGGGGAAGCTTACCGGCATTCTCGAGATGAACGAGAATACCCTGAATTCGCTGAAAGGGACAAAGTTTTCGATTGTAAAAGCACATGCCAGTCTTAAAGAAACGGATGAGGCCTTGGCGGAGCTGGCTGTGAACCCTGATGACAGGCTGAAATTGGAAAGAACAAGCGCACAATTGCTTGACATGGAAACAAAATTGGAGAACATCAGTCAAAAATTGGCCATCCAGAGAAAAAGGATCGAGGGCGACCTTCCAATATCTCCCGCCGCCCCTGCCGCCTCCGTCCAGGAGAACGCAGCCCGGCAGCCCAACGGCATTGGAGTTCGTTTTGATATTTCGAAGGTGAATAGCGGGGTCTATGGGAAAGCATGCTGGAAGGTGTTCTGGAAGGCTGTCCATCCAGCCATGCTGGCGGGAGCCCAACTACTGGAAGGAGATACCGCCGGCACCCCAAGCCGGGAAAACGTCTACTGTCTAGCGGTGAAGTGGCTGGCCGGCGAGGGCCGCGGCGATGAGGTGCGCGAGGCGCTGGAGGCTTCCGAGGAATATAAAAATGTCGCGGCGGAACCGAACTTCATCGATTCCGCGCAGGTCAACAGGGAACCGCTCGTGGATGCGGGGAAAGTGGACCGGTCGGGCAGGCTCATCGGCGGGGAATATCGCGCCCTGCCGGCCTTGGAGGAAGCTCGTCCTCCCGTCTCTGCTGCACCGGCTGCACCCACCGCACCCGTTGCACCTACCGCTGCCTCGACGACAGAAGCAGCACAGTCGGACAGCCCGGGCGGGAGGTTTCATGACCTAATCGAGGCTGTTTATGAATATAAGAACAAGGGATTTAAGGTGGCCTCGCAGACCAGCACAACGGCCACACTGGAACGACGGGCCCCTGTAAACACAGTCCTGCTGGTCGTGTTGATCCTTTTGTTCTGGCCGGCGGCGCTCATCTACTGGCTCACCCGCAAGAAGTACCGCGTAATGCTGGTCGAGCAGCCAGGTGGAAGCGTGATCGAAAATGAAAACACCTCCAGCCAGGCGGTTGGATCTCAGGGCGGAAGGGCGGCCGGATCCGGGAACAAGCTCGGGGAATTCGAGCGTGACCAGACAGCAGCCAAGAAGCCAAAGTGGGAGATCATCATGATCGTCGTGGGAGCCGTGCTGGCGGTGCTAGGCGCGTTATTCAGCCTGATCCTGCTTTTGAGCTATTTATCGGACCCGACTCTGTCAAAGGAAACGACGACGATCATCACTACACAGTTAGTCTGTCCGCTGCCGATCGTTATCATCGGGGTGATCCTGCTGGGAATTGGGATCCACAAACGAAAACACCCTGGAAAGACCACGCAGTAAGCCAGTGCGCCTCTCAGGGCTGAACCGGTAATGGCGGAAGGCACAGCCAGAATAAGCTGGCTTTCCCCCGCAAAACAAACCGCCTTTTGGCGTCCGGCATTGGGACACCCCCCCAAGTGGGGGAGGCGAACACTCCCCATCCGTTGGATGCGGAAAGAAAGCCTTTGGTGTAGGATTTAACTGCGGTAAAAATCAATGCGGCTGATACCAATACTGAAAGACGCTCCGCAATACGCTTGCTCCAACTTGATCGGAATATGGAAATGGTTGGCAAAGCGGGTATGTTTATCAGTATAGGTGAGACACACGAGCAAGTGGCAGACCGCTTGCATGCTCTTGCTGGCCATCTTCCTGATCGCCTGGAGTCTATTTGCATTGATCCCGGCTCTCAGTGGCCTCGACCTGATCCTGGCGATCCTCGCCATCGCAGCCGGCATCTTCATCCTGCTGGGCCGCTAGGTACACTGCCACCCGGTCACTTGACCGGGCGACTTCCAACCGTTCTTTCAAAAGGAGAAATCTCATGTTGGTGGCGATCATCATAGTTCTAATAGTCCTTTGGCTACTCGGCTTTTTCGGGCCGGTCGTAATTCCAACCCTCCCGCACTTCGGCCCCTGGGTTCACATTCTGATCGTTATCGCCGTGATCCTCATTATATTGGACCTCCTTGGGGTGATATAAACCTCTCGCGCTTCGACGATCAAACCAGGTCCGCCGAAGCGAATAATGCCTTCATCTTGCTCGACACCATATTATTTGGTATATACCTGTAAATTACAAAGATAAGTTTTATTTTCCCTCGACGATCTTGATCTCCGCATCGGTGAGTCTATACAACTGATAGACCAGGGCATCGATGGCGCGAAAGGTATTTGCATGGGCAAGCACATACTTTACAGGACAACGAGGCCCTCCCCTACGCATAATATATGATATTATCAGCTTGCCTCGTTTGGGATGCCCCCCTCACCCCGAACGGGGTATTTTTTTACTCGATAATATTGATCCTGGCTTTCTCCAATATAACAGCCAATACACCTTCGATTTTGTTCATTACTTCCCCATTCGAGAAACGTAATATGGTAAAGCCTTGAGCTTCGAGGATGGAAGTACGCTCTGAATCGTATTCCTGCTGGTCGAGATGATGACTACCATCAACTTCTATAACGAATTTCAAGCGAAGAGCGCAGAAATCGGTGATGTACGGACCAATGGCGTGTTGGCGGCGGAAATTAATGCCGCCGGTGCGGCGGGCGCGCAGGTATGCCCAAAGTTTGGCTTCTGCAGGAGTCTGCTCTTTACGCAATTCAGATGCGCGCTGCAGCATCTTCGGTGTGGTGCGGTTGGGTTTTTTCATTTGCTGGTTCCTGACCCTCCCGCCCCCCTTTCATCCCCCCATTTTCACCCCGCCAAGTACGCGGGGCAGGCATACGAAAAATGGGGGGAAAGAGTGAGTGAAGAAATGGGGGAGGACGAAGAACGAAAAATGGGGGAGAGAGGGGGAAGAGAAATGGGGGAGGAAGGTTTTAGGGAAGGAAGGTTTTACCCCCTTCGACAATTTTGATTTCTGCATCGGTGAGGCCATAGAATTGATAGACCGGGGCATCAATGAGGCGATGGACACGGCTATGATGAAATATCTAACGCAAAAATTTCCTGAAGCACCTGTCCGTTCAACAACAATTGAACAAGTCGATGAGCAAACCTATTGTGTACTTAATGGACTAATTGCTCGAGATATCAAAGTGAGGTATCATGGCGAGATATTGCCGGTTCAATGGGATGATATTGTGTGGCGAGAGCTAAATCACGAAACTGAAGAACGGGAGTAATAATGGGAGCAGGTATGAGCACAAACGTACATAAGGAATTGACAATTCACGAAGCGGCGTCAAAAGGTGACATTGAAGAGGTTCGAAAATTCCTGGCCCAAGGGATAAAAATTGATATTAGGGATGAATCCCAAAATGCTCCGCTGCATAGGGCGGCAACATTTGGACAAGTCGAAGTTGCAAAGTTTCTACTTGAACAGGGAGCAAACCCAAATATCCAA
>Ga0187878_1004139_pt1 | contig 11406 bp, 20 predicted proteins | sample June2016WEW_17_1_FD_132979 | JGI IMG/M metagenome (GOLD analysis project Ga0187878, IMG submission 132979) | Peatland microbial communities from SPRUCE experiment site at the Marcell Experimental Forest, Minnesota, USA - June2016WEW_17_150 | ecosystem: Environmental > Terrestrial > Soil >...
ACGGTGCGTTTAATCAGTTCAAGATTCTCCGGGCGCTCCCAATCCTGATTGAGGGTAATCGCGCCTTGAGGTTTCGCAATTGTCATTGCCGTTTCAACCATTCGACACCTCTTTTGTAATCTGTACCAACTTCGGTTTTTTGCTGTATGGGCACAGATCGAAATATCCGCACCAACGACTTGCGCATCCCCACCAGTTTTGGTTTGCTGGCATAAAAACACCCGTTCTCATGGCATGGATCAAATTTGTGAACCGGTTCAAAAAAACCTGCACGTCATTCATATCCCGTGTCGTCCCCGTGGGCACGTATTTCACCATGGGTTTGGCCGCGTTTGACCGGACCAGATAATCCAGCACCATTTTGTCGGGCAATTTCCTGTCCACCACATAGGAAGCCATCGCATAGGCGGTCAATTGTTCGGAATCGTCTGCGGTTCCCGCTTTATCGTTCCCATCCATGAACGACGGAACAGGCGATTTTGCCGATGTTTTCGTATCGCGAATCACCAGCAATTCCTTTTCCCCATCGTGCTGGATTTCCTGAACATCCTGTTCGCCCACAAAATCAATTCCCGTGCGCGCAGCAGCATTGAGGGACCGTGCCTGGGCATGCAGCAATTTCGCGGCGGATGGATCGGGCATATTCTCGGCCGCCAGATGGAATTCTTTTGCCCGCGTGCGCAAAAAAGAATCCATGTCCACGGAAAATCTACGCCGTGTACGCACCGCCTGAATTTTCGGTGCCGCCTCGTCATGGTGCAATCCGGACAAACAAACCGCCTTGTCTTTAGCCTCGCCCAATACTTGGTCAAGGCTTTTGCCCTCTTTTTTTTCTTCCTGGTCCAGTTCAATAGGTTCGTTTTTTTGTTCCTCATCGAATTTTGCTGCGGAAATTCCCAGCACATCTTCGCGCCGCAGCAATTCGCCCGTCTCGATTTTGTGATCAAGATCCTGGGTCACCGACTCATCCGTGGATTTGCCCACCAGCAAAAAGGCATTCGGTGGGGATTTAATGCCCAGAATGTAGCGGAACAGAAAACGCTGACCGCAATCTGCCGCCATATTCAGCGCAGAAACGTGAATCTGCTGCCGCTGCTTGGCCTTGGGCGTAATTGTTTCGATGGGGGGAACAATGGAATCTCTCATAAGAATCGCCTTCGCCGTTCTTGGGTAATCTGAGAGATAGTCCGAACTGATTTTTTTGTCTACGGTAAAAAATGGTGTAGACGCAAAGCTGTGTTTGTCCTATGCTGCGCGCATGGAAAAGAAACCAAAGCTGGCCAAAGAGGGAAAGCTCAGCAAGGATGATCCGGAGTTTTATTCAAAGATTGCGGCGATTGCGGGGAAAAAACTGGTGCGCAAGCATGGCACAGAATATTTTTCTAAATTAGCGGCCAAGAGCCATCCTCGGGATCACTATAACGGTGGTCGTCCGCCCAAAAAAAAGGTGGCATAAAGATCTGTTTAATGCACTCAAACTGCATTGCTACATTCCATCACCCAAGCAAGTTTGAGAGATTTCAGGTTGCATCTGTTCGATGTACTTAAACTGCGTTGCTACGCGGTACTCTTGACAGAGTGGGGATTTTATGATGTTGCATCTGTTCGATGCACTTAAACTACGTTGCTACCATGAAAAACGCAAATAGGGCTTGACAGATTTTCAGTTGCATCTGTTCGATGCACTCATACCGCATTGCTACGGCCGATGAACTGCCCGGTCTGGTGGTGGACAAGTGTTGCATCTGCCCGATGCACTCAAACTGCATTGCTACAGTGGTCGAAGGAGATTGAAAAGCATGCGTTTTAGTTGCATCTGCCCGATGCACTCATACCGCATTGCTACCATGGCGGGGAAGCTGCGCGCTGGATCGAGCAACAGTTGCATCTGCCCGATGCACTCATACCGCATTGCTACGAGCAATGTGCAGGGATAGGATCGCCATCTTCAAGTTGCATCTGCCCGATGCACTCAAACTGCATTGCTACGAGAGCGACTCGACAGAATGCCGGCTCACGTAAGTTGCATCTGCCCGATGCACTCAAACTGCATTGCTACTTCTCTTGCGCCATGCAACGTCAACAACAATAAAGTTGCATCTGCCCGATGCACTCAAACTGCATTGCTACGATTCACGGTTGATAGCCGTGAAGGGGACTCTGTTGTTGCATCTGCCCGATGCACTCAAACTGCGTTGAGACTGGCTTCTCCGCGAACCTCTCGCATTTTGTCGGTTGCTCCTGGTTCGCGGAAAGAGTCTACTCTTTGCTTCCACCGTGCAACGCTTTTTCCGCCAACGCGGGATCGCCGTCAAAGCGCACCAGATTGATGGCCGTATTGTGATCCTGCTTGATCTCCCGTCCACATCCTTCGCAGTTGAACTTCTCCTTTTCGTTCGACGGATTCAGATGGTCGCAGAAATGGCAAATACGCGTGAGGTTGATATTCTCGTGAGCCTCCACCGCATATCCATACTTCACCGCCGTGTTTTTCAATATACCGATGAATTTTGCGGGCGCTACAAACTGCCGATATTTCTGTGACCGCTTCAAACTCTCTGGATCTTCATTATCGTGCCGTTGTGCTACCTTGGATAGAAAACTGTCCTCCACAATCAGCCGTTCGATTCCCTTCTCTTTCAGATACCGGCAAATGTCGTGCGCCACCTGCGCATGACCGTATTCCACCCGCTTGGTCGTTTGATCAAAATAAGCCGAAGTCAATTTCCGAACTTCCTTATTCTTTTTCTCCCAATCGTTCACAATCTCCAGCACGGTTGGGTCATCCATGAATTCCAGCGCCACTTTGTGCAAGCCATTACTCCCAGCCTTTTCCAGCCACGCCGGAGTGCGTTCGCCCAAATGTTTGCGCAGCAGGATTTTAGCTGTGTCTTTCAAATAATCGCAGCGTGCCGCTAACGCCATGCGCGTCTCAATAATGCCCGGAATCGCCTCTCCTGGCTTCCACTTGGGATGGAGTGCGGTAATATGGTGCTTCTCCCAGCGGGTAGGGCCAAGATCAATGCGGAAGGCTGTGCGATCCTTGTGATCCTTCGGAGAACGCTGGAAGTCGATCATGGCTTCCCGAATCGTCTTGGTTGCCGGTTCGTAGAGCGTAGCAAAGCGGATGCCTTCCTCGGTGCGCCGCCAGCCAATTTCCAAGCCGGCCGAAAGCACGGCAGCAGGTTTGGGCACCGGTCGTTGCAGCTCCACCACCAGGCACAGCCAAAGCTTGCCATCCTGATAGATCAACTTCCATTCCTTCAAATGAGAGTTGGGCGGCAACGCCCGATGTTGCAGCACCGCAAAGCGGAAATCATGCCGGGTTTTCTCCGGTTCGTCCCCAGGGATAGAAATCGTAGCTTCCCGCATCCTCCGGTACTCGACTCTCTTCCCTGTCATCTCTTTGTGGCCTGTTTCGGAAGGAGGCAACGGTAATCCAAAACTGAGTGCCGGTACGCCACTTCCGGACTCAAGCAATGTTGAGTCCACTCCGGCTTTGTTAAAGTAGTAATGCACGCCCCAATTGGCCGCTTTGGGGCTGTCTGGATACTTGAGCAATGGCCAGCCTTCCGACCAGGGAGCTTTGGTGGTTTTACGTCGGTCCAGCACAGCTTTAAAAGCGCCTACGGTTGGCCGGATTTCAAAACGCCGCAGCCCTAGCGCCACCGCTTCTCGCTCAGCAATCGCCGCAAAGTCGTTCATAAACTCATTCAGCGGCGTGTACTCCGCTTTGAACTGCTCGGCAAAACCAACCACTTTTTCCAGCAATCCATCGGGTACAGCACGTTTCTTTTCAATCCGTCCGCGCAGCTCCCCAACAAAACTCCACAAACCGTCAATGCCCGGCATCTCGATCTTCAGTTTAGCCGGATGCCGCATCTTTTCCTTGGTTCTGGCTCTTCCCAGCATCAGGTTGAAGGCATCAATTTCGGGCAAAATCGTGTTGTTCACAAATTCGATAATCTCTGCCGTCGGTGCTGGAGAACACTTGCGCCGGGCATCGCGGCAGAGCCATGCCAACCGGTTCCACAATGCCTTTTGCCGCCCAATACAATCCTTGAGCCACTGCGGCAATCCGGTGCCCTGCTCCGATTCATCGTCAATGCTGGTATTGATGCCTGGATGCGTAAAATAGGCTCGATACTTGTAGATTTCGTTCGTCCACCCATCCTCGGCTGGAAACAGGCGCGGAGTCTTCGCCATACCACCCATATGCAAAATTCCGGGTTGCTTTTCATTGGCGGATAAAACCCCTTCGCGTCTCTGTTTCCGCTGCAGTCCTCCAATCGTCATCAAACGCAACTGCAAATTCAAACCCTTTTCCAAAAGAAGACCCTCGGGCAGAGCCACGGGCGGAAGCTTCGCAAAAACCGCCGTCCGCGCCACACTGTCAAAAACAATACTGCCATGGGTAAAAGCCTTCGTCGTCTTCAGCGAAGAATCCTGCGGATACACGTAAAGTGTTTTGTCCTGGTAGGTCAAATGATCTATCATTCCGAATCTCTCCTCGTTTCCTCATCCTTGCAAACCACATACTGTTTTCTCGTATTGTCGTACATCATTGCTTTGGGGTGCAGCCTCCGGAAATTGCGCAGATCAATCGATGCCTGCGCAATCGACAAATCAAACTTGCGCATCAGATGGCACCGGTTGATGAACCCGAAAATGCGCAGGGTTTCTTCAATCCATTCCATCCGGTAATTTTCAAACCAACGCTCTTTCATGCGGTCTCCGCATCATTCGATTGGCTCTTCAGCTCTTTCACGTAACGCAAAAACGCCGCCAGAACCGCAGGCTCCAGATAGACCTGGTTTGTCTTGCGGATTCCGTTGGAGGCATACAGCTCAATCTGCCAGCCATCAAAGGCGGCATAGAGCCCATCGCCCAAGTAGGTGTCTTCTTCCATCACGCGTCCGATTCGTTCTCGCTTCGTTCGGCAACTTCTCGGTCCAAATCCGCACGAAAATCCCGAAACTCCTGCATCAGTGCTGCCGCAGCGCCGTCAGGAAACTCCGATTTTTTAAAGAATTTCAGGATCATGGCATCGGCTTCGGTGCGCGCCGCCATCTGCAGAATGTCCATCGCCACCTGCCGCGCATCACTCATCGAAAATTGAGCGATCATGCCTTTTTCGTTCGAAAGCTGCACGTAGGGTTTATGGTCGCGTACAGCCACAACTCCATTCACCCAAAATTGACTGGTTTTTTCTGGATCGTGTGCCATGCGCGCAATTATAGCGCTTGCCGCGCAGGCAATAGCGGCTTCGCCGCAAAATTAAATGGGCCGCCCGCTACCGCGCGGACGGCCCGTATCATCGACGCCGGAGTCGAACCGGCGACATTCTGATTAGAAGTCAGACGCTCTCCCAACTGAGCTAGTCGATTGGGTTGTGCAGCACGCCTTGCTCACCAGCCCGGAACTTTTATTCTGATGCAGACGCTCTACCTCTGAGCTAAGGGCGCATATTTTTTTGGGGCGCCCTGCGGGATTCGAACCCGTGCCTTCTGTTCATATGGTTCCGCCCAGTTCGCTATCGTTAGCCACGATAAACCTTTGGGTAAAAATCTGATCCGGTTTTCAGCTACCGGGTTTAAGTCTGAATCACAAGTCTGAGTCTGAGCCTGGATCGAGCCTTTCAGCCCTACCCAAATTCTTAGGCGAGCGGCTTGAAAACAAATTCCAGCAGCTCCGTGCCAATCTTTTTGTCGTGAGTATCCACCGCGTGGTCATTGGCCTTGGAACGAGCCTTGGCCACTGCGCGCAGCAACGTTTCTACGCGATCCAGCAACTCCGCCTTTGTAGCCGGCGTGATCAGCGAACTCCACTCTTGCTCCAAGATCGTGCCAATCGGCTTGTCCCCTTGGATCAGTTGCGTTTGCGCTGGATGCTCCTTGGTGGCCGCAGCCAAAGTAATCACTTCCGGCACCTTCTTCGTGCGTTGCTTCGTCACATCGCGTGCTCTGTAATATCCCTTCCCACGCGCCGCGTCCAGCTGGAAACCTTTTGCCGGGTCCAGTGTGGGAATGGACTGAATCAATTCTTTCCATTCAGCCACGCGCTTTTCCAGCTGCAGCAAAGTAGTCGCGGGCACATCCTTCAACAGGATCTCGTCCTCTTCCGTTACCACGTCGGCCTTGGCCTGCGTATTCGCAACGTCCACTTGGTAAGCCACATCGAGTGCCTTTGCCAAAGATGGTTTGATCCAATCGATTTCACTGATCACCGTCGATTGAATATCCTTCTGCTCTTCGATCTGCGGTTTCTCCAGTTCGTCATTGGACGTGAAGGTCTTGCGCGTTTCCTCAAAGAGATGACGCTTCTTTTCAAAAGTCGTCTTCAAATCTGCGCGCTTTTTCGTGGCCTGGCCGCTCAGGTTACTCTGCACAGCCAGCAATTCGTGCAGCTTCGTCATAGGTCTTCTCCCACGCGACGGAATATACTCCGCCTGGTTCAAAAACGCAATCATTGAATTGTGGTATTCCACCAGTCCGGCAAAAAATAGTTTGCTAACTCTGTCATTCCCACCGTATCCACCGCTTTGATCTGGCCCGTTGCGTCCTTTGTATAAAAAGTTGAGTAATTAATCGGCAAAATTTGAGGCCCTTTGAGCGTGGTAAAAAGCATGTCATTCCACACTTCCTGCGGAAGGTTTGCAGCCGTTCCATCAAACCTTTCCGTCAAAATACGACCATAGATTTTTTGAAATTCTTCATGAGGCATGACCGCAGGAAGTCCAAAGTATTTGCGGAACTTGACTCCATTCACGGCGCGCGTATCCGACTGCACTAACGCTGCCGGTAAATGAATCTTGGGAAACATCTCCAAGACATATACCAATAAGCGCTTTCGGGTAATATCGTCGAGTCCATCTTGAAGAATCAGATCCTCGCCCAGCGCCCTTCCATTGTCGTCGTACAACCGCAAAAGGAAAGGAAGACACCCATCTCTGTTGAGTTTTAAAAGCCCCTCGTCGTGAATCCTGCGACACTCTGCTTGCCAATCCATGCCCGCAATATACACTTCCTCTTCGCCAAAAGTCCAGATTCTGGACTTTTTGTTTTTACAATAAGCCTCATAACTAATCAGGCAGCTCTTCATCGGCTTGCCAGGGTTGCCGATACAGTGCATACCGATTCTGTAAACCATCTAAAACAGTATCGCCATCAAGCAGGGCTTGACGGGCCATCCTGCTAGGGAAACGAACCCCTAAATAAGCGATTCCCTCGTTGCGCCATACACCATCAATCAGATTGCCCGCTGCATCGGTATTCCAGGCATGATCAACGGCAAGTGGAAGCTCCGCAAAGATTGCTGAACCTTCCACATAGTGCAATCCCCGCTTTTTTCGGCAGAGTGCAACTGCATGGCGATAACAGTCTTTGGGCATTCCTTCCCAACCTTTATGTATCCAAGGCTGCACCGGAAACCAAACGCCATGCCGCAACAAAAAATCTTCGCGCCCGCAATAGTAAAAATCGTGTTTACCCATGGAACGCCGTATCGAACGTACAATTGCCAAATGCCTCACCAGCATAATTTGCGGTTCATCAAGATCCGCTATTCTGTCTTCCCAGTCCATCAATTTTCCTTTTTGGGTACTCCTGATTCGATCAGCTCTAGCAACTCCATTCCAGACTTTTTACTGCAGTCGATTGGAAGGCACAATCCGGATGTTTTTCGGAACCAGCGTCCGCAGCCGTTCCAGGTTCTTTTCATATTTTTCCAGTTCGGCTTGATGATAGGCAACCTGACGCTCCGCCCATCGCACCTGCTCAGCAATCTGTTCTGCCGTTGGGCAGTTCATTCGTTCAATCCGTTCCCATTCCTGCTTGGCCTGCTCTTCTTTCCATAGCAGCCGCTGTCGTGTGCGCTTCTGTCGCCGTGTCTCGTAGAACTCCGGATCGCACAGCAGCTCCGCCGCCTGCTCAATGCCTCGCGATGCCGCAACGGCAAAATGGCTGGCCACCCTGCGGATCACCCTCTCCGTGTAGTCTGTCAGCCACTTCCGGAACGCCGGCTGCTTGTACTGCTCCGGCAGATACGGCAATACCTCTTCCACCAGCTCATCGGCCGGTTGAAACTCATTCCGTTTCGACACAACAGCCGGAATCGTGCCTGGCAGATTCATCGCGTCTCCTTTATTGGTAGAGTCCCAGCTCGGCAAACTCGCGCTCCGCAAATTCTCTGGCTTGAGGACTGAGCTTGGCCAGCAACTTGCGCCGATTTTCCGCCTGTGCTTCCTTCTCTTGGCGTGCTTCTTCCGCCCAGCACGTTTCCTGATCACCTGGAGAGGTTTTCTTTTTTCGTGGCATTGCGGTTTCCTCGACGCGTATTCTAGCAGCAGGAGAACGGCTTTGAGAGACAAATTGAACGCATTTTTTGCTTCTCCCCTACGAACTACTTGGCTCCATTCGGCACCAATCTCCGTGTATGTGCGTAAAGGATTTCACATTGGTTCTGACGGCAAGTTCCGTCATTATCTCGATATTGCCAATATTGAAGTGGAAGCTTCCTGCCGCAGGCAAGGCCACTTCAAAAGATTTCTCGCGCTCTGCCAGCAGATCCAACCCTACAACGGCATCAAGGTTGAAAACGTTTTGGCGGATTCCCTCTACCATTATCTCCACCACCTCACCGGGGAAGATTCCCACTGGACAGAACGTGGTATGGATTTTCTTTGGGAAAAGTGACCCTAAAAATCGTGGAGGATAAATTTGACAAGGACTTGGTGGCTGTTTAGCTTTAATGCGTTTTACGTTTCAACCGATGCAGCAATTCTGCCACCTTCCAGGTAAGTGAGTCCGTTGCTTTCCAGAAATTTTCTTCCTTCCAGCTGGCATAATCACCGTCGCCGTTGCCTGCTTCAGCTATGCACAACATAGAGAGAATAAGTTCCAATTCTTTTTTTGTAAACTGAATGCGATTCATAAAAACCTCCTACTTGTATATGTACAAGTAAGAGAACATTCTGAGCGCCGAACGACGAGATTTTCAAAAATCTCGTTCAGTAAACTTCGTCTATAAGTGATCTATATTCCATGGCCGCAATTCGATAAAGGCTTGGTGACCCCGGCTGGGATCGAACCAGCGACTAACGGTTTAGGAAACCGCTACTCTATCCAACTGAGTTACGGGGTCACGTTCATTCCCGTTCTTTTTAGGATAACAAGATCTTGAAGATTTTAAGCACTCCGCTGGCGGTCTTTCAGATTGATAATATCAGCGTCGTGCCGGCCCAAGTCGCGATAGAATTGCGACAAATCGGCCTGCATTCGATCAAGACGAGCATCTACAGCAGTGAAGCGATTGTCCATCGCACTAAACCGCGCATTGTTCAGGAAGATCCCCACCAGAACCAACAACGAGGGGATACCGATGCTCAAGGCTAATTGCAGGTTCGTCATGCGCGTAATTATACCATATTCCACCAAAAAACCCCGGCCTGAGCCGAGGTCTGAATCTTAAAATGCATCTTGCAGCCCAAACCCTGAAATACGCTTCCCCTCATTACCCGCTTTTTGGCGAACAACGATCACGTATTTCAAAAGTCTGGGCTGCAAGAGCACACCGAATGGAGATGAGATTACCGTACTCTGCCCGTTTTCCACTGTCAAGATTTCCCTACAAAATTTAACAAACGGTGCAAAGTAGACGCACATCGTGTCATTCCAACTTCAACCAATCAAAAAAATTGGAAACACAGGCAATTTCGGTTTGGTACTCCGCAACGAGCCGATTCTCCTCCAAAAAGGATGGAATGATCTGAACCAGTTCTGAAACCTTCGGGCATTGCATCCCCGGTACGCGGCCAAAGGCTCCACAAATCCAGGGACGCACGGCATAAATCGCGCAGCGATGGCTAGACATATCAAGGAAGCGACAGTCCCCAATATCCCGTTCTTGCGCCGCCAGGCGCTTCCGTGCGGCTTTTGGCATCGTCTGGACGTATGCCTTGATCTTTTCTAGCCGATCACGGCTAAGCGCCACCGGGCCGCAGCAAAGAGCCGTGCAGGAAGAACATGGAAGCGTTTGAAGCAAGCCAGGCTCCTACTCTTCTTCTTCATAGCAAATGCAATCCTCCACACCGCAAACGGTGCTTCCCCGTCTATCAATGTCCCTTGTTCAGCACTTCCGGTGGAATCTCGCACAGCATTTCTTTTCTCCAGACTTCGGTACGCAGCATCAACAGTGTCTTTTCTGAAAAACTTCGCGCCACATCGCAGGTAAGCAGCATGAGCACTTCCGTGTTTCCACAACAAGCTTCCAACAGAATCCGGTCCGCCATCGCTACTGCTTTGCGAACCACTTCATCGCGTACTTGATCAAATGCTTCCATCTCTTCCGTCTTCATTGCATCCTCTTTGGTGGTGCTGCATACTCTTCGCCAAGGATGTCCGGGCCTTCCATCTTCACATCGATCTTTCTGAACGCACGCGTGATCGTTTCTGCCATCGCCCGCGCAAACACTGCCTCATCCATCACCGTCGGTGCCGTGATGTAAAAAAGATAGCCGGCAGGATTTTCTCTGCGCACAATCTCCACCGTCACCATCTGTGTGCCTTTTTCCGTTTCCAGCTTATCAATGATCCTGCGCAAACGGCGGATCTCATCTTCGGCCGTATCTTCAAACAACTGCATCGGTCACCTCTGGAAAACCACGCTCCCGTATTTGTTCTGGATCAATGCCGTGCAACGCAATGTAATGGCGCGGCACCAGCCAGCTTCGAGCCCCATACGTAACCGTGACGTTCTCTCCCAGCTCGTCTACCAGCTTCTGTACCATTTTCTCGATGATTTTGCTTTGATAGTGCAATGGCTTGCCACACGCACACATCGGAACCACATCTGTCTCGGAATTCATGGGCGTAATTTTACCTCAAATTCCCTTTGTGCGCTCTTTGATCCGTGCCAATTCAAATTTTACAAAGAGCTTATCTCCCAAGTCCTTGCGAAGCATCGAACCCTGATGTATAAATCCGGCAAAAGTGATTTCGTCCAGCTGTGCATAGCAGTCAAGACAAACGCACGGAATCTTACGCTCGCGCGCGTAAATCAAGCTGCCACGCGTGGGCCAGACCATAGCGCCACACTGCGAACAAACGTCCTTATCAGCATTCAACATAGGAACAGAACCGCAAACAAGAAACATCGGTTGATCTTCTTTTTTTTTCGCAGTCTTCATCTTGCTCCTATCGTGGCATAGGCACGAATTTGGGTATCCACTCTGTGCCACACATCTTTTTCAATTCCGCCAGTACCAACTTCCGCCTTCGCCCCCGCTCGCCGTCCGACGTCATGTCGGTGGCATAATAAAAAACCAGGTAAACAATCTGTGAGAAAGACAATAGGAGATCGGTCCATCGATGCGGAGTTGCCAAAAGCTCAAATCCGGCAATACAAACA